>AR_comb_assmDRAFT_10768289_pt1 | contig 19555 bp, 9 predicted proteins | sample ArasoioldDNA_FD_10543 | JGI IMG/M metagenome (IMG submission 10543) | reverse complement strand
GTTTTCACCTGGGTTCGCCAGGCGAGCTCTAGTGGCCCGCCGGTCCAGCGAACCGGAACCCATGCTCCAGGAGCCGGGAGAGCCGAGACTCTTGGTGTGCACGACAGAAAGAAGAGCAGCACCAGACGGGAGCACCAGCCGGATATTCCCACTTTCCCCGATATTTCGGTATTGGATCTGATCGTCACTCTCCTGATGCTTGCTGCAATTTCCACCGAGAAAGTGCCATTCCAGTTTTAGTGCACACCTCTAGGCGAACCGATTTAATCACGCACAGAGATGCCCGCATGTGAGCGGCATCACACATGCCGAGGTGTTTCGGGGGCCAAGCCGAATGGCTCCGTCTTTGGATAAACCACTAACGGGGAAGTTCCAGGAATGGGTCGCAAAAATAGGCACAACCGACTCGTAAACGGAGAGCACCTAACTACTTCGTGGATCCAGAAATCCGAAGACAGACACCAGGAGTTTTCTATGGCCAAGTGCGAAGTGTGCGGGAATGACTATGACAAGACGTTTGACGTCGTTTTTTATGGCACGCGGCACACATTCGACAGTTTCGAATGTGCGATTCAGCGGTTGGCACCTACCTGTGATCACTGTTCTTGCCGAGTGATTGGACACGGCGTTGAAGCTGCTGGCAGATTTTCTGTTGCGCACATTGTGCCAAGGCGTCGGGAGCTTCGGGAGCAAAGGATCGTGTCGCCTGAGGCTTAGACAGGCGATCGGCCGGGCGGTCGACCGTGAGGGCTTACTTACTAGCGAAATTTCTGCTTGCGAATAATTCCTTCCCCTTCCCGGATCACCACGAGTTGATCCGCTGCCACTTTGGGAAAGGCTTGCGTCGTTCCATTTGTCCAACGAACGGTGAGATCAACCGTGGCTTCTGTGCCCAGTCCGAAGTGCAGGCGCCGATCATTGGCCGAGTAGAAGCTTGCTTGGGCCGTGACTTCCTGCGCCTGGCGACGGTTGCCATACTGCGCCGTAACCCGTGAACCAATGGCACTGCGATTGGACTTCACCCCCACCAATTGAACTTTGAGCCAGTGGTTCTTTCCCGAGACATCATTGCGCAGTAGAGACGGAGGTTCGTTCATGTTCATCACGAGGATGTCCATATCGCCGTCATTGTCAAAATCGCCAAACGCGCAGCCGCGGCTCGCGTGCGGAGCCGTGACTCCACTTCCCGCTTCCTCTAATAGTTCTTCGAATCTCCCATCGCCCAGATTGCGGAACACCAGGCGCGGAGTCCGGAATGGATACGCCGGTAGACGCCGCTCAACTTCCGGATAGACACTGCCGGTCGCCACAAACAGGTCAGGAAAGCCGTCGTTGTCGAGATCAACGACGCCCGTTCCCCACGCGACGTAACGGGTCTCAACGCCAATGCCTGCCCGGATCGTTACGTCATCGAAGTTGCCTTTCCCATCGTTGCGATAGAGAACATTCGTGTCGTCCGCAAAGTGAGTCTTGAAGATGTCGAGACTTCCATCGAGATCGTAGTCACCGACGCCGACTCCCATGCCAGCCTGTTCCATGCCGTCTTCACTCAGCGCCACACCGCGCTCCAGCCCCTCTTCTCGGAAGGTGCCGTCGTGCTGGTTGCGAAACAGCCAGCTGGGCGTGGAATCGCAAGCCACGTAGATGTCAGGCCACCCGTCGTTGTCGTAGTCCGCGGCCACCACGGTCATGGGATAGGCACCCGTTGCGGCGGAGACTCCCGAAGATTTGCTCACATCCGTGAAGGTTCCATCGCCGTTGTTGTGAAACAACTGAACGAATCCGGGTGGAAGTCCCCGGGGACCGCAATTCACGGGAACGCCCTTCCATGTGCAATCGGCGTTTTCGCCCGGCTTGGGAAGCTTTTCGAGGGTGGTGCTGAGGTAGTTTGCGACGAACAGGTCGAGCCGGCCATCGCGATCGTAATCCACCCAACTGCACCCGGAACCGTAATGGACCGCCTCCTGACGCAGCCCTGCTTTCTCGGTTACGTCAGTGAACGTGCCATCCCCGTTGTTGTGGTAGAGGACGTTCTGACCATAGTAAGTAATAAAGAGGTCGTCGAAGCCGTCGTTGTCGTAATCACCGACGGTGACGGCGGAGGCCCATCCCGTGTGCTCCAAGCCAGACTTGGCGGTGACGTCGGTGAACGTCCCGTCGCGATTGTTTTTGTACAGGCGATTCGTCGTACCCTGCGGGGCGCCTTCCAGCCGCGTGCCGCTCAGGATGAAGAGGTCCTGCCAACTGTCGTTGTCATAATCAATGAAAGCGACACCACAGCCGACAACCTCGACGATGTAGCTCTTGCTCTCAACGGCGCCATAGATGATTGGTCGCGTGAGTCCCGCTTGCTGCGCGACGTCGGTGAGCCGTGACAGGAAGGGGCGCCCCGATGGTTTTCCGCGCGGCTGTGCCTTCACGCCGCGGGATGAGACGCCTTGGCCAAATGCAGGAGGGACAAGTCCAGTCACAAGTGCGCCTGCAGTGCCGGCCATGGTCGCAATCAATCTGCGGCGGGTGATCATTGGGCGGGCTCGGTCGCTTCGAGCATTTGATCCGATTTCACGTTTTCGAATTTCTGCACAATCCCGGAAGGCCACCGAACTTCGACCAGCTTTGCGGTCAGATCGCTGCCTAGTCCCACGATTAGCCTCTTGTCGCTTGCGGACAAGTAGCCCACTGCCGTGTTAACGGTGAAGTGCTGCGTTTGGCCGGAAGCCGAAACGACTTTCACACGGCCTCCAATGCCGTCGCGGTTCGATTTCTTGCCGATGGTCTTGATTCCTAGCCAGTGATTGCGGTTCCCACCATCATTGCGCAGCAGGACCGCTTTCTGGCCTACGTTGCTGATGATGATATCGATATCGCCATCGTTGTCGATGTCCCCGAAAGCGGCACCCCGGCCGGCCCAGTCCATCTCAAAAGCTGGTCCCAGCATGACTCGCTTGAAGCGCCCAGACTCGTTTCGCAAAAGCAAGGGCGGCTGCATATATTTCAAATTGGGCGAGGTCCGCTCGATGGTATCCATCACATGGCCCTGCGCGACGAACAAATCCTTCCAGCCGTCATTGTCATAATCGAACAGATGCGTGCTCCACCCTGAGAACGCCAGGGTCGCGCCTCCCAGGCCCGAGGCGTTCGTGATGTCGCGAAAGCTGCCATCGCCATTGTTCCGAAAGAGCATGTAGCGTTCGTTGGAGAGATCAGTGACAACGACGTCGGGCTTGCCATCATTATCGAAGTCCGTGAAATCGGCACCCATCCCGGCGAAGGCCTTGCCGTCCTCATTGTAACCAACGCCCGCGAGCAGTCCGACTTCAGTAAAGGTTCCGTTGCCATTGTTGTGGTACAGGAAACATTGCACTGAGTCATTGGCGACGAATACATCTGTGAAACCGTCGCCGTCATAGTCTGCGAAAGAAACGCCCAGTCCCTTGCCGTTGGGATTGGCGACGCCTGCCTTTGTTGAGACGTCCGTGAAGGTGCCATCGCCGTTGTTGTGATACAGAATGTTGGTCACGCCATCGTAGTTGTCCGGGTGGCAATAGGCCCGGTAGCCCGGGCGATGCTCTCCACAGTAGCGATTGGTTTTGAAGGTCCAGTTCACATAGCGAGTGACAAAGAGGTCCAGCTTGCCATCATTGTCGTAGTCGAAGAAACCAGCGCTGGCGCTCCAGTCGCCACCGGCGACGCCAGCCTTTTTTGTAACATCCGTGAACGTGCCGTCCCCGTTGTTGTGGTAGAGCGTGTTGCTGCCGTAGTTGGTGACGTAAATATCCTCAAACCCGTCGTTGTCGTAGTCTCCAACGGCTACGCCCATGCCATAGTGGTTTTGCGGCATGCCTGTGAGGCCAGCTTTTTCTGTCACGTCGGTGAACGTTCCATCGGCGTTCTGGTGATAAAGCCGGTTCCAGTATTTTTTTTCGGACTTGTCGGGAAGCTTGCCCTCAGGCATGGGGTCATCGATCTTGGCCCCGTTCACGAAAAAAATATCCAGCCGGCCATCATTGTCGTAATCGAGGAAAGCGACGCCGCCTCCCATGGTCTCAATCAAGTACTTGTTCGATGTGGCGGAATTCTCGTCCTTAAAGTTGATGCCGGCGCTTTGGGTGATGTCCGTGAACTGCACTTCGGCAGGAGGTGCAGCGGCAACAAAAACAACCACGAGCGCGCAGCACGCCAGCAAGCCATTCCGCCGATGGAAATCCTTCCGCATGCCTAGCCCCGGTTGGTGTTCTGGTTGTTACGGATTCCCTTCATCTCTTCAAGAACATAAAGTTGGTTGGCGGAGAGATTGGCGAAGCTTTCCTTCGCCCCAGACGGCCAGGTAACGTCCACGCGATCGGCCTTCGAGACGCGCCCAAGACCAAAATGCAGACGGAAGTCGTTTTGCGAATAGTAGCTGGAGCCGCTCATTACCTCGTCAATCTGGGTATGTTCCCCGGCAGTCACTCTAATTCGAGTGCCGATTGCAGAGCGATTCGAGCGCGTGCCCACGCACTTGAACATGATCCAGTTGTTCTTATTGCCGCCATCGTTGCGTAACAGAGTAGGCGGACCATCCAGGTTATTGAGGATCACGTCCACGTCTCCATCGTTGTCGAAATCCCCGAAGGCACACCCGCGGCCCAGGTTCTCATTTCGTACTCCGGGGCCTGCCTTCGCGGAAACATCTTCGAAGCGCCCATTTCCCAGATTGCGATACAGGACTTTGGGTTGCCTGTAGGTGACGTGCAATTTCTTGTTGGCGATCTGCGAGTACACGTGTCCGTTGGCGATAAACAAATCTTTCCAGCCGTCGTTGTCGTAGTCGAGAAACCCAACGCCGAAACCGAGATATTTGCGATTCACGCCCAAGCCAGCCTTGATACTGGAGTCCTCAAACGCTCCTTTGCTGTAATTTCGGTATAGCGTTGTGAGCTGATCTGTGAAGTTCGTGCGCGCGATGTCGAGCCAACCATCGCCGTCGTAGTCGCCTACCGCCACACCCATCCCCGACTGGGCAACACCATTCTCGTCGAACGCGCAGCCCGCTGGAACGGCTACCTCACGAAACGTGCCGTCGTGATTGTTACGGTAGAGCAAGCTCGGCGCGCTATCGCAGGCAACGTAAATATCCGGCCAGCCGTCGTTGTCGAAGTCGGCAGCAGCTGCCCCCATGCCGTACGAGCCTGTCGGCTGCCAGTTCCGGTTGACGAACACCATGGATGCCGGCCCACGTGGCCGCGCAATGCCCGACTCTTCCGACACGTCTTGAAACGTGCCATCTCCCCGATTGCGGTACAGAATGTTCGTGCCCCCCGAAAAACCCTGAGGGCCGCAGGGGACGGGAATGTCGTTGTAGTTGCAATAGACTGCTTCCCCTGGCTTCGGTGCCCGGGCGGGATCGAAATTCAGATAGTTCGCGACAAAAAGATCGAGATGGCCATCCTTATCGTAATCAAGGAAGCAGCAGCCAGCCCCCCATCGAGATTCTGATCCCGCCACCCCCGCTTTCTCGGAAACATCGGTAAACGTGCCGTCACCGTTGTTGTGATAGAGAACGCTTCGTCCCCAGTAGCTGACAAATAGATCATCGTTGCCGTCGTTGTCGTAATCGCCCACACAGCAAGCCTGTCCCCAGCCCGAGCGAGTCAGACCTGCCTTTTTTGTTACGTCCGTGAAGGTGCCGTCGCGATTGTTGTGGAATAAATAGCTGGTCGGATTCCGATTTCGTACTGCTGGATCGAGGCTCGTGCCATTCACGAGGAAGATGTCGAGCCAGCCGTCATTGTCGTAGTCGAAGAGCGCAACGCCGCCGCCCATCTCCTCGAGCAGGAATTGTTTGTTGGCGACGCTGCCAGAAACGTTGCGTGCACCGGCGAGACCGGCTTTCTCAGTGATGTCAGTGAAAACAGGAAGGACAAGCTCTGCAGCAGAGCTCCGCGAGCACAGCATCGGTCCTGCCGACAACACGGCCAACCCGTTACTCAGGAGCCGAAGGAACTCGCGACGAGAAGAAGAGCGGCGGATGCCGCTACTCATGCTCGCCCCCGGGTCGGGGCGAACTCATCCCTCCGCGATTCGCGCTACGACGCAATTTCTCGAGTTCGTTAGTCTCTTTGTCCAGGCGAGTGAATGAATCGAGCGCTTTTCGGCTCTCCTCCATCTTCCCCAGCTTTCGATACAAACCGGCGAGCACGTAGTAGTAAGAAGAGGCGCGCGAGTTCAACGATATCGCGCGGTTCACAGCATCCACCGCCTCTTCGAGGTGGCCTTGGGCTTCGTCGGCTTTGCCCTTCTGAAACCACGCGCGATCGGATTTGGGGTCGATTTCGAGCGCTTTGTTGGCCTGCTCCAAAGCCTTGGCAGGATCGCTCGTGCGGTTGTAATAGGCACTGAGATTCACCTGCGCGGAGGAGAAGTTTCCTTTGCGCGCCTCGTTCAACTCGATGGCTTTTTGGTAATTGGCGATTGCACCCGCGTCATCTCCCAAGGCCTCCAGAGTGAGTCCAAGAGCATCGATCGCCTCGATGTAGGAAGAATCGATGCGAAGCGCGGCTTCGAACTCTCTTCTGGCGTTCTCCCAGTTGTCCTGCATGGAGAAAAGCTTCCCCAGGTTGTAATGCATTTCGGCGGACTTGGAGTTGTATTTGATTCCTTGCTCAAACTCAATTTGTGCGGTGTCGAAGCGCCCAATCATCATCATGTCGCGCCCAAGGATCTTGTGCGCTTCGGCGTTTCGGATGTCGAGTTGGAGCGATTTCGCCAACGATTGAATCGACTCGCCAATCTTCTGCTGGGCGAACTGCGCATATCCGAGAGCGTACCAGCCCCAGGAAGAATTGGGCCGGTGCTCGACATACTCGTTGAGTAGCGGTTCAACCTCTTTAAAGCGGCTTTCCCGCATGTAACCCTCGTACTCGGAGATTTTCGCGGGATCGTCAGAGTCAGCGGTAGACGACGAGACTGCGGCCGGTTTGGCACCTTCGAGAGCTGCGCCTTGCAGCCGATCCAGAGACTCTTTTGCGGCAACATTGCCCGGATTTAGATCGAGAGCTTTTTGATAGGCGGCCGCCGCGCCTTCGGGGTTGCGCTGTCTTTCGAGCACGATGCCAAGAAAATGTTGGGCGTCCGCCGATTCAGGCTGAAGTTTGATCGCATGCCGGAACTTGGCGGCGGCGGTGTCCAGGTCTCCTTTATCGAGGGCTTCACGACCTTCGGAGATGTCGAGATTGGCGTTCTGGGTGCGATCGTCAGCCGCCGAAAGTTCGCGACCTTTCTGTACTTCGGTCGCACCTTCGTCCTTGCGTCCGGCTCGCGCGAGGGCAAGCCCCAACTGGTAATGTGCTTCACCACTTTGGGGATCAAGCCTGGTTGCCGTTTGCAGTTCTTGTACCGCTTCGGGCACTTTGCCATCGCGAAGAACGGCTTTCCCTAACGCCAGGTGAGCCCGCGCGAAGTTTGGCGCCAAGGCGATCACTTTGCGCAACTGCTCGATTTCCTTGGCAGGCCCAGCCTTCGAACTGCCATAAGCGACGGCAAGGTTGAACTGCGCTTTCACTGAGTCTGGGGCGAGCGCAACGGCCTTCTCGAGCTCAACAACGGCCTGTTCTGGATCTGTCGGGATTAGGGCCGCGCCCAGGTTGGCATGAGCATCGGCGTAGTCTGGCCGAAGGCGTAACGCCTCCCGATACGCTGTGATCGCGGCGTTGTCATCGTCTGCCTGGGTCAGCACGAGTCCGATGTTGTTGTAGGCTTCCGCATAGTCAGGACGAAGCTTCACGGCCTCGCGAAACTCGGCAACGACGTCGTTCGTGCTCGCGCCTTTGCGGCCGAGAAGCAAGCCCAGTACATTGTGGGCATCGGCGCGTCCGGGATTCTTGGCTAACGCTTCTCGTAGTATCGCAATTGCAGAGTCCCAGTCGGGCGTGGGCGGCGAGGGCGATGGCACATTCAGACCAGCCTCGAATTGTCCCAGCGCATGATCAAGATCGCCCTTCCGCAGAAAAACTATTCCGAGGTCGATATAGGTGGCGGGCAGCGGGGGCAGCAGCGCGATCGCACGCTGCAGACTGGCTTGAGCGCCGGCCAGATCCCCACTTTCCCGCAGAGCCATCCCTAGAAATGCATCACTGGAGCCAGCGCCGGGATTCAACCTCACACTCTGGCGCAACTCGCCAATGGCCTTGTCTTTGGAGCCGCTATACCAGAGCGCGACGCCGAGATTGTAGTGAGCCTCGGACGAATCAGGGAGCAACTCAACGGCACGTTGCAGATGATTCACCGCGGGTTCCAGATCTCCCTGCTGTCCTTGAATGTAGCCAAGCAGGTTATGGGCTTCGCCGTCGCTATCATTGCGGCGTACCGCCTCGATCAGGAGATCTTTCGCAGCATTGAGATCTCCGCGGGCTGCTGTTTCCTGGGCACGCTTATACGGATCATCGGCTGCGCGCTCTTGAGGGGAGGGAAGCTTTCGAGCCGCTTCCGCCCCTTGCTTTTTCAGCACCAGTCCAAGGCCGTAGTAGCCTTCCCGAAGCTCAGGGTCGATCTGCAGTGCCTTCTCGAAGCAAGCGACGGCGGCGGGAAGGTCGCCGCTCTGGCGGAGCGTCTGTCCAAGCTCATATTGAACGCTGGCATTTTTAGGTTCAGCGGCAGCTACACGGCGCATGTGCATCAGAGCGTCTTCCGCGTCGCCCTTCTCCCGCAGAGCTACGCCCAGGTTCATCTCGGCGGCCATGTTGTGCGGTTCCAGAGCGAGTGCCTTCTTAAAGATGTCGACGGCCTCCGTGATCTCGCCGCTCTTGGCCAACGCGGAACCAAGATTCGTGTAAGCTCGAGCGGATTTGGGATCGAGAGCAACGGCCTTCCGAAATTCTGCAATCGCTCCTGGTAGGTCGGCCTTCTCCATGATCGCGACGCCGAGCCAGTTGTGGGCTTCAGCTGACGAAGGCGCAATCTTGACGGCACGTTGGAAAGCCTCCAGCGCGCGCGGAAAATCGTTCTTATCCAGGTACGCCAAGCCGAGGGCGACATGAAGCTTGGAATTGTTAGGGTCGCGCTTGATCGCAGCTTCGATCTGGCTGGGGGTCTGGGGAGGTTTCTCTGCTTTCTGAGCGCCTGCGGACGTCACAAGAGCAACGGTGAGAATTGCGGCCAGGCCGCGCGCGATGGTCGAGTTACTGCTCATTGGTCCGGATCGGTCAGACGAAGTTGTAAGCGCGAGTTCTCTGTATCTTCCTTGCGAAGCGCCTTGGCGAGCTCAAGCCGCTTGTCCGCCTCTTCCTTCTTTCCCATGCGCGTGAGCAACAAACCAAGCTGATAGTTCGCTTTCACGGACTTCGGATTCAGCCGGACGGCTTTCTCGAGGTTAGCTTCCGCCTCGGGATAACGCTGAGCGCTCATCAGCAGGCTTCCCAGGGCCTCGCAGGAGGGAGCGTGGTCCGGGTAGCGCTGCAGCAACTTTTTCAAGTCATTAATCGCCTCCGCATCGCGACCCTGGTCCCTCGCCACCAGCGCCAGATAATAGTAGGGCGCGAGTTGCTCGGGCTGCAAGCGGACGCTTTCCCGGAGATGGGTAGCAGCGTCGTCCAGATGGGACTGCAGATACAGGACTGATCCGAGGGCATACTGAAGCTGCGCATTGTTCGGTTTCTGCTTGAGAAGGTTTTCCAGCATGCTCTGCGCAGCTTCAAACTGTTTCTTTCCCACTTTCGTGGCAGCGAGGGTGTACTGATAGGAGAGCTTGTCAGGATCGAGACTGACCGCCTGCGTCAGCGCGGGCTCCGCGTCTTCAAGCAGGTCCATCTTCAAGCAGACTCTCCCGAAGCCGAACAGAATCTCGGGATTGTTGGGCTCGATTTTCTTTGCCCGCATCCAGTAGGAAAGAGACCGCTCCAGTTCGTTAGCATCTTCCGCGATGCTGGCCGCCTGTTGCAGGGCTGGAAGGGAATCGGGCTTAAGGCCCAAGGCCTGGTCGTACGACTCCAGCGCCTGCTCGGAGTCTTTCTTGAGTACATACAAGCCTCCGAGGTTGAACGCCAACTCGTACGAATGCGAACCCCGTTGCTTGACCCCTTCCAGGATTTCAATCGCTTCCGGAACGACGCCTCCCTTGGCAAGCAACAAGGCGAACTGCATCGACAGCTCTGGCGGCACACCGAGCAAGCGTTCCCAGTCGGCTGCCAATGCGGCTGCGGCAGGGCGATCGTCGGTCTTCAAATAGTCGGTCGCCAGCATCAGGAGCGCGTCTGGCGATTGTTTCAGTGCCGGGAGAGCGGGTTGGGCCAGTTCCAACGACTTCTTGTAGTTGCCCTTCGAAGTCTCAGACTGAGCCAGAGCGATCCGCGCTGAGACGTTGGAAGGGTCAAGCGTGAGGACCCGTCGGTAAAGGGGAAGAGCCAGTTCCGGCTTGCCTTGCAGTGTGTAGACCTGTGCCAGGCTGAGGTGGGCGCCGAGCAGATGGGGCTCGAGCTGAATCGCTTCCTGCAGGTAACGCGCACTTTCAGGAAGCTTCTTCTGCTGGAATCGAATGGAGCCTAGGACCGAGCAAGCCACGGCACGGGTCTGCGGATTGGAAAGGGCAAGGCGTGCCTGCTGGTCAGCCTCTTCCAGCTTGCCTTGCTCGAACAGGCTGGCGGCATTCTGCAGAGCCGTGCGGGCGTCGGTCGCGAAAGCAGCAGAACAATAGAAAAGCACGCAAAAACAAAAGAGTGATGCGCGAGCGCACCACCCCCGATGCGTAGAGTCTTGTTTACAGCTTCCGATCACCTATGGCCGCCGAGGCTCCCGTGAGGCGGAGCCGGGTCTTTGCACGAACTACTAATAATTCAACTTCAAACCGAACTGAATCGAGCGTGGCTGGTTACACTGCGTGCTCACCTGGCCAAACCCGGATCCCGCACTGAAATTCGTGTTGGGATCGCAGAAGTCCGTGCGGTTGAAGATATTGCCCATCAGCGCTTCAAACCGCAAGTTCAGCCTCTCTTTTATCGGAAAGACCTTGAACACGTTCAAGTCTTCGTTATACGTCGGGAACGCTCGAACGGATTCATCGCGCCTGGGCGCATTGCCAAAGGCGAGCGGACCGGGATCTGTCCAGCCATCGACATTGAAGTACCTATCGTTGTAGGGATTGAAGCCGCCGCGATCCTTCACCCCACTGACACCCTTCGCTCGATTGGGTCGCTTCTGTCCATTAAACAGGAGGTTACCCAAGTCATTGTTCATGAAGACATTCACCGGACGGCCACTCTCATAACGCAGTGCGCCGGAAATATTCCATCCACCCAGCAAATAACGCCCGGCGCCCGATGACATGCTCTTGCCAAACGGCAACTCCCAGGTGAAGCCAACCAGGAACACATGCGGCGTATCGTCCGCGCTGACTCCCCACTCACTGGTGGCGATGGGATTTTGTATCGAGTCGCCGTTAATACCATTGTCGCCCTGAGCGCTTTCCGCACCATTGTTAACTAAATGCGAGTAGGTGTATCCCACGCGGAAACCCAAGCCGTGAGAGTAGCGTTGCTCGAGCACGACTTCCAAGGCGTTGTAGAGGCTGCTACCCAATGGAACACCACGCCAAATGATGTTGTTGTACTGGGGATACTTTCGCAAGGCTTGGGCGACGTCTCCGGTGAAGCCTGCATAGGGAATGGTGACCCCACCCGGGCAGGTCACGCCATCGCACGTGGTACCCAACGTCGCCGAGCCTAATGCCAGCACGCTGGGATTGTTCATGTTGGCGTCCAATCCAGTCCGCCGCCAGTGATCACTCAGGCGCGTGCCGCGGTTGGCGATATAGGAGACATCCAGCCTCATGTTGCTGGTCAATTCCCGCTCAACCGTTAATGACCAGTTCTGATAGCGTGGTAGCGTTAAGCCGTTCTTGGCGACGGCAATCGGATTGCCACCGTTGGATATCGTCGGGTCGATAAAGGGAGGCGGGACGACCGCACTCTGGGGAAAGCCGGTGTCCAGATGGAACGCCGGGGTCCGGCCGGCGTCCGGAGTCTGCACAAACGGATTGGCCGAGAATCCGATAGTCGGATCACCCACAAATTGGCTGAAAGAGACTCCTGAGTAGTAAATCCCGTAGCCGCCGCGGATGGCGGTTTTGTCTCCCAATCGATATGCGAAGCCAATGCGAGGCCCCCAGGAGTTCACGTCCGGTTTTTCAAATGTGCGGGTTCCGGCGCGTCCCGGACCTTTTCCAGCAAAGATCATGGCACCGGGTAGGCCTCCAGCACCGGGATTGGGGGTATTGGCGTCAAAAGTAGAGTACTTATCGTTCATTTCGGTACGGGCAAACTGATAATCCAGACGCAAGCCGAGCGTAAGAGTCAGGCGGTCGGTGACCTTGTACTCATCGTTCACCCACGGCGCCATGTAGGCCTCATAGAAGGCCGGATACACTGGTATGGTTTGGTCGGAGTTGTGAACCTGACCGAGCAAGAATGACGCGAATGACTCGCCAGTCTGACCGCTCAGATTGTTACCGGCCGCGTCGTATCCAGCCGTCTCCTGATTGTTAAAGATGAAGTGGCCACCTTGATCGCCTACCGCCCAGCCAGAATGCGGGAACTGATGCCAACGGTATTCAAAGCCAACCTTTATGGTGTGCTTGCCCTTCACCCACGACAAGTCATCAGAAAACTGCCAGCGATTGTTGGTCTCGAATCCGAACTTGCCCCATCCATACTGACCGAGCGAGTTGTAGGCGATGTTCCCCTGAAAATCGAGCAGCGGAGGCCCAGCCGTATTATCGAGGAGTCCACCGCCAGTTGCATTGTTCTCTCCGGGAGTTCCAGCCCACAGGATTTGTGGCCAGCCCGCGCCTGCAGAAAGGGGGTTACCGCCCATGAACCAGCGATCCCATGCAATCGTAGTGTGGTTCAGCAGGTTCGGACGGATGATCCAGTCAAACTGCGTATGCGTGTGGTGAGTGGTAATGCGTTGGTAAAAGCCATTGCCGTAGTAGTTCGTGTTTTTCTGCGGCTCGGTTTCACCACTGAACTGCGTGTTGCAACCAGCAACCTCTCCGCAATTTCGAATCGAGGGTCTGTGGCCCCAATAAAAACTCTCACTCATACGGAAGTTTGGCGTAAAGCTGTGGTCGACCCGGAACGCGATGACTCGGGCATTCAAGAGCCAGGTCTGGTCGCCCGCTGGGTTCCCGGCAACGTTGTTACGCACCCCCTCCCTGTCTGGGTGAACCATGAGAGCTGCAACCCTGGAAGCCACGGTGCTCAGATTTGGGTCATTCGCAGGAATAATATTCCCCGGGTATGGATCACGAACCGGGATCCCGCCCACTAACTGGGTAGTAGAGGGATCAAAGATCTGTCCTTCGAAAACGGGCCGACCCAGCGCGTCCGTAGCGATTTGATTGGTAGTCAAGAGCGAACTGAAATCGCCAGCCTTGAAAGCATCAATGGGCGTGGTGTTTCCAAATCCAGGAAGCACGCCGGATCGCAGACGTGTCCAGTCGATGTTCACAAAAAAGAATGTCTTGTTGCGTCCGTTATAAACCTTGGGAATCACCACTGGGCCGCCCACAGTGAAACCAAAACTGTTGTTGCGCAACGGTGTCTTGTCACGCGGCGTACATGTGCCGTTTACACAATCTGCATCGAAGAAACCGCGCGCGTTAAGCGCATCATTGGCAAAGTATTCGTAAGCGCTCCCATGCAGGGTGTTGGTGCCGGATTTAGAGATGTACTCGATGAATCCACCCGCAGTATGACCGTATTGCGCCGAATAGGTCGTGGTAATGATTTTCATTTCCTGAATGCTTTCGACGGAAGGCGCACTCTCCTGGCTCTGCTGGTGTCCACTGGCGTAGCCGAACGCAGCGCCATCGAAGAAGTTCTCCGTCGCCATGGTCTGCCCGCCGTTGATCCTGGAGTTGAACTGACTACCGCGGAACATGGGGTCGCCATTCGGCTTCATCGGCAAATAACCGGGCTGGATCTGCAACACCGACTCTGCCAGGCGAACATCTGCGGCCGTAATGACCGGAAGGTCCTGGTAATACTTTTGGTCAACGACGTGGCTCACATCGGGCGTGGCGACGTTTAAGCCTGCGTCGGCAGTTACTTCAACGGACTCGGTCACGGCGCCGATGGCAAGCGTCATGTCCTTGCGAATGGTCTCTGCACCCAGAAGTTGAATCCCGGAACTCACGGATTTCTTGAAGCCGGCGTGGTCGACTGTGATGGAATAGGTGCCGAGTACCAAAGGCGGCGTGGTATAAGCGCCGGCGTTATTGGTCACCAGCGCGGTTTCTACGCCCGTGCCTTCATTGCGTATTTTGACCGCGGCCTCCGCGACGGCCGATCCGCTTGGGTCAGTGACAATTCCGGTGATGATTCCGCGATCCGCGCGCTGTGCCAAAGCTGGCACGCTCAAAGAAAGAGCTGCGAGAACAACGCAAAGCCCCACAGAAAAGTAGGTCTTCATGGAACGCCCCCCGTGCACGTTTTGCCCCGCAAACGAGTAAACGATTACTATCTGGCCGGATAACGTACGCCCCCCTCACGTCCACTGTCAAGCCAAATCTAATATTTTTCTACTAGAGAACCGTGTGAAGGCTCTAAATCGTCATTGCGGAAGATTTTCCAACTATCTGTCGCGTTTCAGGCTTTCCAGCCAGTTCGGATTCGTTCGGGGTAGGGTTCGCCACCGGGCGAGCGCCCCCATACGGGGAAACGATTACCTAGGTCCCCCCCGCCAGTTTGGGCGACTTTTCGGCGGTTTTCCCGCACCTGCGTGCTAGGGGACCGGGCCAAAACAATCGACGTTGCGCGAGGTTCGGAGACGGAAATAACCCGCCTGCAGGCTCTTTTTAGGCTTCCTGCTGTCGAATCAGTCGGTGAGAGTAGGCAGAACCGCGGTATTAGCCACTGATGGATCGTCCCGCAACTTGAAGTACAGCGGAGTTCCCTCGACCCGTGGCATATTGACGCTGGTTTCCGCGAAGCCCAGAGGAATTGAAACAGTACGTTTGAACTCCGGGTCGGCCGCAACTGAGTCAAGCAAAAAAAGCTTCGCGCCGACTAGCGTGCATTGCTCGTCCGGTTTCGCAGGACAACGGATCTCTTTTAACGCGGGCGTCCGAACCAGCGTGGCCAGCGGTTGCCAATCGCCTTTTGTTCCGTTCGCGTCGACCGGGCGAAATCGAAGAGGTCCGAAGGCCGATGATCCAAAGCTTTTGAGCGGATCGAGCGTCACCAGAACATCGCGTGTGTCCTGCAGCACGATGTCACCATCAGAAACACTCAACAGCACGTTAAAAGAGCCATCTTCCGCCGCCACTTCAATCTTTTCATTGCGGGGAAATGTCTCGGGAATCTCCGTGTGGAGGGAGAAGATCAGGCGGCCATCCTGCGGCAGGTCCTGAGGATTTGCCAAACGCACCCCACCCGAATCCGTGCCCGGCTGAATTGTCTTGTTGACCAACGCCACCTTGGGACGGGCAGGCGCAAGCGTTGCGGGCACGTCCAGCGTTCTTCCATCCTTGAGAGTAACGCGCGCAGCCGCGGCCGGCTCCGACGGGACGGCGGGCAGCGCGGCGGAAGCGGTCAATTGCAACTCGTCCTTTTGATCCGCGCGCGAGAGAGTTCCCGGATCGAATCTGATGCCGTTAAACTCCAGATTGGCCACCTCGTCGAGCCGTGTTCCGGTCAGGAGGCCCTTGGCATCTCCGGCATGAATGACGAAGCGGTCCATGTGCCCGGCTTCCGCATATGCGTTGAGTCGCACTTCATCGGGGTGGTCGATTCCGAATTCGCTGATGAGAATGCTCGTCGCTCCAGGAGAAGCATTCTTCAACGGAACCTGAATCTCAAGCTCGTTCAGCTTGGAGAGTTTCCAGACTGCCTTCGCCGTGGTCCCGTCGGCGCTCTTGACATTGATACTCTCAACACAGGCTGCGTTGCTTGATTGCACGTGCAACGTGTCTTCGCGTCCCACGATGAGCGCGCCCTGGTCGGACACCGGAACGGTCCATTGCGTGGAATGTGCGCTCTGCAGGTTGAAAGCAGGGCCGGAAAAAGCCTGGAATCCCCAGAAACCGTGGAGAGTGCCTCGCCCAGAGCCCTTGACCTGGGACTTTTCAAGCGAGTGGCCATCGATCAGAAATCCGCCTTGCATTGCATCAGCGGTTGCCGGCAACTCGATCACAGGTCCGTTGGCAGTGGGCACCTGCAAAATGAAATCGTGGGCCAAGGCGGTGGAGAAAACGAGGGGCGCTCCCTCGACCGGAAGAACGAGCCCCGGCTTCTGCAGACACAGTGTCTGGTTCGGGTCCACGGGGCGAAGCGGAGGAAGCTGCGCGGCCTCCACCGGGGGTAGGCCTACCACGATGACGGACTTCGGCTTCGAGAAAGATGGGGGATTGTTCAGCTTAAGATTCCATTGATCATCCTTGACGATCGCCAGGGCCGGTATGTACTGGTATGTCGCCGTATGAAGATTCCCAAAAATTCGAGCCACATCGACCACTGCCCCGATGTAAGGACTGTAATAGCCGCCGCCGGCAATGCGGGTGTTGCTCAGCTGGCCGATCAAGTCAGAAGATGCTCCGGACGTAAGGGCCGCCACCATGGACTGGCTATGGCCATCATCAAGGACAAGCTGGTCGCTATGCTGCGTGAGGCACGACATTTGCTGTTCCACGGGTTTTTGGAAGCAGTCCTGATCGAGCTTTATGGTCAAGCTGCGGGCCAGCAAAACGGAGCGGTCATGGAGCGCAGCGGGATCCGTCTCTGATGTTTGTTTGACGGCATGGATGTATCGATCCAGGCGGGAGCGGTCCAGGTTTGCCTGGTGCAAGTCCTGCGATGCCCGCACGAAGACGCCGGGTTTACCTTTTACGGTGGAACGCAGGGTGCTGAAGTCGCCGCCCGTTTCTGGAGCCAGAAACAGCAAGGCCTGCTGCGCCTCTTGTGGCACAGTTATAACGATGCCTTCCTCGCGAACTTTCTTATTCCAGGTTTCCGCCTTGGTGAACCAGGCGTCGGGCGGCGGATTGGTTGGGCCACGCAGGAAGGCTGCGACCAGCAGGTAGCGGGCGGATTGATCCTCGGGCAGGTCCGGGTGCACCCAAATGCGATCCCCAGGCTGCAAATTCGGAACCTGCGAAATCGGCAGCGTCTTGTTGCCGCGCGTTACTTTGATTTCAATTCGGGGTCCGGAAAGATCGAAGGCAGCCGTGTCCGCGCGAACACAAGTTGTGAGCGCGAACAAGAACAGAAATAGCCGACAAGATCGCGAAATCATGGTGAAGATGTCTGTGGAGAATGAGTGCTAATTTTACACGCTCTGAGGGCCTGATCGGCGTCCCCACTAGTTCATGTCGTAGGTAAGTTATTTCCCTGAGAATTCGAGAACGGTCACGCTGGAGTGCCGGAAAGTGTATGAGAACTCCGGCCCAGTAACGTTGAGGGCACTGTCGTGCGGATGGATGTGCTCGGGTTCACTCTCATCGTTTTTCTCGTAGAGGCTTTCTGAATAGAGAGAATGGGCAACAGCAGCACTCGCTCGGAATCCAGCAATATGGAACTGGACCGGCGTGTCGCGTGTCAGTTCGCGATTGACGCAGAACAATGTCAGCCGATTGCCAGCGTCATTGAGGGCGGCGACTACGTCGAGATAGGGGACACTCTTGATATCAGGCAGCCGGGTCGATCCATTCTGAACGTCATAGGTCTTGCCATCGCTGACGACCTGCACGGGTCGCGTGGCATCGGCATTGGAATACATGCGAAACGCCCAATAGGCAGGCACGCCGTAGACTCTTCCCCGTTTTTTCCAGATTCCGCCAAATTCGATGTTCCCGGTCATGTCGGCGATCGGCACAATGTCGGCTGTGCGCAAGAGCATGTTCAGAAATCCACCCGTTCCGATCGCGCCCGCCATGTTGTCGTAGCGTGGGACCGTGTCAGTCGGTGCCCAGAACAGCCACTCGGTGAACGCGGTTTTGATGTCGGCTCCACCTGGACTGCTCTGAAACTGTTTGTGCATGGCGCGCAGCCGGCGTTCTAGTTCGACAGGTAAAGCGAACGTGGCTTCTGCGACCTGGTCACCCGAAGGATTCGCGGACGCCAGAGAGTTAGTGGTAACAACAAAGTGCGTTGAAAGGTAGTTAAAGGCTTGTGGCGCGTTGCCGAGCTGGGCAGCGTTCCATTTCTCGAAGTGGTCAGGATCCGCTCCAGTCGCGATCAGCCTCGCCTTCGGATCGACTTGGCGTACAGCTTCACTGAATGCTTTCGTTTTATCCGCGACTTTCTCGAGTGTGGGATAACCGACCTGGAAATCTCCCCACAATTCGTTCCCAAGCTCCCAAAGCAATCCTCCCGACTTGTCGCGCCAATGCTCGTTCACGTAGCGCACCCAATCGGCCGCCTCCGCCGGTGTACCGGTTCCCAGATTCAGCGCGATCTGCGGCTCCGCGCCTACCAGTGCACAGAAGCGGAGGAGTTCGTCGGTACCGAACTGGTTGTATTCGGGGATTCCCCATGCGATGTTCAACATGCTTACGCGGCGATCTCGAGGGCCGATGCCGTCTCGCCAGTGGTAGGCGGAGGTGAAATTTCCCCCGAACCGCACAATCGGAGACTTCAGTGCCCGTACCATAGCGATCATCTCCGGGTCCATGCCATCGATGGCATCGTCAGGAAAGAGAGAGGCTTGATCGATCAAGACCCGGGTTTCGCCACTTGCGGCGATCACAAAGTCCACCGCTTGCAGGGCCCGCAGGCTGCCTCGTTCAAGGTTTAGATCGAACTTGTATTCTTTCCAGTCGCTGCCGTTAAGGCTCAGTTTCTGCCCGGCCAGGGAATGATCCGCGCGATTCCGCTCGCGCAATGAGATTTCGACTTCACTTGGGCCACTCAGATGCCTTAGGTACACACTCCCGACGTAGTGACGCGTCCGATGAACTGGAAGATAGATTTTCTGCCGCACTCCGGATTGCTTCTGTGGCAGTGCCATCAGCAGCAGCGATCGATGCGAGTTCGCGACATCATTCCATTGCGGGGCATACCGCGCACCCTGACCATAGTCGAGCGGTTCCCAAGGCACTGGGAGAGACAACTCTGAGGCTCGTACGAGTGCCGGCTCTTCAGAGAGCATTGTGGCAACGTTTTTTGCGGTCCACAGCCCATCCTCGAAGCTGGGATTTTGCAGAATCTGCGCCCAGAGGCCGTTATAGGTGGAGTTGCCAATCGGTTCGAGAAAAGTGCCAAAAATCGAACGCGGAATCTTGTAGTCGGCTACTTTTGAAGCGTCGATCCGGAGAGTCAGCTCGTGACTCTTGTCTCCCTCTTGAGCCAATGCACCCATGCTCAGGAAAACGATGAACAAAGACGACGTGAACAGAATGGCATTCTTCATCCACATCGGCATTGTCCTCCGAATTTAGTAAAGCGCAGCCGACGCATTATACGGACCGCAGCATGGCTCAGAAGATTTTCTGAGAGTCCAACTCTCGGCACGTAACCCATGCGGTCCAAACACCTTGACAGGTATCGCGTGCAGGACTATAACGCATTGCGAATCAATTCAGAAATCG
>AR_comb_assmDRAFT_10152594_pt1 | contig 19566 bp, 20 predicted proteins | sample ArasoioldDNA_FD_10543 | JGI IMG/M metagenome (IMG submission 10543) | reverse complement strand
GCCACCAAATGTCGCCGTCGGCGTTGTATAGATCGTTGTTTATTTGCTTATAGACCTCTGGTTTCGTTTTTTCAATAGCATGCATATGGCTAGTTTGTTTGTGGGAATGAAGAGCAAAAAAGGAATAAATTTAGTTCTTGGCGGAGTTACTGACAATTAAATAAAAAAAGTATTTATCGCGTGTGGAAAGAGTCAATTTATTTCCAGCAGATGGCTGCCCAGGTTGCAAGTGCAACTCACTCGAACGTCAACTTTTTTCGTAGCTATTTAATCCGTTCGCCTTTCACGTCAAACATTCCCATTGCGCTTCCTGTAATGTGATCTTCATCTTTCTTACTTAACACTACGGAAACATCATTGCCCATGGCCGTGTAATAGAGAGTCACCTCGTTGTCCTTTACTTCAACTTTGGAGCATTTCGCGACTTCCTTACCGGTAGAATCGAGTACCGTTCCAGAGAGACCATTGTCTTTCTTTTCGAGCACATAAATTCGTTTCAGGTCACCGTAAGGGGTGCCTGCTATCAATGCACTCCACTTACCTGCAAAAAAATCTGCGCCTGTCTTAGATTGCGCTTGAGCGATAAATGATAAAAGGACGAAGGGCAATATTGCAAGTAATGAAATCAGTTTCTTCATGACGCTAGTTTTAGGTTGACCGGGGCATTCATCGTGAGATTGGAGCCGCCGCCGATAAAAATTATGATTGATACAGTTAAATTAAGGAAATTAGATACAGGAACCGGCAAGAAATTCGTTAGCTTGTTCACCCCGGCAGTTGTTAGCCCTTAAAACATCTTGCCGGAGCGTATTTGAGGCAAACATTTTGCTACAAGCAATTTGACGGTACACCGATTGAAGCACCATCCCATCATCGAAAAATTAGAGATTATGGCATCCATATCTAAGCCGAAAGCAAAAGTTGACAAAAAAATTCTTGTTGTTGAAGACGAGGGACAGATTGGTTTGGCCCTTGACATGATTCTATCTGACAGGAAGTTCCAGGTGGATTATGTAAGTAGCCTGTTGGCGGCTTCGGAATACCTTGAAAAAAATAAGCCTTCCGTTGTCATATTGGATAACAAACTTCCTGATGGATTTGGAGTTGATTTTATCAGCTTCATAAAGAAAAAATATCCTCGTATAAAGATCATCATGATATCTGGTTTTCCCACAGTGCGCGACGTGGCTATGCACAATGGAGCACATGTGTTTCTCGAAAAACCTTTTTCAATGGATGATGTGAACGTGGCAATCGATAAGGTCTTGGGCTGAGCCGATGAGTCCCCTTGTTCAAATTGTCGGTAAATTAAGTCATGATTGTTTGCTTAGTCGGCGGATTCCTGGGAAGCGGAAAAACGACAGCTATCGCTGCCGCAGCAAAAATGTTTGCCCGGGACAACATATCCGTGGCAGTGATTACAAACGACCAGGGCTCACAACTGGTAGACGCTGCCTTCATTAATTCACTCAACATTCCCGGAAGCGAAGTAAGGAACGGATGTTTCTGCTGTAATTATGAACAGTTTTATTCCGCAATTGAAAATCTGAAAACGTCTGTTGCGCCGCAAGTGATTTTTGCTGAGGCAGTAGGTTCATGTGCCGATCTCGTTGCCACCATTGTAAAGCCACTGAATCGATTCCAGCCTGAGATCAATGTGTCCTTCTCAGTCATCGCTGATGGGCCTGTTTTGCTCTCCTCTATGGAAGGTCGATCATCCTTTGTGAGTAATGACATTCAATATATTTATAAGAAACAAATCGAAGAAGGCGGCCTTATTATCATCAACAAATGTGACTTGTTAACTGAGGATGAAATCAAAAAGGTCCAATTTGTTCTGCAATCAGAATTTCCGGGGAAAAAATTATTGTTTCAAGATTCACTGCGGGAAGCATCGGTAATAAAATGGATGAATAGCATACAAAATGCAACTAACGGCGCTGATTTGAGTGCCCTTTCGATCGATTACGATAAATATGGCGCAGGTGAGAGTGCTCTTGCGTGGCTTGACGCTACTATAATTATCCATTCAAAACAGAAAGCAGTTGTGAAAGCATATGAATTCATCAATGACATGGTGGATGAAATTTCTTTTCAAAAATTTCCCATTGGACATTTGAAATTCTTTTTGGAAAGTGGTGCATGGCAAAGAAAGATCAGTTACACATCCGTGCATGACCGAAAACCAGGTACTCCGACTCCGGAGATCGTTGCAGATCACGTCCGTGTTCTTGTAAACGCCCGGGTTGAAACCGATCCAACTTGTGTTAAAAAGATATTTTATCAAACGATCCAAAAAACTCAGGACCAAAATTGTCATGCTGAAATTATTGAGCTGGCATCATTTCAACCGGGGTATCCAAAACCAACCTATCGGTTACGCGAGTAGCATTGCCTATGTGACTCTATGTGCCTATGTGTCTATGTGGTGAAACTTTTCAAATAGATAAGTGCACAGTGAAAGCAACGATCGATTATTTGTTTATTCTCAAAGCATCTTGCATTCATTGCAAGCGCAAATTTTGCCGCAGACATCGAGAGTAATCGTTGGGTGAGGTTGTCTCTTTTAGTAACCAATTTGCTAACTTGTCCTCTCAATCACAGTTTTCGCTACATCGATTTTTCCATAAACCACTTTCACGGAGGCGTTGCCCTGTTTGAATGTCACTGTTCCAAAACCCGTTCCAGTTGAAAGAAACGACGTGAAGTCGCCAATCTTTGAATCAATGAATAAGGTTTTATCAACAGCATCGTACCGCAGCCCCGTCAATGCCTGCAAGTAGCCATAACTCGACAATGCCCGCGCGTACCAATGACCACACTCATACTCATTAAATGGATTGCGAACACGACCATCGTACCGATTGCGCGACGTGCGAACGATCTCTAATCCCCTTTCAACATCTCCCATCATCATGAGATGAGAAGCCACCTGGTGCTCAATGCCTGTCCACACTTCGTCGCTGTAAACAAATGGCAAGGATAACTTACCGCCTTTCGGCCAACTGCACAGCAACAAGCCCCCTTCATTACCCAAAGCATAGGATGGCCGTTGAGGATTGGCGTGATCGCTCAAATTTTTCTTCAGGTTGTATTTGTGAACCGCGCGCAGGTGACTTTGAATTTTTTTCTTATCAACAACATCACTCAGTCCACACATTCGGGCGATCCAAAATCCGAGCACGCCATCAGAAAGACATCCTTTTCCATATTGGTATTTTGGTCCCTCTTTTTCAAGTAAGTCAATCGCTTCTTTCGAATATTCGCCGCCATATGATTTTTTGGCTGCCTCTGCAGGACTGGGTGCTTTCAGACCTGTAAACTGTATCTTCTGGATGAAATATTCTCCATCGTACAATTCGCTTTCAACAAGTTTTTTCGCGTTTTGCAAAATGGCGTCATACTCAGTAACATCATTGTTTAAGAATTTTCCCATGGCAATGATGGCAGACAATGCACCAATGTAAAAACTGGTGTGCATGCCATCGGCTCCCCAAAATTCTATGTCATATGTATTATGGTGGGGTTCTTCGATAACACCCTTGTGATCCGGGTCCCACGTGCGTATGCAATAATCCAAACTCATCTTCACCATCGGGTACATCTTCCTTATCCACTCGTTGTCTCCACTGATCCTCCACTCGCGATATACTTTCATGATCCCGCCCAATTGGCCATCCGCCGCAGCATGAAAACCATGATCTGCTGGCTTTATCGGCAATCTGGCCCGAAAGTTTTGATGGCCTTCGATACTTTGGTCTTCACAAAATTCTGTGTGACGAAGACTTCGCTCCAATGCAGGAAACAAATGTGAAAAAGCCTGCGCATAATTCCAAACATGGGTGCATGAGCCGTGACAACAGCCAAAGGAATCCGCACATCCTTCCCAACTCCAGAGCCGGCCATCGTACTGACGCAAAACAGTCGGCGATTTTAAGATGGTAAGATTTGCTGCAACAGCTTCGGTGACTTCAGCGGGCAACGAGGTGCTATAAAAAGCATCTTTAAAAAGACCAGAACCGGTGCGCAACTCCTGGTAGTGTTTGCGCCAATAATCCGCCACCTCATTAATTGAACTAAACTTGCTGCTGTACCACGGTTTATAAGATGGACCGTCAAAATTTTTGTCATACTTATCGAGGCCCAGGACACCAGGTGAAGCGCAGCAGCCTTCAGCAGGATTACAATTTTCTTTCGACTGGCCCGCCGTTCCTATACTCATATCCGAATCGGGGGTGTACCATGCCATCATCACTCTTATAATCTTTTCTTTTCCCGGTGCAAGGTTGAACGGCACAAAAAGAGACGCGCCCGGTGCATTCGATTCAACAGGGTCTGTGCTTTTTGTGTCTCCCTTAGTGATAACGTTCCATGTCATCGTTAAGGGATCCCACCAACCACCACGGAACCAACAATAATCAACAACAGCGGATGATTCATCCGTAAAAACAGCGAAGTCAGTTTTTACAGCGCGCGCATCTTTTGTTCCTGCTTCCGATAAAATAAAACCATTAGTTTCTCTGTTGATCGAATTCTTTCCCTTGTCGACACTCAGAAAATTTTTCGAGTTAAAAGAAAAAACCGCGTCGAGAGTTTGTGCCGAGGTATTTACAATCTTATATTCAAGAGCTGCGACGGGGAGACTTGAATTATCATCGTCGGTTGGAATGAAAGGACTCCACCCGGTTATTTGTGCGCGAACCGGAAGTTCGGGATCTGTGAGATCAACGATTGCGAATGGAAACCTTGCCATGAACACTGCATGCGCAAAGCGCGGCAAACCTGCTGTGGACCCACCCAATCCATTTCCGGCATCGCGAAGGCCAAACTTTTTCCAATCTGGAATAGGTCCCTCGAGAATCTTAGCATCATTCTTTACCCCTTTGATTGATATGGCTGCAAACATTTCGGGTTCATTAAAAATATCGGGCTTATTTCGTACCGACATGTGAGAAATCCCTCCCGTTCCTTCCAGGCAAAACATGCCTGCTCCAATACCACCCAATGGAAAGGCAATCCTACTCAAATTTTCCCCACTATATGAACCGTTATATTCATGTTTTCCTGCACCTGGTGTTTGTTGCTGATTACTGTCAATCGCATCTGCTATTCGTTCACGAGCGATCAAAGAGGAAGGCATTAATCCGGCAGTGACGGTGCCGATCCCAAAGTTTTTGAGAAATTTTCTGCGGTTAGTTGAGGACATGTGAGTTGATTTTAGCGCAAGAAATTGAAACCAGAAAGAAGGCTTTGTCAATTCTCACTACAAATTAGGCACAAATTCATGAACTAACGCTGGATAAAATCGAAAGCCCTGCCGAAATCTCGACAGGGCTTTCACGAACCTCAGGACGCCTCATTTCACTGCAACATGTTTTGTGATCAGGGCTTTCTTTGCTTCTTCTTTTTTAGGTAATATAAGTCTCAAAATGCCATCCGTATAGACAGCTTCAATCTTTTCCCTGTTCACTTCTTCTGGTAATGTAAATGTGCGGGTAAATGAAGAAAAGTTGTATTCTTCCCTTGTGAATTCTTCTTTCTTTTCTTCCTTCTTTTCTTCAATTTCGGCGCTAACTGTGATCATGTTGCCATCGATATCAATCTTGAAGTCATTCTTTTTCATTCCGGGCACTGCAAAAAAGAGCTTGTACTCATCAGTATCCTCCACGACGTTTACTGCGGGTACAGTGAATGGACGGTCCCAAAACCCTTTATCAAAAAACTCATCCATTGGCCGGAAAAAGTCTTCGAATACTGACGGAATCAATCTTCTTCCTGGTCTGGTTAATTCTCTTGTTACCATATGACCTCCGTTTTTATGGATTGAAAAATAATTTCATTACAAATGTATTTTTTGCTATTGCTCTGAACAAAGATGATGATCAGACAAAACGATGAGCGTGGTCAGAGTTTGCGGTGCGATCTAAGTCTTCGAATCCATTTTTCCACTTCCACTGCATGAAACACAACGGCAGAAACAATTATACAAATGAACAAATCGCGAAGGCTTAATGGTTGTGTTTTGAAAAGGTCATTTGCAACCGGCAGATAAATCACAGCCATTTGCAGTAGAAAAGTGAAGATTAGCGTTGCAGCCAACGGCTTATTGGAGAATATGCCAATTTGATATATGAATTCATAACCGCTTCTGATCGCAAGTACGTGGCCCAATTGGGCGAAAGACAGCACCGTAAACACCATCGTTTGCCAATGTGTGTCGCCGGTATGAATCGCCCAGGCCTGGAGGCCCAGCGTGAGAAAGGCCATTAGCAGTCCGACCCAAATAATATGATAGCCGATGCCCTCTGCAAACAAAGATTCGTCGCGGCTCCTTGGCGCGCGGTTCATAATGTTTTTCTCTGCCTTTTCTGTAGTCAGCGATAATCCGGGCAAACCGTCTGTGACCAGGTTGATCCATAAAATGTGAATGGGAAGCAGAGGAATCGGTAGACCTAATAACGGAGCCAAAAAAATTGTCCAGATTTCCGCTCCATTACAAGTCATGATATACTTTACAAACTTTCGAATGTTGTCATAAATGCGTCGACCCTCCTTCACCGCTTTTACTATAGTAGCGAAATTATCATCCAACAATATCATGTGAGCGGCCTCTTTGCTTACGTCCGTGCCTGTAATACCCATCGCGATTCCGATGTCGGCCGCTTTCAAAGAAGGAGCGTCATTAATACCGTCGCCAGTCATAGCTACCAAATTCCTTTTGCGTTGTAACGATTTCACAATACCTAGCTTTTGTTCAGGAGAAACTCTTGCATATACTTTTATTCGCTCAACCTTTTCGTCCAGATCATGCTGCGACAACATGCTTAATTCTTTGCCGGTTATCACGAGATCATTAAGGCCGATTAGCTGAATTTTTTTTGCGATAGCAACGGCGGTTTCCTTGTGATCACCTGTAATCATTACCGGCGTGATGCCCGCGGTCTTGCAGTTTTGGATTGCCTCTTTAATTTCATCTCGCGGAGGATCGGCCATCCCGACTAAACCCAGAAATTTCATGTCACTTTCAGTTTGTTCATCAAGAGAAGCGGTAGGTTCACTCTTGAGAACGCGGAATGCATAAGCCAATACGCGAATGCCTTTCGTTGTTAGTTTATTCGTGTCCTCGATTATTTCTCCATTTTGGTCACTGTTCTTCAATATCGCTGCTATGGATTCCGCTGCTCCTTTGGTAAAAGCAATGAATCCATCATCCAATCGGTGAACCGTGGTCATCCGCTTTCTCTCCGAGTCGAAGGGAAGTTCAAAAATGCGCGGAAACTTATTTTGAATTTCATCGACGATGTGTTTGCCGTGTTCATGGCGAAGATGTTCAACCAACGCCAGTTCAGTGGGATCGCCAAGCAAAGTGTCGTCGTGCGACTTCCTGACATCATGGTTGAGCGCCATAGCAATTTCAAGTAAAGAGAAACGTTTGCTCAATTCCAGGGACACAGGGTAAGGAATCACCTTCATAACGCTCATTTTGTTTTGAGTCAGCGTGCCTGTTTTATCAGTGCAAATAAAAGTTACTGAGCCAAGCGCCTCTACCGCCGGCAGTTTTCGAATCAGAGCATTATTCCTTGCAAGCTGTTTAGCGCCTCTTGCTAAAGCGATCGTGATCAGCGCCGGTAGCGCTTCCGGTATGGCAGCAACGGCGAGCGAGATGGAAACGAGCAACATCGGGAGTGGTTTTTCGCCGCGAAGTAAACCTACACCAAAAAGAATTAGGCATATGACAAGAATAATGTAGGATAGATTCTTCCCAAACTCGTTCATCCTCCTTTGCAGAGGCGTAACACTTTTTTCCTGGTGTAACAGCCGGGCGATCTGTCCTATTTCCGTTTCCATGGCCGTTCCCACCACAATACCATTGCCTCTACCTTTGGCTACAAGAGTTCCTTTGTACGCCATGTTTAGCCGGTCTCCGAGAGAATCATGATCTTCATGTAAAGCCCTGCTGTTTTTGACTGCGGGAAAAGATTCACCGGTCAGCATGGCTTCATCAATTTGAAGTAGGTGCGTTTCCATCAATCGTAAATCGGCGGGCACAATCACTCCGGCTTCTAATAACACAAGATCGCCGGGCACAAGAAGTGTTGAATCGATATTGACAACCTCTCGGTTCCGCACAACGCTAACATGTGGCACAGCCAGTTTTGTCAGTAACTCCATGGCTCGCTCTGCCCGGTATTCCTGGACAAATCCAATCACCGCATTTAACACGACAATCACGAGAATAATAGCCGTATCGGTTATGTCTCCGATTATTCCGGAGACAATCGCCGCCGCAGCCAATATTAGAATCATAAAATCTTTGAATTGGGTCAGGAAAATAACCCACGCAGGTTTTTTCTTTTTTTCCTCGAGACGATTAAACCCATATTTGGCTAATCTTATTGATGCTTCATCGGAGCTCAATCCATTAACAGATGTATCCAAAACTTCAAACACTTTTTCTTTACCTAAGGAGTGCCAGTTCATATTGCTATATAGAAGGTGATGCTGTGATGGTAGCCAATTGTGAATTTACGACTCTCCAAGTCACTAACACTATGATGCTGACCACTGTCATTCCTTTTATTGCAAGCCATCATTATTCGTTCTAATGCCGTCGGTTAATTTTAAACCATTGTAATCTTAAAAATTCTTTTTATGACTAACACTTGGAAAGTAGTTATAGCTATTGGCGCCGGAGCCGCTGTAGGCGTTACACTCGGGCTCTTGTTTGCACCTGAAAAAGGGTCAGAGATCCGGAAGAGAATTGCAGAACAGGGAAAGAAAATTGTAGATGACATTAAAGAAAAAATCGAAGAAAAAAAGAAAGAAAGATTCGAAGCAAAGAAAAATGATTGGATCGAAAAAGCAAAAGAGTTTGTGTGAGCTGCTGAGAATTAATCTCGGAAAGAATGGCCTTTAGCAATTTGAACAAAGAAATAGTAGATAGATGCCAGGGAATGCCGCACCTTGAAGAATTCGTGTGAGGTGGTGATATGCGTTTGGTGGGCAACTTGGCACCTGGCTTTGTTAATTACAAGGAAACATTTGAGGAGTAAAGGACTGGCTGACACCGGGCAAATACTGCGGATGTGCTACTGAAAAAACAGAGTCACGCATTGTGAGGAGTAAATTCCTTGCAAAGCCCTTTGGATATCGCCTGGAAGGGACCTACTCTTGTGAATGATCTCGCAAAGATTGTTGCTGAGTTGGAAAACGAAAACATCGTTTCCATTACTGCGAGAATACGTATGTGCTTGAGTGCAGCGTTGTTCCTCGAGAAAAATGATGATGGGCCGACGTTTAGAAAAAACAGACCGACGACGGAACGGGTTTTTGCGTAGTGTTCTTTAATGACTTTATCTTTTGAACTCTTCCTGGTTCGTTCATAGTACTTCAGCATTCCGTTGAATGAAGAACTCGTATAGCTTCATGAAAATAAATACCAGGAAATCCTTCACATAATGGAACTCCATGAGAACGATGACCAGGACAAAGACCCATGCGATCGTCTCATAATTGATTTTGTCAAAATATAGGCCAATCGGGTACATAGTAAAGAATCCGGTTACGAAGCTACGGGCTTGTCATAACCCTATCAATGACCAACCTCAAACGCGGTATTGACTGCAATCAATATCAGGAAAGCCATTGACAGATAATTTAGGCAATATGGATATTGCCCTACAACCCACACCGGTTACTTATTTTGAACAAAGACGACCGGCATTTTTATCCAGGGAATTCAGCGCGAACAAAGTAAGGTTAATTCACGGTGGAAGACAGTATTTTGAGCTGCTGAAAAAAATGATCAGCGAGGCAAATGAAACAATTCATCTTCAGACGTACATTTTTGAGGCTGATGAAACCGGGAAGGAAGTGGCCAACGCTTTAATAAGGGCAGCGCAAAGAAAAGTGAAAGTTTACTTGCTCGTGGATGGATATGCCTCGCAAGCCCTGTCCCAATCTTTTATCGACCGCTTAAAGTCAGGTGGAGTAAACTTTCGATTTTTTCAACCCATCTTCAAAAGCAAATCCTTTTATTTTGGGCGCCGCCTTCATCACAAAATGCTGGTCATTGACGATAGATGTGCAGTCGTGGGAGGAATCAATGTTTCTACGAAGTACAACGATAGCAATGATGAACCCGCATGGCTGGATTTTGCAATCTATGTCGAAGGACCTGTTGCAAAAGATCTTTATGCATTAGGGGACAAAATGTGGAGCTTCCCAAGAACGATGCACTCTATTCCATTTCAGAGTAGACAAACACAGTTTGAACTGGATGGTGGAGACAGGGCTTTTGTTAGAATGTGCAGAAACGACTGGGTGAGAGGAAAGAAACAGATCACTTTGAGCTATATCAACATGCTCAAAAAGGCAAAACACGAGGTCATTATTTTATCTAGTTATTTTCTGCCTGGTCACGAATTCAGGCATCACTTGATTCGGGCCTCTCGACGAGGAGTAAAAATAAAAATAATCATGGCCGGCAGATCTGATGTAAAGATGGCTAAACACGCTGAGCGCTTCATTTATCAGGACCTGCTGGACAATAACATTGAGATCTATGAATATCAAAAAACTATTTTGCACGGAAAGGTCACTGTGTGCGACAACAAGTGGGTAATGATAGGTTCATATAACGTGAACAACATAAGCGCCTATGCAAGTATCGAATTGAATCTCGAGGTGTACGCCCCGAATTTTGCAAAGTGTGTCAATCGCATGCTCGAGGAAATTGCGCACAACGATTGCATTCAAATCACCAGGGAGTGGATGGAAAAAAAAGAAACATTTTTTGCTTGGATCATTCAATGGGTATGTTACAAAACTATCAGGCTTGTTTTCTATTTGTTCACTTTTTATTTTAAACAGCAAGGCTAGTCACCTCTTATGCGCTTTATGAGCGATCCTATTGCCTTCCGGTTCCACTGTGCAAATCGACCTCTCTGTACAACCATTTCATTGCCTTTTTGTCGCTCCAGGAAATAGTAAAATACAAATCTGCCGCCGGCATTACTCCAACCCTCAATCTGTCCAAACCTCAAATCGTTAAATACAACAGCTCCCTCACGGCTCTCAACCGTATAAAAGCCTTGAGAAAACCGAACCAGGTGCACTACATTCTCATGCTTTTTGAACGGATCGAGCAAGAAATCGTTCTTGGGAAAATAATGAAGATCCAGGTGCGCCTTACTGTCAAATACTGAGCGATAGCCGATGAAATAGCCGGAATCGGTACCGGCCACTATATACCATAACCAGTTGTTCAACGGGGTAGGTGTCGTGAAAAAAGTTTGAAACGTTATATGCTGTCTTTGCAAAATATTTTTGACCTGGTTATCCATGCTGCTCTTATTGATTATACAATACATGAAATAGAGCGTACTGATGCCGAGCCCAAATGTCGCCCACCATCTCCTGGACTTGCTCCGTGCTTTCAAGACAAGTAGCATAACAAATGCACTGAAGAGCCAGATGGTATAAAAAGGGTCAGCGACGAAAATAGTATTAAAAGACACCCGGTAACGATTAAATGGTTCAAACCAGCCGGTGCCGTAGGAATTGAAAGCGTCGATAAGAATGTGAAGGAATAACTCAGAAAGAAAAAACCAAATCCAGAAATTAAAAGGGATGTTTCGTTTTTTGTACCATCGCCTAAATAGAAACGCAAGCACTGTCGAGGTCAATGCAATGCATAGAAATGAATGTGTAAAACCGCGGTGAGCAAGAAGAGCGTCATCGGTATCAAGCCAGAGATTTGAGAGCACGTCACAATCAGGAAGAGTATTGCCCACTGCGCCAATTATCAAAGCCTTCTTCCCTAATTGCCTCCCGGCAATGAGTTCGCCTGTGGCGGCTCCCAAAACGATATGAGTAATAGTATCCACCCGGGATCACTCCAGTACACGAAATTATAATTGTTACACAAAAAGGGGTCGACAATGGTCGACCCCAATACTAACTGCAGAACGAAAAAAATTATCGGTGAGCGACAAAAACGGGCAGCTTATGATCTCTTATCACATCGGTGACGAAACTTTTCTTAAACATCACTGAAAATACGGACCGGTTAAAGGCGCCGCTTATCAATATTGCCCCTTTTTGCCTGGCCATCCATTTCATAAAAAATTCCCTGGGGTTAATCTCCAATTTCGACAGGCTCAGCTTCGGGAAGTGACGTACTGAGAGCTCTTCAATGTAACGTTGATCCGGAATTTCTTTGGCGGCATCTTCCCGGGCATATATTAGCAAGGTCTTATTCATACAGAGCTCAGGAAAGAGATAAGCGAATTGCCTGATGGCAAATACGGAATCATCACTTCCATCGTAAGCAAGGAAATTGCTCTGTGGAAATTCGAATTTTTCGGGCACCACGAGAACAGGGCATTCAGAACCGTGCAACGCATCCTTCACACTTTCATTGAGCTCGTTCAGACCGAGATTTTCATAGAAAGATTCACTGCCTATAATGAGTAAGTCGGCAAAGCGGGTTTCTTTGATCAATGCAGGCAAAGCGAAATCAGTGAAATCCCTGTGAACGTGATAGTCAATCATATTTCTATCGCATAGTGCCTCAAACTTCGCGATATTTTTTTCGATTGCTGTCGCGTCCTCATCTTCCACCATTGGGATGAACATTGGCGACATGGCCGCTGATCCGGCATAGCTCCAAATATTGGCATAATTAATTTGCGGCAGAAAAACCCCGGTGAGCAGGATTGGCGAATGTAGATTCATGCGTCTTGCGAAGTCAAACGCTCCCCTGGAAAAATTTATTCCATCAAAAGCGAGAAGTATCTTTCTCATACAATGATTTTTTCAACTCCAAGCTAAATCTCAACCGTCTCATCTGCTATGACCGCGAACAACAAAATCAGTGATCGTTGTCACTAATTATAATGATAGCGTAGCCCCTTCTTCGCATTATCAACCGAAGCCTTTCAATCGCGTTATATTTGCCGCTGACTTCCACAATTACAATCAAGAATTAGGACAGGTTGTTGAATTTGCACGAGCGTTGAATGCGCCCATCGAAGGGCTCCCATTTCTCATGGCCGGCGAAGCCATCCCGGACAAAGAAATAATTGAAGACGGTATAAAAACGGAATTTAGTTACCCTGTTAGCCTTCATATCGAAGTGATGCTGTCCATTTCATTGGTTCACGATTTACAAAGACAAATCGAGCTTTCAAAACCGTCTGTGATGATCATGTTTACGGATCAAAGCAGGACACTATTCCAAGAAATCTTTTTGTCAAGTAAAGCGTAAGAATTATCATTTGATCCGAAACTGCCCTTGCCAGTGTTTCACAAAAACTACTACCTGCGAACAGCTCAAGTTGCTGGGAACGACGAATACAATCAAACAATTTGTTGATGGTCGTCAGTGTTTGCCCCGCGAATTCATAGGAACTTTATTATTAGAAAAAAGTTTTTCTCACTCATAAAATCCATCACATGGAACTAAGAAATTTTTGCCAGAGTTGCACCATGCCCATTGATCAAGTTGATAATCGAGGAACCGAAAGAGATGGTTCAAAGAGCCAGTTGTATTGCAAATACTGCTACCAGGAAGGAGAGTTTGTTAATCCCCAAATGACTCTCGCTGAAATGAGGAATATTGTAAGAACTCAAATGCGAAAACTAAAAATTTCAGATACCGTTACTCAGCAGTCGCTCGATATGCTCCCACACTTGAAGAGGTGGCACCAACCGGTTGAAGAACACATATGGTAGCATCCGGAAAAAGTTCCATTGACCATTGGAAGAGAAGATTTGACAGACGTTTTAATATCGTGCCAACTATCATATGAAGTAAATAGTGGAACCATTAAGCAGTTAATGACGCGTCAAGCCTTGTCAACTTTTGTAATGGTTCTTTTATTAGCATACAACTAGATCGCTGAAATAAATAGTGGACCAGCTGGAGAGTGAAGGGGCATCAACACTTCATTTTCGTAGTTCCTTAATGGTTACTAACTGTACCCGTTTGTGGCGTCAAAAGGACGAGAGAATCCCTTTTTGTTAAACCTCCTGATTAAGATTTGCAAATCATCTGATGGCTGTCACAAGGTTTCCCACGGGAACGCGATAGCTTGCATTCGCCAAATATTTTTTCAACAAAATTTATCTAAATGAAACCAAAATTTGTTTCAGGATTGCTGACACTCCCTGTATTAGTACTTGCTGCACTATGCGTACACGCACAGGATTCTGTGAAAACACTACCTCCCGTAACCATTACAGCCACGCAAAAGACAGTACCGGAAAAAGTATGGAATAGTTTCCACAGCTACTTTGCTAATGCGCAAGATCCGAGAGCTTACGAGATCAATAAAGAGTACCTCATAAAATTCATGACAGATGAAAATGTGAATCACGCCCTGTTTACCAAAGGCGGAGAATTCGTTTACCATATAAGCTTTGGCCATGAGAAGAACATGCCTGAAGATGTACGGGATGCGGTGAAATCGGTCTATTATAATTATGAGATTACACGGGCAATCAAAGTAACGGATGGTCACAGGCTGGCATGGATCGTAAACCTTGAAAATGCCAAACACCTGGTCTTGGCAAGAACGGAAAATGGTGAAGTGGAAGAAATTCAAAGGTTGAAGAAATCACAACCCTAAACGCGGTTTTCAAAAATTGAAAGGTCACAATTGTTGAATTATAAACCAACCCTGATGTTAAGCACAACCACATATCATTTAAGCAAGAAATGTAAACTACCCTTCGGTGTAACTATTGAAAAGGTAACTGAAGAATTAAGAAAGGAAGGCTTCGGCGTTGTTAGTTATATCGATATCAAAGAAACGTTCAAGAAGAAGATTGACAGGGACTTCAGAAACTACGTGATCCTTGGAGCCTGTAATCCGCGGTACGCTTATGAGGCCTTGCTGCATGAAGACAAGTTGGGGATATTGCTACCCTGCAATGTTGTTGTACAGCAGCACAACGATGGACAAGTAGAAGTTTCCATTGTAAATCCAGAGGAATTATTGCACAACATGGATGACTTAACTCTGCGAACTTTTGCAACTGAAGTAAGGCTATCGATGGAGAACGTATTGGGTCGTATATAGCGTGCCGTACCGTACCTTATCTTAGTGAGCAGAAAAATAAATGAAACGTATGGTGGTGCAATTCTACTCGTTGTAGAATCTTATGATCATAAAATTGTTTTCTTATGAACTTCCGAAACTTATTCGCCGAAAAGGGAGCCGCCACCTTATACCAAGAGATAAATGTCAGCTCCGATTTAAGGCGACGCTATACATGTGACGGCATCAACGTAAATCCTTCCTTAAATATTGATCATATTCCAAAAAAAACTGAAAGCCTTGCAATCATTGTCGATGACCCGGATGCGCCCAGCGGAATGTGGGTTCATTGGGCGATTTGGAACATCCCTGTTACACATCACATTATTGAAAATAATAAACTCGGAGTGCAGGGATTGAACGATTCGGGTAAACATGACTACTCGGGCCCACGCCCGCCCAGAGGAACTCACCGCTACTTCTTCAAGGTGTATGCGTTGGATCGCATGTTGGAAATTCCGGAGAGCTCGGATAAAACGAGTCTTGAGCAAGCAATGGAAGACCACATCTTGGCATTCGGAGAATTGATTGGATTGTACAGGCGCGACTGACCCGCAAAGCAGACTCATAAACCGATTCATCCTCGTTACTCCAAGAATAACTTTTTTCAAAGCGCATAATTAAGAACAAGGCAGGCCTTAACGACCCGCCTTACGACACGCGTCCTGATCCTTCAACGCGCTGAATGAAAATGTTTGAGATACTCACGCAATCTGCTCCAATAAATAATTTTGAAGCTCTACCTGATGAATTTGCTCCAGCTGTGTTTCCAACCAGTCAAGATGATGCTCTTCATCGGCCAGAATGGTACGCAGTAATTCCGCCGTTCCATTATCAAAATATTCCACAGCCAGGCTAATAACCTCATTGTATGCACCTATGGCCTCAACTTCCGCTTCACGATCATTTTTAAATTGTTCCTCAATATTACTGCCGATGGAAATCCTGTTAAGAACACCAACAGTCGGAACACCTTCCAGGAAAAGTATGCGCTCAATGAGTTTTTCCGCGTGTTTCATTTCACCAATCGCTCTCTGCCGAATGGTATCGTGAAGATGTTTATATCCCCAATTCTGACACATTTCGGAATGAACGATATATTGATTCACAGCTGTCAATTCATCTGCAAGCAGAGCATTGAGCTTTTCTATGATTTGTTTGTTCCCTTTCATATAAATGTATTTGGTTGTTCAAGAGTATGACAAAAGGCGTGGCAGGCAAATGACAGCCCTCAAAAAAAACGCTGATGGTCATCATTATTCAGATTGCACTGAAATGCTGACCACAATTCCACTTTACATTGATGCGGATCATTAAACGTCTTGCTACTGAAGAATACTTTGTGACAAGAATGATATGAAACTTCATTCCGAAATATCGATTAGTCGAACCGTATTATACGTGTCAGTTATCATATCCCTTTCGGGCGCGGGGATCCGCGAAAACGAGTCGTCAAGTTTTCCCGGCCCAGGTGTCTCCCCAACAGGTGCACCCCGGAATAATGACAGCCTCATGAAGAACTTACAGGATACCAGCATTGCGCAACAGGTGTATCGGCTAGATAAGTAATCAAATCGCTAGCTATGACAGGAAAACTTTCACTTCTTGAGCAAGCGAACCAAACCAAAAAATGGAAAGGGGTGCTCGATCGTCTGCAGCAGAAAAATATTGCTCAGAAATGCCATTTGGCCGATATGCTGAAGCAATGCCAGGGAAAAGACGACTTCGTTGTTTTGGCTGAGCAATATCATAACCAGTTTTTACAGCAGGACGAGGCATTACGATTGATGCGCAATGATATTGCTGCGCTTGAGCACCTGGCACTAAAAAATGAATATGCAAAAATTCATGGTCACCAAAGGGAATTGGAAAAAGAAATGAAGGCGTTCCGCGTCAATTTCAAACGCATTAGTTCGGAGTTTACAATTTTTCTTTTAAGTGTAGAATCGTTCTGTACCTAAAGCGGTCTAATTGACAATGGTTTGAAGTTTATATTTATTCCGCAACAGGATGCTTCCATGATCCAGGTCGACAAGGCGTTCATTTTTGAAGTCGGTGAGCGTTCGTATCAATGATTCTGTAGCGGTGCCGGCGATTGTCGCTAGATTCTCGCGGCTAATGTTGATCACGAAGTCCTGATTGCCCTCGCTGTTATACTTTTCATCAAGTTGAAGCAGAGCGGTGGCAACTTTTCTGCGCAAAGAGTTATAGGCAAGCCCAACCAAATGTTCTTCCTTTTCCCTTACATTCTTGGCAAGCAGCTTAATGAATGTTTGAACTACCTCATAATTGTGATGGATCAATTCATCGAAATCTTCTTTAGGAATGATGGCGACTTCAGTCTCTTCCATTGCTTCAGCAGTTTCCTTGTAGCTGGTTCCTTCCAGCAAAGCGGCATATCCCAGGAAATCGCCCTGGTTAAATAATTCTACTACGAGTTCCTTGCCGTCCTCATTTGTCTTAAATGTTTTTACTTTCCCCTTTTGGATATAAAACAATTTCGACGGTCGGTTACCCTCTGAATAAATAACTTGCTTCTTCTTGTACTTGTTGGTGTACCTGCCATCAACCAACTCCTGCAACATGTTTGCCCCATTTATCTTCGTCGATGCTTCTGGGTCTTCTTCCTCCCGGGAGAAATGCTGGCGCAGCAGCTCTACTTTTTTGAGCCTGCCTTCTACCGCATTTAGTAGTTCCGTGCCGGTGAATGGTTTCATGATGTAATCATCTGCGCCTGCCTCCATGCCTTTTCGTAGATCTGACTTTTCCGTTTTCGCTGTGAGAAAAATAAAGGGGGTGTTCATGGTTGCAGAATTCTTCTGCAACGTATGCAATACACCATAGCCATCAAGTACCGGCATCATAATATCACAAATAACCAGGTCCGGTTTCTCCTTTAAGGCCGTTTCAACACCGACCTTTCCATTTGCAGCGGTGAAAACTTTATAGTTCGCCAACTCCAGTATTTCCGCCGTATTCATGCGGAGCTCATTGTTGTCGTCAATGAATAAAATTTTTTTCATGATTACATCTTACCTGTAACACCGGTCGTCGGACGTTACGTGTTTATTTTCTCAGTGGCGGCTGCTTAAGTGTGACGATAAACTCGGATCCCTTCTCCAATTCACTTTTGCAAGTAACATTCCCATTCATCAGTTCTGCATATCGTGCCACAATGTGCAATCCAAGCCCCGTTCCCTGTATGTTCATCGCGTTAGCTCCGCGAAAAAATCTTTCAAATAAGTGCTTCTGATCCCCTTTCGAGATTCCCATGCCGTAATCCTTTACTCTTAACTCAAGCGCATCTGCGTGATGAACCGTTTTGACTTCTATTTGAGTTTCATCAGAAGAGAATTTGATAGCATTTGAAAGAAGGTTCGAAACAATTTGCTTCAGCAACCCCTTATCGAGGATCACCATCTCCTCCCCGTTATGGTCATATTGTATCGTCTGTCCTTTTTTCTCAATTGGGACCATTTCATTCACGATACCCGTTATGAGTTCGCGGATGTTAAATGAACTTGGTCGCGCTAAAATTTTCCCCTCCTCCATTTTTCCTAGTGACAGAAAATCGTTGAGTATGTCGGTGAGTGTGTTAACGGAAGATATGATTCTCTCCAGGTGTTTGTCTCGCTTGGATTGTTCTTCTGTGGTTATATACTTTGACAAGAGATAAGCGGAGGTCAGTATGGTGCTAAGAGGTGTCCTAAATTCATGTGAAGCCATTGATACAAACCGAGATTTCAGTTCTCCCAGCTCCTTCTCTTTCTCAAGAGCCATTCTAAATCCTTCTTCAGCTTGTTTAAGCCTGGTGATGTTTCGAATAATGATACCCGCCCTTTTTACACTCTTATCTTCTTCGACTAACGGAAATGCATCCATAGTATAACTGTGTCCTGCGAAGCAGCAATCATGCAGTTCGAGGTCAGACACGATTTTCCCGAAGAACACCTGGGAAAGCTCTGATTGAATTCTTTTTTCCAACGTAGAGGGAAACATGGATAGAATATTTTTCCCTGGCCAGCTCAGCGGATCTTTTTGTAGCTGCTGGTATAACTCCCCGCCTGTGTAGATCACCTGAAAATTCTTATCGATGATGCTGATCGATCCTTCGGGATAGTTAGTTAATAATTGCAGGAATAGTTTCTCGACGTTCGCAAACTTCTCGTTTGCGTGACGAGATTTCGCACCCATCGGCTTAGATGTGCCTATGTTGGATTCGCCTTTTCGCCTAACGGATTTTATATGAACCGACCGAGCATCGTCCATAAAGTGCGTCGATTTGTGGCAAGGTTAACATTATGGACATGAAAGCTGGTGACTTTTCTCATACATGGATGTGACACTAGACATTCGGCTGGTGAGCTGAACCTACGACAAAATTGCGCGGTTGTTCCTGGACCCGTGGTTACGACAGCGAAACCGCGAATGCAATCCGATAGGGTCTTTTGTAAGTTCTGAT
>AR_comb_assmDRAFT_10365085_pt1 | contig 19582 bp, 17 predicted proteins | sample ArasoioldDNA_FD_10543 | JGI IMG/M metagenome (IMG submission 10543) | reverse complement strand
GGCGAAATCTCGAACTTCCGCGCCCCTGAGTCCGGACACCTCTACTTCACATTGAAAGACGGCGACGCCCAAATCCGCGTTGTGATGTTCCGCTCTTCGGCGCGTCTGTTGCGATTCAAGCCTGCAGACGGATTGCAGGTCGTAGCGCGGGGGCGCGTCACGATCTACGAAGATCGCGGCGAACTGCAAATCTCCGCCGAATACATTGAGCCGAAAGGGGCCGGATCACTGCAGTTGGCCTTCGAGCAGCTCAAAGCCAAACTCGAGGCGGAAGGGCTTTTCGCTCCCGAACGTAAGAAAGCCATCCCGTCGCTTCCTTCGAGGATCGGAATCGTAACGTCGCCACAAGCCGCCGCGCTTCGGGATATCCTGAACATCCTCCATCGAAGACATCACTCCGTGAATGTGCTGATTTTTCCTGCTCAAGTACAGGGAGAGTCGGCCTCTCACGAAGTAGCTGCAGGAGTGCGCTTCTTCAATCAACAGGCCAAGGTCGACGTGGTGATCATCGCCCGCGGAGGTGGCTCCGCCGAGGACCTCGCGCCATTTAACAACGAAGGATTGGCGCGGACAGTGGCCAATTCGGCGATTCCGGTGATCTCGGCTGTCGGACACGAGACAGACTTCACCATCACAGATCTTGTCGCCGACCTGCGCGCTCCCACGCCGTCGGCCGCCGCGGAGCTGGTAATCCGCTCACGCCAGGAGATCGAAGACCTGGCGGGCTCGCTGCACGATCGTCTCAGCCGCGCCATGCGCTACCGGCTTCTGATGGGCCGCCAGGCACTCACGGAACTCTCCCAACATGGCGCATTCGCGCGCATGATGGAGCTGATTCGCCAACGCCAGCAGAAGCTCGACGATCTTTCGCACCGGATGGAACTCGCCGAGCGTAGTCTTCTTGAGCAACTGCTCCGTCGCTGGGAAGCAACATCCTCAGCGGTCCGGCACTACGATTTGCGCCTGGTCCTGTCGGGCATGCGCAAAGAACTCGAAAGCAAAACGACTGCGCTCGTGGCGGTGACTCGCCATGTTCTGCTCCAGCATCGCGTTCGCAGCGAACGCCTGCAAACGGCTCTCGAATCCCTGTCCCCGCTGGCCATTCTCGATCGTGGGTATGCGCTGGTTTTCGACGCCAACGGCAAGCTGCTCAAAGACCCCTCGGCTGTGGATGTAGGAGACGAAATCTCCGCCCGCCTCGCGCACGGCGAGATCCAGGCCGCCGTGACCAGGAAGCAGCAGTAAAACTGGGCTGACCAACCTCCTGCATTTACAATGGATTCGAGTTCTCAGGAGCGCAGATCGCGTGACTCCGTTGATCACATCGCGAGCGCAAGGCGCATGGATCGCACTCGATATCCTGCTGGTCGCTTTGCTCATCTATCAGGTTCTCGTGATGATCCGTGGAACCCGTGCGGTTCCCATGCTGGTGGGACTCGTCGTCGTCGGCATCACCTTTTATCTCGCCCGCGTCGGCGAACTGACCACGCTCAACTGGGTTGTGTCCCGCGTTCTGCCCTACGTCGTTTTTGCCCTTATCGTCGTATTCCAATCGGAAATACGACACGTACTGGCCGACCTAGGCCGCAGAATGAGCTTTTTGGGTGCGCCTGCGGGCGTCAGCGATGCTTACGATGACATCGTGCTGGCAGCCAATCTTTTCTCTCAACATCAAACTGGCGCTCTCATCGTGATCGAACGCGAAATCGGATTGCGGACGCACATCGAAAGCGGAGTCCCACTCGATGCGCGCCTTTCCTACGACTTGTTAGCGACCGTATTTCGGCCCAGCGCTCCCCTGCACGACGGAGCCGTGATCATTCAGAAAGATCGTATTGCGGCCGCAGCCTGCTTCCTGCCGCTCTCTATGAATCCCCTGCTCTCGACTCAATTAGGTACGCGCCATCGTGCCGGCATGGGAATCACCGAAGAAACCGATGCTATCGCCGTTATCTGCTCAGAAGAGACTGGTGCCATCAGTTTTGCGGTGGGCGGCAGGATCGAGCGTGATCTTACCGTGGACCAACTACGAGAACGGCTGGGGAGTGCACTTCGACGCCGCATTACCTCTGTCGTTCTGCCCACCACCATCGCGAGGAGCGCGGAAGACGACTCCGATGCCGCGTATGACTCGCCCCTGCTCGAACCCGGTTCCCAGCGAAAGTCCGACATGAGCTCATCTTCGGAGCCCCTTCCATGATCGGCTTCTTCCAACGTTACGTCTTTCACAATTTCGGTTTGAAACTTCTTTCGCTGATATTGGCAACGTTCTTGTGGTTCGTGATTTCCCGCGATGAACAGCCAGCCGAGGTTGCCATTCACGCGCCCATCGTTTTCCAGCATGTTCCGGATCAGTTGGAAATCAGTTCTGAAGCGATTCCCGAAGCCCAGATTCGCGTACGCGGTCCCGAGCGTGCGTTGCGCCAACTGAGGACCAACGAGGTCCAGGCCGAGATCGATCTGTTGGGAGTTAAATCAGGTGAGCGGACTTTCGACTTAACCTCGCGCCAGGTTCGTCATCCGAAAGGGGTGGAGGTAGTGCAGATTGTTCCCAGCCAATTGCATCTTGGGTTTGATACGCGTTTAACGCGAGAAGTCGATGTGAATCCAAATGTGATTGCAAGTATCCTCCCCGCGGGATACGAGATCGTGCAGAAGCTCGCCGATCCTCCACGCATTACGATCACAGGACCACGGAGTCACGTCGAACGAATCGAGGCAGCCAAAACCGACCTGATCGATGTTACTGGCACGCAGGGAACCGCTGTCTTCACTACCAACGTTTACGTTTCGGATCCGCTGGTGCAGGTAGTGCAGCCCACATCGATTCGGGTCAGCGTAACCGTGCAAAAGGTTGGCTCTGCCACGACACACTGAGAATGCCGCTTGCGATTGCACGTCAGCGCCGCTTGCCTATAAGCTCATTGGTTATCCTCAGCAGTTGCTAATCCCTTTGAATGACTCGACAACGGCAATTATTCGGTACTGACGGAATTCGCGGTGTAGCTGGCGAATTTCCCCTCTCGCGGCAGAGCACGTACTTGATTGGCCGGGCTCTTGGCCATGATCTGGTGCGCACTGTTTCAAGAGCACAGGCAGTCGTGGGGCAAGACACTCGTGAGTCCAGTCGGTGGATTGCCGACCGTGTCGCGGAAGGTCTCGCGGCAGTTGGGGTCGACGTACACAGTGCAGGAGTCATTACTACCCCGGGAATCGCCTATCTCGCGCGTTCGCGGGGAATGGCCGCCGGCGTGGTTATTTCGGCATCGCACAATCCCTGGACTGATAACGGGATCAAGGTATTTTCCGGCGACGGATTCAAGCTGACCGACGCGCGTGAACTTGCCATCGAAGAAGAAATCTTCGCGCTGCTCGAGAACCCCTCAGCCGCGGACGATACCGCACTTAAAGTTCCGCGGCCGTCTTTACCGGGCGAGGCGGAGCTTCGGCACGCCTATATCAAGTCTCTAGCGGCCAGCGTCAACTCTGATCTCCGAAAGCTCCGGGTGCTCGTGGACTGTGCCAATGGTGCCGCCGCTGCCGAAGCACCAGAACTCTTCCGCGCTCTGGGCATTCAAGCCACCTTCATTCACATCTCGCCTGACGGCAAGAACATCAACGAGCAGTGTGGTGCGCTACATCCAGACACCCTGGGCGTGATGGTGGCGAAGTCTGCAGGAAAATACGACCTGGGCGTGACCTTCGATGGTGATGCCGACCGTGCCTTGTTCTGTGACGGGTCCGGCCGTGTCATCAATGGAGACGCCGCGCTCCTCGCCGCCTCCCGCGACATGCACGCACAGGGCAAGTTGAAGGCTGACACTGTGGTCGCCACGACCATGTCGAACATGGGGCTCGAAGTTGCACTGAAGAAATCTGGCATCCGGATGCTGCGCGCCAATGTCGGAGATAAGTATGTGCTGGAGGAGATGCTCAAGACCGGCGCTACGCTCGGCGGAGAACAATCTGGCCACATCATCTTCCGTGATGGTGATGCCACGACGGGAGACGGCCTGCTCACAGCTTTGCGCCTGATGGATATCATCGTGCGGAGCGGCAAGACTCTCGCCGACCTGGTCAGCGACTTGAAAGTGTTTCCGCAGAAGATACAGAACGTACGTGTGCGTGAAAAAATTCCTTTCGCCCAGGTTCCCGCTATTCAATCGGCGATTGACGCCGCCGACCGCGAGCTTGACGGTAAAGGCAGGGTCGTCGTCCGCTACTCCGGGACGGAATCCCTTGCGAGAGTCATGGTTGAAGCGGAGTCCGAGGCGAAAATGCAATCGCTCACCGCAGCGATTGCCGCTGAGATTCAAAAAGCCCTCGGAGTCTAGAGACTCTTGGCATTACTTAGCGCGTAAAAGCAGCACGGGCACGCTAATTCGATGCTGAACACGGCTGGCGGTAGTGCCGAGGAACAAGTCAGCCAGGAACCGGTGGCCGTGGGTACTCATCGCCACGAGATCACATCCCTTCTTCTCGATCCATTTCACGATCTCTTCCGCCGGTTCTCCGTACGCTAATTCGGCGTCAGCAGGTATCTCGGCCGATTGAAACTCCGCCTGGACACGGTTGAGGTAGGCGGTGTCTTCCGCGATCTCGCGGCTCACAGCGTCGGAGCCATAATGCCGCGCGGCCCAACCGTCGGCCACGTGAAGCAGCACGAGTCTACTATGGGCGAGTTTGGCGAGCTTCTTCACATGCTCGATGATGGCGCGGTCTGTGGAAGTGCCGTCGAGCGTCACCAGAATCTTGTCGTACATGGTTTGTCTCTCTAGACTTCACCCGCCGACGATTATGTGCCAGGCGGTTTTGACGGACTCGGGCAGCCCGTAAATGTCCATGGAAGTGATCAGAATAGCACTCGCCCACCCCGCCGCCAGCAGCAAGGGACCGTTCCGCCATTTCCCCATTCTCTTTCGGGAACTTGTGAAATGCAGTAGTGGAAACATGGCGAACGGCAGTTGCAATGCAAGTACAACTTGGCTGAGGGTCAGCAGATCGGTCACGCTGCTCTCGCCGCGAACCCCGATGATGAGGACTGCGGGCAGAATCGCCAGGGTCCGCGTGATGAGCCTTCGCACCCAGGGCTTGATTCTCCAGTGCATGAAGCCTTCCATCACGACTTGTCCTGCCAGGGTTCCGGTGATCGTGCTGCTTTGTCCAGCGGCCAGGAGTGCTACGGCAAACAAGGTGCTCGCGGCGGCCGTTCCCAACAACGGCGCCAAGGTGAGATACGCAACACGAATCCAGTCGCTCTCTGGACCGAAGGACACGAACTCGCCGCCGGGGACTCCCACACCTTTCTTGCCAAAAAAGACCGTAGCCGCGAGCACCAGAATTGCGGCGTTCACGAAGAATGCGACGGTAAGCGCAACCGTGGAGTCGATGGTGTTGAACTGCAGCGCCCGGCGAATCGATGCGTCATCTTTTTGCAGCTTTCGGCTCTGTACCAACGCGGAGTGAAGATACAGGTTGTGAGGCATGACAGTCGCGCCAATGATGCCGATCGCAACGTAAAGCATGCCTGCCTCGCGAAAGTGCGGGATGAGGAGACCGCGACCGAGTTCAAAAAAGCTGGGCTGTGTCTGGGGAAGTACGAAGATTTCAATGAAATAGCAGACGGCGATGGTCGCTACCAGCAGCAGAACCACGGCTTCGATGGTGCGCATTCCGAAGCGCTGTAGGCCCAACAGCAGGAGCACGTCGAGTCCAGTAATGATCACTGCCCACAAAAGAGGAATGTGAAACAGCAAGTTCAGCGCGACGGCGCTGCCCAGCACCTCGGCCAGATCGCAGGCGCCTATCGCTAACTCACTCAGGAGCCAGTTGGGCCAACGCGTCCAGGCGGGATACCAATCGCGACAGCATTGGGCGAGGTCTTTTCCGGTTACAACTCCCAGTCGCGCCGAGACGACCTGCATAAAGATCGCCATCAGGCTCGCCAGTCCCACCACCCACAGCAGGCCGTATTTATATTGCGCACCACCTTGCAAGTCGGTACCCCAGTTGCCGGGGTCCATGTACCCCACGCTGACAAGAATCGCGGGACCTACAAATGCGCGCCATTGTTCCCAGAAACTTGCCTGGGAGTGGGGCACATCGACAGAACTGTGTACGTTCTCTAGGGAAAGAGAGCCGGAGCGATGACGCGCATCGGGAGAACTGACGGTGGGCCGAACAACACCCTCGCTGGAATAGTCGTCGCGGCTCATTACTAGGTTTTCCGGAAAATGCCCCCAAAGGCCAGTTTCAGATGTTAATGAGTATACACCTATTTAAGTTAACTGTAGTTAACTAAAGTACTCAAGGCGTTTCTTGGACATGTCGACGGAGGGGATGGATGTCAGGCCTTCGAGCGGCTGGCGGGAGCCAGCCAGACGCGCTCAGAGGCGGCCGGGCCGAGCGAGACTGTTCCGTCGGGAGTACTTAGGGTCAGCGTCTGGTCGTAATTTCGCTCCAGGACTCGCAGCTTTGCGCCCGGGCGGATTCCCCGGTGTTCGAGAAATTCGAGCAGGCCCCGGTCGCGTTCGTAGATTCCACTTACGGTGTATTGCGCATCGAGTTGGGCGTCGGAGAGCAGGACAAGTCCCCGGCGCCTTCTGCTGGCGGAACTTTCCATTTCGCTGAGATTCCCATGTGGGCAGGCTCCCCCGGACCCGAGCCGGGCCAGCAGTTTGGCTTCGAAATCCGGAGATACCGCATGCTCCAGGCGCTCCGCCTCATCGTGTACTTTCCACCATTCCATGCCGAACATCTCTGAAAGCATTCTTTCGATCAGGTGATGGCGCAGGGTGAGTTTACGCGCGATCTTTCGGCCTTCGCCCGTCAAGCTGATTTCGCCGCTGCTCGCGACACGCACCAGACCATCTTTCTTCAAGCGCCGCAACGCCATGGTGACCGCAGGCGGAGACACCTTCAGCAGGTGAGCCAGACGCGCAGAGATGACCGCTTCACCCTCCGTCTCGGCCTCGAGGATGGACTTGAGGTAGTCCTCCTTGGAAACAGTGATCATCGGGGGTGATTATACGATGCGGAGTTAATCGTAGTTAATGTGGGATATTACGGGTGCTCAGAAAGGCAGCGGCAGGGGCCTCTTTGGCTCGGCAACAAAGCAGGTACGAAACAAAAAGGAACAGTCCGGAGCCCCCGAGACTGTCCCTCAACCCTCCCGGTTAGAAGGGCAACTTGATGACCCTACGGTACTGTCGGGATGTTGCAAATGCGTTTAAGAATGATGAATATCTGATGAATTCCGCCCGCTGGGCGCTGCTATATTAGTCGCTTACGTCGCAGTTTTGTTGACATCTGTTTTCTCCGTGTCGAGAGGATAGGATGCCCGCCACCACTATGCGCAAGACTGAACAATCGCGGCGCCTGCAGCAGCGCGCCGAGAGCATGATCCCAGGAGGAGTAAATTCACCGGTGCGAGCTTTCCGCTCGGTGGGCGGCGATCCGCCATTCATCGTACGGGGCAAGGGATCGCACGTGTGGGATGCCGATGAGAACGAATACATCGATTACATCGGATCCTGGGGACCGCTCATTCTTGGCCACGCGGAAGCGAATGTCCTCGATGCCATTGTCGCTGCAGCATGCAACGGAACAAGTTTTGGCGCATCGACGCCGTCGGAAGCGGATCTGGCCGAGTTGGTGCTCAGCGCGTTTCCCAGCATGGAGAAAGTTCGCTTCGTAAGTTCGGGCACCGAAGCCACGATGTCCGCCATCCGGCTGGCTCGCGCTTATACCAAGCGGAAATACATCATCAAGTTTGAGGGCTGCTATCACGGTCATGCCGATGCGCTGCTCGTGAAGGCGGGATCGGGGATTGCGACGCTCGGTATTCCGGGGTCGGCGGGCGTGCCTGAAGAGTTCGCCATGTTCACCCTGGCTCTGCCATTCAACAATCTCTTTGCGGTGGAGCAGGCGTTCCAAAAATACAAACATCAGATTGCGTGTGTGATCGTCGAGCCGGTGGTGGGGAACATGGGTTGCGTGCCCGCTGCGGACGATTATCTGGTGGGGTTACGTCTGCTAACGCAACGCGAGCACTCGGTATTGATTTTCGACGAAGTGATGACCGGATTCCGCGTCGCGTTCGGAGGCGCTCAGGAACTCTACAGCATCAAGCCGGATCTGACGACGATGGGAAAGATCATCGGCGGTGGTCTGCCCGTAGGAGGCTACGGCGGTTCCAAGGAAATCATGGATATGGTTGCGCCGGTGGGACCGATGTATCAGGCGGGGACGCTATCCGGAAATCCGTTGGCGATGGCCGCCGGATGCGCCATGCTCAAGCAACTACGAGATCGAAAGACCGAGATTTACCCGCGCCTTGAAAAACTGAGCGGCGAGTTGGTAGAAGGCGTTACCGCGGCAGCGAAGGAAGCGGGCGTTCCGCTGCACCACAATCGCGTAGGCTCGATGTTCACGTGGTTCTTCCAGGACGGCCCGGTGACCGATTGGGATTCGGCATCGAAGTCAAACGCGGAAGCATTTGGAAAATTCTTCCGCGCGATGCTCGACGCCGGAATCTACCTGCCTCCCTCTCAATACGAGGCAGCCTTCCTTGGGACAGCACATTCCGAGGAAGACGTACAACGAACGATCACTGCGGCGAAGCAGGCGTTTGCGGGGATGAAATAAGGCTATCGCTGGAACTGAGCGGCTAATAGGTCGCCGCCAAGAAGGAGCCCGCGATGCAACTGGAAACCAAGACACAAATCGCTCAAGGCACATTATCTCTGCTTGCCTTCGTGGCGTCGCTCTTTCTTCTTGGAGTTCTGGTACTCGTTTTGTGCGTCGGTTTGCAGATTAACCCTTTTCGCGAAACCACAACGTCGTTCCTCGGCGCTGCCTTTGCCGGACTGATTGGCGTAGCCGCGGTCCTCGTCTTACTTAACGTGGCCACGAATGTGAGTCTGATTGCCGATGCCAAAGTCGTCGAACTTGGTATCCAGCCCCGTCCCGGATTGCTGAGAAAATGGGCGCTCGGTTTCGTGATCGTAGCCGCCGTGCTGGTGGCTATCGTTTTTGCCGGAACATACTACTCAAAAGTGAAGTACACGGCAGTCGTTCGCGAACAGGCGGATGACGTGCTGAAGGAAAACGGCAGTCTGCTGCAGGAGATAAGTCGACTGTTAGCCTCTGGGAAGCCCGATGACTACAAACGGGTGAGCGAGATTCGCAACTTCCTTGAGGATCAACGAACCCAGTTACCCCAACTCACCATCATTTATTCCGGAACGTTCGAGGGGAAACTGGCCTTGTATGGGATCAGCGGCTACATTCCTTACGACCGGGATCAACAGGGTTACATTCCGCCGTATTTTTCGTGTACCAAGGCAGTCGATTGCGATTACCTGGCGGAATTTTTCTCCGGACAGAAAGTGGACGTGCTTGAGAAGTACACGATCCGTGACGACCAATTCTTTATCTACATCCCATTCGCTGGCAAGGAATCCCGTTTTGTCTTGCTCTTTGAACGCCGGAACAGCTACGGCAAAATTGGTTCCTGAGGGCGACACGATGCTGCCGAGGGTGTTTGGCCCTTCAGCGTTCCCGAACGTAAAGGGATGGGCGCACCCTCAATCGTGGTGATCTAGCGATCAAGGGTGGGCCAGCCGCGCTCTTACGGAAACGGAACCACGGCCTGCACCTGATTTGAGTAGGTGCTTTCCGTCCCGGACGAATCTACTGCGGTGGTGGCGTAGTAGTAAGTCCCACCGGACTGCACTGTATTGTCGCTATAGTTCGTGGAAGGGCTCAGCGCGGAATTGATTCGCGCGTACGAGCCCATCGCCGAGGTCGCGCGGTACACATAGTATCCAGTCACTCCAGTTGAGGTGCTCGGGTTCCACGACAGGTCCACTATGTGCTGGACGGTCGCTCCGGATCCGGTCGCAGTTTCAGACGCGGAACTCGAATTCGACGTGAAAAACGAAATACTTGCGGAAGCCGATCCGGCCGCGGTAGGAGTGAACGTTACCGTAAAGGGTACACTCTGACCGGAGTTCAGGGTGACCGGCAAACTCATACCGGCGAGGGTAAATACAGAGTTGTTCGAACTCGCGGAGGTTAACGTTACGCTTCCGCCGCTGGCCGTCACGGTCCCGCTCTGACTTTGGTTGCTTCCAACCGTAACGTTGCCGAAGCTCATCGAACCAGGCGTTACGCCGAGTGTGCCGCTCGTAGCCGTCCCGCTGCCCGTAAGCGTGACCGCAACGGCAGAGTCGGTAGCGTCGGAGGTGATGTTCAGGGCAGCCGTGTCGGTTCCCGAGGCAGTCGGGGAAAAAGTTACCGACAGGTTTGCGCCGGCACCTGCAGCCAACGTGTAAGGCAGGGTCAGCCCGCTTACAGTGAAGCCGCTTCCCGTTACGGTAGCTGCCGAAATAGTCACGCTTGCTGCGCCGGTATTGGAAACACTAAGCGCCTGCGTCTGGCTGCTTCCCACGCCGATCGCTCCGAAGTTCATAGTCGAAGGAACCGTGAGGTACCCTGAGCCTCCAGACCCTGAACCCGAAAGCGATCCGACGACGCTGCTGGAATGATTGTTGTTGTGGCCTCCCCATGAGGCCGCATACACAACTGTCAGGCTGCCGTTCGCGGTTCCGCTGCTCTGCGGGGTAAACGAAACCGATAGATTCACGGTCCGGTGAGGGGATAGGGTAATCGGCAGATTCGGGCCGACAACGCTGTAGGCACTCATTGAAGCGGAGGCCTGAGAAATCGTCACAGTCGATTTTCCGGCATTGGTGACCGCGACGGGGCTAATCATGGTGCTGCCAACCTGGACGGTTCCGAAATTCGCATTGCGAACCGAAACAGCCATTTGCGCTGCAGCAATATCAGAAATGGAGAAGGCTGAAAGAAGCAGGAGACCGCGATACAGCGGTCTCAGGGGAGATCCGAGACGCCTCATTTTTTTCGCTCTCTTTGCCGTACTCGTTGAGTACGGCGGGGGATTTGGAGCTTTGGCTTGGTGCGCGGGCTAAATCAGATCGCGCACCCAGTGTTGGGATTATTTCCTTGAGGGTGGGTTCTCGGTAGATCACCAAAGCACTAGGAGATTCAGCAGTCAGAAGGACACGGGAATAGCTGTCCAGAATCCGTGACGCTTGGCGGTCAGATTTGAGTGTAACTACGGTTATCGCCAAAATTGCGGCCGATCGTCGAGCTTTTGCCTAATGCTGTGACCCTCATCACAGACAAAAGCGCGCGTCCCCGTATATTTTCGATCGCAAACGCATCGGCGATACGACACTCCGCAGTAGTCCCTCCTGCACAGTCCCCACTGAGGCAGCGAACCGCTGAGCAGTGAACCATTCATACACGAGACGCGAGCGAGCAGGTACGTGCGCTGTCGCTCGCAGCAAGAGAGGAGGTTTCGTATGCCTTCAGAATCGAATTCAAGGATTGGAATCGTTGGAAGGATTTCGTTCATCGCAATGATTGGGATGATCGCAACGGCATTGCTCATACCACCTACGGCTTGGAGCCAAGGAGTACACTCCCGGTCACAGTTCGCTTACGTTGCTGGCAATGATTTTGTATCGGGTTACGTGATCGACAATGCGACGGGAGCCCTCACCGAAATCGCGGGATCCCCATTTCCGACGGGGGTTTGGGCCCGCGGAGTGGCGGCAGATCCGCAAGGACGATTTCTTTATATCCCAAACTGGAACTCCGCAAATGTATCGGCATACTTGATCGATCGCGATACCGGCGCGCTGTCGGCAGTCCCTGGTTCCCCGTTTGCCGCCGGCGATCATCCCGCGGCGGTGGTAGTCGATCCCCTCGGGCGATTCGTCTACATCGCAAATCAGTACTCCAACAGCATCTCGGTCTATTCAATCGATCCAATAACGGGAGCGTTGACAGCAGTAACGGGTTCGCCATTCGGCACGTATACCGGGCCCGTCGGCTTGGCGGCCGGTCCATCAGGAGAATTTCTGTACGTGGCGAATTTCGGGGGCGAGGTGTCGGTTTATGCGATTGCGAGTGCTGGGAGTCTGACTGAAATTCCAGGGTCTCCCTTTTACGCGGGCAGTGGGACGTTTCAAGTTGCCATCACTCCTTCCGGAAAGTTTGCCTATGCGGCCGCGCAATATTCCGACGGGGTGTTCGCGTACTCGATTGAAAGTTCAACTGGAGCCCTGACCGAGATCTCAGGTTCTCCGTTCCCCGCAGGGTCGGACCCGTACTTCATCGCCACCGATCCCTCCGGCCGCTTTGTATATACAGCCAACTTTTACTTCGCCCTCAAATCCGGCAACGTATCTGGATACAGGATTGATGCGAAGACGGGAGCCTTAAGCGAAATTTTCGGTTCCCCATTTCCGGCAGGGAACAATCCGGGTGGAATCGCCACCGACTTGTCAGGAAGATTTGTGTACACCGCTAACGACGGGTCGTCGACTTCCTCGGGCTATGTAATTGATCAGTCCACAGGCGCACTTACCCCGATCCCGGGTTCGCCTTTTCCAACGGCCATCAATCCGATTTCCGTAACTACTGTCGGAAATCCTGAACGTTGCACGACTCCCCCCGTCGTTAAGGTTTTCAACAGTCCGACATTCTTGTGGCCTCCGAATGGAAGACTGGCGCGAGTCGCAGTTTTCGGCACGATCACCGATCCAGACGCCGCCTGCAGAATAACAACCGCAGCGTATTCAGTGAAAGATGAATATGGCAAGGTCCAGCCCACCGGACCTGTGGTTCTGAACTCAGGAGGCGCTTATAGGTTTACTATCGGGTTGCAAGCGTCGCGCTCCGGAACCGATTCAAACGGACGTCTTTACACGATCACTGTGACCGCAATGAACAATGCCGGAAAAAAGGGACGGCAAGCGGGGAAGGTCATCGTGCCACACGATAAGCGACATTAAAAACCGGCCTTAAGTTAATGGGAGTGTCGCAGACTTGGTCGATTGATGAAAATCGTTTTCACCAGTTGAGCAGGGTAGGCGCAATTTGTTCGAGCGGCGGATTCTTGGGCGCGTCGCGAAGATCTATCTGCTGAAGCGAGTCTTTCCCTGGATTCCGCTGCCCTCAACAATTGTGTAAATGAAATCCGCCGGAACGTGATCCAGCGATTCCTTGGCTCCGCTGGGCCAAACGATCTCCACTTTGTCCATGATGGTGCTGGCATTCAAGCCAAAATGCAGTCGCAGATCATTCTGCGAAAGGTAGCTGGAGCCGCTGCGCACTTCCATTATCTGGCTGATGCGATCAGCAGTTACGGTTACCCGAGCCCCAATGGCCGCCCTATTAACCTTCGTCCCCACCAATTTGAACAGCGCAGCATGATTGCCGCTCTGTGTGCGATTGATCAACAAAGTGGGCGGCTCTCCCAAGTTCGAAATCAGCACATCCACTCTTCCGTCGTTGTTAACATCGCCAAATGCCACTCCGCGACGGGAGTGCATCCCTTCGGCGTTAAGTTTTGATAACTCCGACACATCTTCGAAAGTGCGATTACGTCGGTTTCGGAAAAGTTGTACCGGCTCGCGGTAATGGACGGAACCCGAAATCCGATCCACCTGTGGGTAGACATGCCCATTGACCGCCAAAACATCAAGCCACCCGTCGTTGTCCATATCGAAAAATCCCGCACCCCAGCCAACGTAGGGCCGTGTGGCATCGAGCAGGCCGGCGATCCCGGAGACTTGGTTGAAATTCTGGCCTCCGCGATTCCAGTAGAGGTCAGCACCTTCTTGAGCAAAATTAGTTACAAGAATGTCCAGCAAGCCATCGTGGTCGAAATCTCCGACATCCACGCCCATGGAGCCCTGCATCCTTCCATTGCTGTCCAAGGCAGTGCCACTTAGCAAACCGACATCCTCGAAAGTTCCGTCATGTCTATTGTGGAACAGATAGTTCGGGTTCACGTCGTTCGCGACATAGAGGTCCGGCCACCCGTCGTTGGCAAAGTCGGCCCAAACCGCCTGCATGCCATAGTAGTTGTTCGGATTATTGACATTTGCCTTCTTGGAAACGTCCTCAAAGGTGCCATTTCCACGATTGTGAAATAGAAAATCGGATTCGGCAGGCAGATCAAAGGGCCCACAGTTGACACGGAGACCTTTGTGGTCGCAGAGCTCACCGTCGGGATGTCTGTCGAGTGACGAGTTCTCGTCGATGCGCACATATCGCGGCACAAACAAATCAACTTGGCCGTCCCGGTCATAGTCAGCCCACGCTGCGCCGGTGCTGAACCCACTGACGCCAACGCCAGTCTTTTCGGCGACGTCCTCAAATTTGCAGTTACCCATGTTGCGGTACAGGACGCTGGCGCCGTAGCCGGTCACATACAGGTCTTGCCACCCATCGTTATCGAAATCGGCAACGCTGATCCCCATCCCCCATCCTCTGCGGGAAAGATTCGCGGACTTTGTAATATCCCGGAATTTGAAATCGGCCTCTTGATGGTAAAGCGTCACCATTGGCTCCCCACCACGCCGGTAATGTTCCATCGATGATCCGTTTGCCGTCAGGATGTCCAACTTGCCATCGTTATCACAATCGATGAAGCCTACGCCGCCGCTCATGGTTTCCATGACGATCAACTGTTCAGACGTCGAAATCAGCGGAACAGTAAGCCCTGCTTCCAGGCCTACGTTTTGAAAGCGGGGATCGGGGGCTACTATTGGCACCTGCGCAGAGCAGACAATTGTCCCCACGTTGACGATCATCAAAACGAAATAGAGAACCCTACCGATCGCGAGTTCGGGCTGCTCTCCGCGCACGTATTTTAGAATGCCGAAACAGGTTCGGTCGGCCAAGGCGGGAAACAGTGTTGCATACTCCAAGCGCCAGCGCTACTTGATAGCAGCCATGCGGTGGCAGTTGTACCTTTGGTTTCACTACCGGAAGATAACTGTTTAGATATCGCCATATCACTTATCATCCAGCCGTGCGTACAAAATGCCTCACCCGAAAGTGCAAAATGACGCATCAAAGCTGATTCGCTATACTGTTGCGGATGGACGTTGAACGAATAATTGATGAAATCCGGCAGCTCGAGGAGATGTTCGAGGCTGCGGATATCAGGCCGCTGAAGGAAACCGATATCTCTGCCGCGAATCGAAGGCACGATGCAATGCTGGCGCACAGTCCTTGGTTCAAGCTATGGCAGCACTACGGGATTTGCTGCCGATCTGAGAATCCGGTAATCCAACTGCCCGAATAAGTCTGGCCCCGTGGTGCCGCTCTTCCAGGCTCTTCAGTAGTTATCTCTCTGAGCCGTCCTCATACCGTGGCACGTATACCCTCGAGCATTTCCCGGATGGTTACGAATGCGTAGCCTTCTGACTTGTAGCGTGTGATCAGATGGTCGGTTGCGGTCACTGTCTGCGACCGATCTGCACCCACGTGCTTATGACCGCCATCATGGAGAAGAATCACGTCGCCGCCACGAATCTGCCTTGAGACTTTTCCTTCAATCACCGCCGCGGGTGGGGCGTTCCAGTCATATCCAGTCACGTTCCACATGATCGGTTCTAGACCGAGTTTGCGAGCAACACGCAAAGTAGCTGGCCGGCGTCCTCCGAATGGAGGACGAAATAGTTCGGGCTGAGCGCCGACGGCATCGGAAATCGCAGCACGACAGCGCGTAAGTTCGTCGCGAGTCTCCGCAGCGCTCTTGAAGATCAGCAACGGGTGGGTGAAGGTGTGATTCCCTATGATGTGTCCGGCTTGCACGATCTCACGGACAATGTCGGGCCGTTGGACTACATATCGCCCAATGAGGAAGAACGTCGCGCGGACATCGTGTCTCGCCAGAACTTCGAGCAACCGCAGCGTGTGCGGATCGTTGGGGCCATCGTCATAGGTGAGGGCCAGCTGCTTCGTGCCGCGCGGAAGCCCAATGAAGGTGCGCCCGTACCACTGGCCGGTGGGGGCCATCGATTGATATCCGGCGGAAACGGCAGCACCACCGATTACAGCAGCGGTCCCAAGCGCGACGAGCATCGGACGGATTGTAAATGGATTTCACCGGCGGAGAGATGTGATCTACATCGCTAAGATCACATCGTCGCCTCTTTCACCACTTCCAGCGCTTTGGACCAGGGATTGATTCCGATGTGCATCATGAAGAACCGGTCCACCGAGAGATGCTCCCGCTCTACAGCGTTCTGCAGCTCAGAGACAGTCTGCGGATAGAAGAGTTTCCCGTCGAGTTCCTGAAAGGGATCACTCCCGTAAAGCAGCTTGTGCTCGGGGAAGTACACCATCATCTGGCGTTCGCTGGTTTCGCCATGAATTGGATAGATCTCCAGCCGATTGGGCCCGGTGCCGATTGTCGTCTTCCCAGAGACTGCGCGCAAATCGGCCGCACGAGGAGACTTTGCCAGCGTGTCGGGGTACTTCGTGCGTTGGCCTCGCAGGAATCGTTCAATCAAGGGCACGGTGCGGTCGAGAACATATACCGGGATCCCGTGGGCGACGTATTCCCGCAATCCGCCGATGTGGGGCCATGAGTCGGAGGTTGTGACTACGGCTTTCACAGGCACGCCTGGAAACTTGGATTGCGCAAGCTCGAGAATCTTTGCCGAATACCCCGAAGACATTGGAGCCTCAATCACCACAAGTCCATCGTCCTGGCGTACCAGAGTGGTATTCCACGGGCCTGGGACAAACACGATGCCGGGAGCGAGTTCCGAAAGATTTCCGGGAGTGCGATCATCGATCGTCCTCGAGGCACGCGGCAGAAATGCCGCGCGAGTCTCCGGCGATATCGCGAAGAGATCGCTGGGAAGCGATGGATTGAAATCAATTTTGTCGATGGTCACAGTCTGATCGGGCATGCCATTGCGAAACACATCTGCCTGCATCGGGTAGTGAATGCCGTTCTGCAGCCACCACAGGGAATAGTAGACGCGGGTTGTTGTGTCGCCCCAGATACTCCAGAAAATTCCAAACGGATAAGCCGTCTCCCACTCGACAGCCGTCGGCAGATGGGTGTCGGAATTGAAAAAGATGCGCACCGGAGACCCATGCCAGGTGAATTGCACTTCATGATGAGGAACGCTCTGCAGAATGAGATCCGGGAGGCGGCGCAGATCGGAGCCGTTCAGGGCGGTGATGAGCACCCTCTCAGGGCTGAGAGACAGTTCTTCTTCGGCTTGCTGCAGTTGCTCTCCAGAGGCAGGGGCAGGATGCCCATCAAAGCTGCGCGATGCAGCGCCTCCTGAAACAATCGCGGTTGTCACAAATTCCGGCTGAAACGGCCCGTGGATTTTCGTCGTATTCTTCCAGGATCCGTGGGTGAGATCGCGCCACTCCTCAATTTGATGAGTCTCGAGAATGAACGGCCCCTCAGGTCGCTCCGATTCTTCAAGTTCGTTGCGCACCGCGGAGGCCTCGAAATGCAAGCTGGAAAGACCGCGAATTTTCTCCTCGCCACCCATCGCGGCGAGCGCGGAGCGCAGCAAATCGACTGCCGATTGCGAGGTTTGCGCCGCACATTGCGCGGCGAGCGCCAACAGGATACAGAGGAACATCCCAATTCTTGTCATAGGATCTCCAAAGCAAACTTAGACGTCTGCGAACAACTCCGGTGAGCGCAGCGGCAGGGCGTCCGGTTCCGGTACGCGAATGTTAACTCTTCCCGCAATTGCCTCTAAGACGCTTCCGAGATATCCTGCCTCTTCCGAGTACAACCTCGAGCTCAATGGCGAATCTTTTCGAACTTCCCCGATATATTGCTGTGGAGGGCCCCATCCGAGTCGGCAAGAGCACGCTGGCCCGCATCCTGGGCGAGCGGCTTAATGCGCAACGCGTCATGGAGCCGGAAGCGAATCCCTTCCTCTCGGCTTTTTATGACGGAGAACGCGGCGCCGCCTTCCAGGCGCAATTCGCGTTCCTCGTGCAGCGCTTCGAACAGTTACATGCGCTCGATCTTGGCCCTCAGTCGCAGCGGACTGTTGTTGCCGACTTCATCTTCGAAAAAGATAAGCTGTTTGCCTGCCTCAATCTCACCGATCAGGAACTCGACACTTACAATCGCTACTACAATTTTTTCCGCGAGCAACTGCCCACACCTGACCTCGTCATTTACCTGCAGGCCACGCCCGAGGTGCTGAAGAAGCGGCTCAAGAAGAAGAATGCTCCAGGCGAAAAAGCGGTTAGCGATGAGTACCTGGCCGAGGTGGTGAAAGCCTACGAGCACTTCTTTTTTCACTACACGTCATCTGATCTGCTGATCGTGAACACATCGGATATCGACTTCGTCGACCGCAACGAAGATCTGCAGGAATTACTCCGCAAGGTCAGCGAGCCCATCAAGGGGACGCAATACTTCCTGCCTCTGGGGGGCCAGGAAGCGGTGGGAGCGTAGAAGCAGTGGGTCAACTTGAAGTTCGATGCACTACTGCGCGTGACGCGGTAGGGTGTACAGCGATAGCATCCTCCCCAGTTTAGAGAACTCCGGATCGGCGGTCACCAGCCACGCGCCGCGCTCGATGGCCAGTTCAGCGGCGAACGCGTCGGCGTAGCCCAGGTTGTGCTTTTGCTTAAGAGCGGCGGCGCGAGTAGCACGTTCCAGATCGACGCCAATCACAGCGATGGGCAGCCGGTGCAGCTCGGACTCAACTGTACGCGCCTTGCTCTCGCCATGATAACGCCACTCCATATAGAAGACTTCTCCCCAATTCACCGCTGACATTAGTAAGGGAATTTCTAATCGGAGCGCCTCGCTGAGAATTTGGCGCACCTTTCCCGATGCAGTTTGACGACCTTCAAAAAAGCCGATCAATGCGTTGGCATCGAGCACGTACCGGCGCATGCCTCCGCGCTGGACGGCCACTTACTTGCGCTCTCTTTCACGACGGCGTTCCAGTTCACGCTCTTCTAGGGAGGCTTCGAAAACAGAAGGTTCGCCCGGACCCGGTTTGAGGCAACCCTGAATTTCGTCGAGAATTCGCTCACTGATTGGCATCAGGATCAGGCGGCCTTTGTCCGCTGTCCAGGTGGCGCGGGTGCCCTTCTTGAGCCCCAATTGTTCGCGAAGTTCCGCAGGCACGACCACCTGACCTTTTGAGCTGATAATGGTATGGTAAGACGTCATAACTATGTATCTTACCACATGCCTATTTGTAAGACTACAAATAAGGCGTCTTACAGATGAAACGAAAAAGGCCCGCACAAGAAACAACCCGTAAGTTACACAAAACAAAAGCTTCAAGAGCGATCGTCTGCCGAAAATCTTCCGCGTGCATGGGAAAGGTTTTTCCAGCTACAATGTCTTCAGCGTCATCCAAGGCGCCACGATGCATGTACAGGCTCTATCCGCCAGAGGCGGAAGGGCACTGGAGGACATCATGAGCATTACTCCCATCGGTGGGAGCCCGTTTGATGGTTCCGGCCGAAAAATCACTACCGCGTCCCTGCGGGACCAGAAACTCCACCACGAACCCATCACGTGCCTGACCGCCTACGACTACGCCACCGCGCGCCTGGTGGACGAGGCAGGCATCGACATGGTGCTGGTGGGAGACTCTCTCGCGCAGACCATGCTCGGCTACGAGAACACGCTCTCGGTCACCATGGACGAGATGCTGCATCACGTGAAGGCCGTGCA
>AR_comb_assmDRAFT_10406737_pt1 | contig 19605 bp, 19 predicted proteins | sample ArasoioldDNA_FD_10543 | JGI IMG/M metagenome (IMG submission 10543) | reverse complement strand
GACGATGAGCAGGCGGCCCGTGACGGGCGCGGCGACCACACCCGGCTGAAGCCGCACCTCGAAGCGCAGGGGTCCGGACTTCGGAGGAGCGGCGGCGCCCGGTGAACCGGACGCGCAACCCAGGACCAGGACGAGGAACGGGGCGGCGAGAGAACGGAGCACGACCCGACTCTGGACGATGAAGCCGTTGCTGTCGCGATCGATCTGCCGCGTTCCGCGCCGCTGCTCCTCTGTCGACGGTCGGCTCAGGCCTTCAGCTTCCCCGACAGCTTTGCCGCGTGCGTGGCGAGCACGTCCATCAGGGTGGGATTCAGGCAGTCGTAGGGCTCGAGGCCGAGCTCCTTGAGCCGGGCGCGCACCTCGCCCATCCGCGAGGGAGGAAACCCGGACTCGATGATCGAGGAGACGAAGGCGGCGAATCCCGGCTCCGACCACCCCGACTGCGGAGACAGCTCGGTATGGACGAAGTCGAGCCCGTGGAAGGCGTGCTTCGGGTTCTCGACCGGCCCGTACATGTGCACGCCGCATCCGGTGCAGGCATGACGGAGGATGGTGGCCGACTTGTCGACGATGGAGAGCTTCTGGCCGTTCCTGGTGACGCTGAGCTTGTCGTGAGGCACCACCGCGACGACCGAGAAGAGCGCCCCGGCGGGTTTCCAGCACTTGGTGCAGCCGCAGGCGTGGTTGTGGGCGGTCTGCGCCCGGATCGTCACCTCCACTGGGTCCTTCGCGCACTTGCAGACCAGGGTGCCTCCCTGGAAGTCCTTCGCCCCGCGACGGATCCCACCATCGACCGACGGATGAATGGAGAGCATCGTCTCCTCCTCTCGCTCCCGCGCTGATGAGATCAGACCGGGGAACCGTTCAACGTCCATCGGCTGAAACACCTCCGGTTTCGAACGGTCCGGCCCGCGGCTACAGTCGCCGCTGCTCAGCACCCGAGGTCCTCGATGAAAACTCGCGCCGCCGTCGCCTTCGAGGTGGGAAAGCCGCTGGTGATCGACGAGGTCGATCTGTCCGGGCCCAGACCGGGCGAGGTCCTGGTCGAGCTGAAGGCGACCGGGGTGTGCCACACCGACGAGTTCACCCGGTCCGGCGCCGACCCGGAGGGCCTCTTTCCGGTCATCTTCGGGCACGAGGGAGCGGGCATCGTCCAGGAGGTCGGCGCCGGTGTCACCACCGTGAAGCCCGGTGACCACGTCATCCCGCTCTACACGCCGGAGTGCCGCCAGTGCCCCTCGTGCCTGAGCCGGAAGACGAACCTCTGCACCGCCATCCGCGCAACGCAGGGCAAGGGGCTGATGCCCGACGGGACCAGCCGCTTCTCGCTCAGGGGCAAGCCACTGTTCCACTACATGGGCTGCTCCACCTTCGCCAATCACACCGTGCTCCCGGAGATCGCGGTGGCCAAGGTCCGGGCGGACGCCCCGTTCGACAAGATCTGCTACGTGGGCTGCGGGGTCACCACCGGCATCGGCGCGGTCATCTTCACCGCCAAGGTCGAGCCAGGCGCCAGGGTGGTGGTGTTCGGGCTCGGTGGCATCGGCCTCAACGTCGTGCAGGGCGCGCGCCTCGCCGGGGCGACCCAGATCGTCGGCGTGGACCTGAATCCTGCCCGAGAGGCGCTCGGCAAGGAGTTCGGCCTCACCCACTTCGTCAACCCCTCCAGGGTGGAAGGCGATCTGGTGGGGCACCTGGTGGAGCTGACGGGCGGCGGCGCGGACTACAGCTTCGAGTGCGTCGGGAACGTGAAGCTGATGCGCCAGGCACTGGAGTGCTGTCACCGCGGCTGGGGGGTGAGCGTCATCATCGGCGTGGCCGGAGCTGGACAGGAGATCTCCACCCGCCCCTTCCAGCTGGTCACCGGCCGGGTCTGGAAGGGCACGGCCTTCGGCGGAGCCCGGGGCCGCACCGACGTGCCTCGCATCGTCGACTGGTACATGGACAGGAAGATCGAGATCGACCGCCTCATCACCCACAAGCTGCCGCTGGAGCGCATCAACGAGGCGTTCGACCTAATGCACGAGGGGAAGTCGATCCGCACCGTGATCGAGTACGGCTGAGATGACCGACCTCGTCCGCCGGAGCGAGCACTGCTGCCACGGCGGTGTGCAGGGATTCTACGAGCACGAGAGCACCGCCTGCGCAGGACCGATGCGCCTCGGGGTCTTCCTGCCGCCGGCGGCCTCGAGCGGAGCGCGCGTCCCGGCCGTGTATGCGCTGGCCGGACTCACCTGCAGCGAGGAGACCTTCGCGATCAAGGCGGGCGCGCAGCGCGTGGCAGCGGAGCTGGGTTTGGCCCTGGTGACCTGCGACACGAGCCCGAGGAGCGCCCGCTTCCCCGGAGACGATGTCTCGTGGGAGTTCGGTCTCGGCGCCGGATACTACGTCGACGCCACCGAGGCCCCGTGGTCCAGCGCGTATCGCATGGAGTCGTACGTGACGCAGGAGCTGCGGGCCCTCGTGGAGGCGCGGTTCCCGGTGGCGTCCGATCGACGGGGCGTCCTCGGGCACTCGGTGGGAGGGCACGGCGCGCTCACGCTGGCCTTGCGCCATCCGGACCTGTACCGGAGCGTCTCCGCCTTCGCCCCGATGGTCGCTCCGATGCAGGTGCCCTGGGGCATCCACGCCTTCTTGCGCCTGCTCGGGGACCGGACGCGCTGGGCGGAGCACGACGCCACCGAGCTCGTGAGGCGCAGTCCCTTCCCGGGCGTCATCCGGGTGGACCAGGGGACCGCGGATCAGTTCCTCGAGAAGCAGCTCCGTCCCGAGCTCTTCTCGGCCGCCTGTGCGGCCTCGGGACAGGCGCTCGAGCTCCGGATGCGCGAGGGCTACGACCACGGCTACTGGTTCATCCAGACCTTCATCGAGGAGCACCTGCGGCACCACGCCGCCGCGCTCCTCTGAGAACCGCCCGGGGCCCTTCGCGACTCGCTACTTGCAGCGCAGCTCGCAGTTCGGCGGTTGCGCAGCGAGCACCTGGTCGCAGCTCTCGCTGTTCGCGGCCGAGACGCACGCGCTCACGTCGACCGGCTCGGTGCAGCCAGCCGGGGTCGACGCGATGCACATCCGGTCGTCGCCAGCGCCACGAAACACGACATCACGATCAGCAGTTTCATCGAATCCTCCAGGGTGACCGGTGGCCAGCACTGCAACGGGGCGGCCAGGGCGGTCACGCAGGGCCGATCAGCGCCGACGGCCAGATGCGCCCAGGGGGTGTGACGATCGTGCGCCGCCTGTTGCCCGGAGCATCGCGGCCGCCTCGGAGTGCGCACATCGTCCCCCACGCGCATCGACGGACGGCCGGGCCGCGGCGCGGGTGTGGGTCGGTGTCGGGCGCGGAGAATCGGATTCCAGACCGGCGGTGCACGCCGATTCGTCCGATAGACTCTGCGCCCCGTGCCTCGTTCATCGGACGCTTCTCTCACCGAGCTCCCGCGAGGCTGGCGTCTCGGTCTCCATCGCCTGCGCCGCGCGTTTCGCGACGGGCGCCGTCAAGTCGTCGAGGCGGGCGAGAGCGGCGAGCGCCTGGTCGCGAAGGTACGGCTGGTCCTGATGGGACTGCTCGCGCTGATCCAGCTGACGCCGCTGCTCGAGCTGGACAAAGTTCCGGCGAGCATCGTCCTCCACAGCCAGGATGCGGTGGTCGGACGCTGGCTGACCGGCTCCGGGCTCCTCGTCGCCATCATTCTCTGGCTGGTCGTCCGCTACGCCTACCGGCCGTGGATCTGTCTCGTCAGCATCTTCCTGGACGTCACCCTGGTGAGCGCAGGGCTCGCGGTGTTCTTCGTCCTCGACCGCCCGCTCACCGCCGTGAACAGCCGGGTCGTGTTCGAGGTCTACTTCCTGGCCATCGCCAGCGCCGGCCTTCGGTACGACTGGCGGCTGTGCGTGGCAGCGTCGGTCCTCGCGGTCGGCCAGTACCTGGGAATCTCCTCCTACGCCGTGCACCACTGGAACCTCGATGCCGCATTCGAGGCGGAGTCCTCGTACGGCGGCTTCTCGTGGGCTGCACAGGTCTCCCGCATGGTCGTCCTCGTCGGTGCAGGAGTGATCGCCTCGGCCGTCGCGCTGCGCGGCCACCAGTGGCGTCACCTCTCCGGCAGGGACGCGCTCACCGGTCTCGCCAACCGAGCCTGGTTCGAGGAACGGCTCGAGGAGGAGGTGAGCCGGGCCCGGCGCAGTGGCCAGCAACTGAGCGTCGGGCTCGTCGACCTGGACAGCTTCCGCGAGATGAACAGCGCCCACGGGCATGCCGGTGGTGACCTTGCGCTCCAGACGGTGGGGCGGCGCCTGCGGCAGTCCATCCGGAAGAGCGATCTCGCGGCCCGCCTCGGTGGTGACGAGTTCGTGGTCGTCTTCCCCGATACGGACGTCGCGCAGGCGGTGGTCCGACTCGAGACCCTCCGGCGAGAGGTCGCCGGCCTCCGCGTCCAGGCAGGGCGCAGCGGCTTCAGCGTCACGATGAGCGTCGGCGTTGCCAGCTTCCCCGCGGATGGAAGCGATACCGCGAAGGTGCTCGCCGCCGCGGATGCACGGACGTTCGAGGCGAAGAATCTGGGGAAGAACCGCGTGGTGGGTCCGGGCCGAATGGCGGGCATCCCTCCCCTCACCCAGAGTCCGCAGCCCGTCGAGGCCCCGCCCGTCTAGAGGTGCCGGGAGGCGGTCACCCGTGCTTGCCGCCGAGGTCCATGACGGCCTTGGCGAACGCCGCCGGCGCCTCCTGGGGAAGGTTGTGACCGATGCCCCCGGTGATCAGCCGGAACTCGTACTTGCCCGTGAACTTCTTCGCGTAGGCGCTCGGGTCGGGGTGCGGCGCTCCGTTGGCGTCGCCTTCCATCGTGATGGTGGGGACGGTGATGACCGGAGCCTCCGCAAGTCGCTTCTCCAGCTCGTCGTACTTCCGCTCGCCGTCGGCGAGGCCCTGACGCCAGCGGTAGTTGTGAATGGAGATCGCGACATGGTCGGGATTTTCGAGTGACGCGGCCGAGCGGTCGAAGGTCGCATCGTCGAAGTCCCACCTCGGCGAGGCGGTCCTCCAGATCAGCTTCGCGAAGTCATGGCGGTACTTCTCGTAGCCAGCCCGCCCACGGTCGGTCGCGAAGTAGAACTGGTACCACCACTGCAGCTCGGCGCTCGGCGGAAGGGGATTCCTTCCTGCCGCCTGGCTGCCGATCAGGTACCCGCTGACCGACACGAGCGCCTTGCACCGCTCCGGCCAGAGGGCGGCCACGATGTCGACGGTCCTGGCGCCCCAGTCGAAGCCGGCGAGGATGGCGCTCCTGATCTTCAGGGCATCCATCAGGTCGGTCAGGTCCACCGCGACCGCCGCTGGCTGGCCATTCCGGACCGCGTCGTTCGAGCGGAAGCGCGTGGTCCCGTACCCGCGCAGGTGCGGGACGATGACCCGGTACCCGGCGGCCGCCAGCGTCGGAGCGACGTCGACGAAGGCGTGGATGTCGTAGGGCCATCCGTGCAGGAGGAAGACCGGAGGACCCGAGGCGGGGCCGGCCTCCACGTACCCCACGTTGAGCACTCCCGCGTCGATCTGCTTCACGGGTCCGAACGACGCCGGCCTGGTGGACGTGCTCTTCCCCTGGGCCGACGCTGCCCCCGCGTAGCCAAGCTCTGCCGAGGCGAGCGCCGCGGCCGCGGAACCGAGGAATCGACGGCGATCGAAGGATGTCCTGGTGGGCACTGGATCTCCTCTCGGCAAGGGACCACACACTCGGACCCCGTCGGGGTCAACCCGGACGATCGGGTGCTCCCCAGGGCCGAGTTCCACGCGTACCTCGCCGTCATGTTCGGGACCGACCAGATGGACTGGCTTGACGCGATCGGGCTGGCCGTCGCGGGGGTCGACTCGGCGAGGTTCCTGACCGCTCCGGAGAAGCGGGACATTCCACGGCCCGCCGTCCACTTCTTCCGCCTCGAAACCTGCCGAGTGAGCAGGAGGAGCCCGTCCGGCGTCCATGAGCTGAATGGCTCATCGGAGGTCGGTCGTGAAACCGCATGCGCTGCGGGTGCTCCTCCTCGCCTCGACGTCGACCCTCGCCGGCGGATCCAGCGGCGGAGCGGGAGACGGGGATGACTCCGGCCCCGGCAACGTCCCCTTCCAGATCGGCGACGCGCGGCGAGTCCTGACCTACCCAGGAACCGGCACGCTCGAGCACGGCATCGACAACACGCAGCTCAGCATCTGCCGCTGAGCCGCCCGGTAGCCGAGGTCAGCGGAATGACAGCGGTTGTGGGTCAAGACGGCAGTGGCGGAAACAAGAGCCTTCCCCGGGCACGACGTGCCGCGCTGCGGCTGTCCGGACGAGAGGACTTTCCCGGGACGGACACGTACGCTCCGTCCGGGAGGGTCGAACCGCGTGCCGCTGCCGGAGCGCGACGAGCCCCAGCAGGCACCCGGCGTCGCCGACGGCGCTGGACGCGCTCACTGGATGCGGCGCGTGCTGGAGCGCGCCTTCGCCCGCATGCTGCCGGCGACGCTCGACCCCTCCCGCGAGGACCTCGTCCAGACGGCTCTGGTCCGGGTCCTCGAGCGCAGCGAGCGTGAGAACGATCCCGTGCGCACCGCGTCCTATCTCTGGAAGGTCGCGTTCACGGTCATCGCCGACGAGCTCCGTCGTCGGCGGCGCGCGGGCGAGGAATCCGTGGACGATGCGGCGCTGGAAGCGCATCTGCACGAGGTGCGCGGAGTCGAGGGACCGAGACCGGTGGGGGTGGACGTTGCGCTGCGCGACTGCCTGCAGCGGCTCTCGTCCGAGCGCCGAGGCGCGGTGGTCCTCCACCTTCAGGGCTTCGCCGCGCCCGAGGCGGCGCGCGTCCTTCGCACCGGGGAGAAGCGCGTGCAGAACCTGACCTATCGCGGGCTGGCCGATCTCCGGAACTGCCTGACACGAAAGGGACTGTCACCGTGAGCACCGACTGGGCCAGCGTCTTCCAGTCGAACAGGGCTCCGCACGGAAACTGCTCGAGCCCGGCGGAGATCTGGGATGCGGTCCTGGGCAAGCTCTCCGCAGGCCGGGCCCGTGCGCTCGTCGACCACTCCGTTGGGTGTGGAGAGTGCGCGCAGCTCTGGCGCATTGCCCGGGACGCCCAGGCCAGTGACGAGCTGCGGTCGACGGCCCCCGAGCCCGTCCCGCGATGGCGCGCGTGGCTCGGCTGGGGCACCCTGGCGACGGCGAGCGCCGCGGCCGCGCTCGCGTTCGTGCTCCTGCGCCCGACCGAGCCGTCGGTGGACCGCGGACGGACCGGTCCCATCGCGCTCTCGGCGCGCATGGCCTCGACGACGCTTCCCCGTGACGGTTTTCGCCTCCAGTGGACGCCCGCTGGCGACGGCGCCCGCTACCGGGTGCTGGTCACCTCGACCGACCTGACCGTCGTCGACATCGCGAGCGCTCTCTCCGCTCCGGAGTACCAGGTCCCGGCCGCACGCCTGGCGTCGTTCCCGGCCGGGACGACGCTCCTCTGGCGCGTGGAGGCGCGGCTTCCCGATGGAAAGACACTGTCCTCGCCCGCCACCGCCGTCACCGTGCGCTGAGGCCGCTCGCCGCGGGGCTGCGGTCCTGACCGGCCTCCTGGGGCTCCTCGGCCCTGGCCCGGCGACGGCGCTGCCCGACTACTGGGGCCGAGAGGTGTACCGGGTGGAGGAATGCGATGCCCGGGTGAAGGCAGAGGGGCACTCGATCGAGAGCTGGTCCTGTTACTGGCGCCTCGGCTTCGAGCACGCCGATGCGGCGCCCGCGGCGATGGACACCCTCGAGCGGGTTCTGGCCGAGCATCCGCGCCACCCCTACGCGGCGCTGAACCTGGGTGCCCTGATCTCGAAGTATCGAGGCGGTGAGCGCTACGAGGCCCTGTACCGGCTGGCCCTGGACGAGTTCCACCGGACCGGCAACGCGGTCGGCGAGGTGATCGCCGGCGCGGCGCTGGTGCTCAGCGCGTCGTGGAACGTCGATGCCGAGATGGGCTGGCCCGAGTACGACCGGATGCTCGCCGTCGCCGAGCAGCTCCGCGATCCGGATGCCGTCGCCTACGCTCATGCCTGCGGCGCGGAGCTGGCCTACGGCGTCGTCGACTACGGTCGTGCCGAGGCGCTCCTCCGGCAGGCGGAGGCGGCCATCACCGGCGCCGCACCGTGGTGGCTGGCGTGGCGCATCGCCGACGTCTGGGGCCGCATCTACTCCGCGACGGGGCGACCTCTCGAGGCGCTCCAGGCCTTCGACCGCGCCGCCGCGCTCGCGACGAACGATCCCCTCACCCGGGCGCTCACCGTCCACGCGCAGGCCGCCGAGGCGGTCCGGCTCGCCTACTCCGGCGAGCTTCCCATGGATCAGGCCGAGGCCCGGCTCGACGAGGCGATCGCGGTCGCCCGTGCGCAGCGGGTCCGCGTCTTCATGACCCGCGGGGAGCTGGCCTCCCTCATGCTCCAGGCGGCGATGCGTGGCTCGTCGGCGTCCAGCGAGGACATCGCCCGGACCGCACTGGCGCGGGGACGCACCAACAACCAGGGGTTCCTCATCACCCACTCGCTTCGGTTGCTCACCCGGTTCGCGGCCGAGCGAAGCCCGCCCGACGCGCGCCTGGCCGGTGAGTACGCGCAGCAGAGCCTCGAGGCGGCCTGGGACACCGGGCATCCGGCGGTCATCGCCCTGGCTCATCTCGCCCGTGCACACGTCGACTGGCGCGTCGGAGCGGTGGAGGCGCTCCGCACGCACGCCGGGGACACGATGGACGCGGTCGACCAGCTCCGGTGGAGTCAGCCCGAGGAGACCATGCGTGCGCGAACCAGCGCCGAGTGGGCCTTCGCCTACGAGCTGCTCGCCGGGTGGCTGCTCGATCTCACCGGACCCGCGCCGGAAGGCGCTGCGCTGGAGCCGGCGCTCACGACGATCGAGCGGCTCCGCGGAAGGATCCTCCTCGACGAGCTGGCTCGCGCGGGCATCGCCGCCCCCATTCCCCCGGAGCTCGAGTCGCGCCGGAGCCAGATCCTCGGAGAGCTGGCCGCCGCCCAGCGGCTCCTGGTGGGCAAGACGACCGTTGGACTCCGGGCCGCGGCGATCGGCAAGGCACGCGCGGCGGAAGGACAGCTGGTCGAGATCGAGGAGGCCATCGCCCGGACCGCTCCCGCGTCGGTGCCGGTGGCCACCGCGAGCATGGCGGCGATCCAGGCCGGGCTCGCCGCCGATGAGGCGCTGCTCTCGTTCCAGCTGTGGCGGCCCGACTTCTCGCTGAAGGCACCGTATGCGGACGGGAAGTCCTGGCTGGTGGTGCTCACCCGGACGGATGCCTTCGCGATCCGGATGCCGGATTCGCATCAGCTCGAGCCCCGGCTCGCCATGTTTCGTGCCCTGCTTGCGGAGGGAAATCCGGCCGAGGCGAGCGCGGCAGAGGCCCTGGAGCAGATCCTGATCGAACCGGTGCTCGACCGCCTCGGTCCCGCCATCCAGCGACTGGTGGTGATTCCCGATGGCCCGCTGATCGGCCTTCCTCTCGAGACCCTCCGGCGGCCGGGGGGCGAGCCACTGGCCGCGCAGTTCGCGATCTCCACCTCGCCCTCGGCCTCCCTCTGGCTCCGGTGGCGGATCGCGGCGGTGCAGCCCGGACCTGGCGCGGTCCTGGCCCTCGCGGACCCCACCTCGAATGCTCCGCCCGGCACGCAGCGCGATGCGGCGGAGTGGCTGGAAGGGCTGGTGCTCCCTGCCCTGCCGCATGCGCGGGCGGAGGCCCGGACCCTGGTGGAAGCCCTTCCCGAGGGCGGTGCGCTCAAGCTCGGGCATGAGGCCAGCGAGCGCTTCCTGAAGACGTCCCCGCTCGGACGCTGGGGACTGCTGCACTTCGCGACGCACGCGGTGGTGGACGAAACGCATCCGGCGCGCTCGGCGCTGATCCTCGCCGGTGACGGAGAGGAGGACGGTCTCCTGCAGCCGCGAGAGATCGCCGCGCTCGACCTCACCGGCAAGGCGGTCCTGCTCTCGGCCTGCCGGAGCGCGTCGGGTCAGGTTCTGGCGGGCGAAGGTGCGCTGGGTCTCGTTCGTGCCTTCTTCCGCGCGGGGGCGACCGCGGTCGTTGCCGCACCGTGGCCGATCCAGGACTCGGAAGCTCGAGCGCTCATCAGTGCTCTCGCCGACGAGCTCCATGCCGGTCGTTCGCTCGGGGAGGCGCTCACCCGGGCGAAGCGGACGCGGATGCTCGCCGGAGCAAGCACCCTCGCCTGGGCCGGGCTCCAGCTGCATGGCGACGCGAACTTCCGGCCCGTCGTCCATCCGTTGCCCTCGGGCCGCCGGTGGACGTGGATGGCGGTCAGCGCGGGCATCCTCCTGCTCGCCTCGCTCGCGCTCCTGCGCCGGCGACGCGCGGCGTCGTCACGATCGACTCTCTGAGGCGTCGCCATGGCGACGGCTCGACGGTTGCAGGGAGACCTCGCGCGGGCGCTGCCCCTCGCCGAACGCTGCACGAACCGTCGGGGGAGCGCCTCCCTGGAGTGCCAAATCGTCACGACGAGGTGAGGCATGAGGAGAGAGAAACCCTGCGGGCAACGACGACGAGGGATGACCTTGATCGAGATCATGGTCGTCATCGCCATACTCGGAATGATGACGGCCGCAGTCGCGGTCGGCGTCCTGGGGCAGTACGGCAGCGCCCAGCAGAAGACCGTGGCAATGGACTTCAAGACACTCGAGTCACAGCTCGATCTCTACCTGGTGCAGAAGGGCAGCCTTCCTTCGCAGAGCGACGGCCTGAAGCTGCTGGTCCAGGCGGGGATCTCCCGGGAGATGCCGAAGGATCCCTGGGGCCACCCCTATCAGTACGCGGTGAACGGCGGAGAGGTCACGCTCACCTCGTATGGCTCCGACGGTGAGCCTGGCGGAAGCGACACCGCGGCCGACATCACGAGGAAAATCAAGATGCGGTAGCCGATCTTCCGGGACCGCTCACGAGCTGCAGTCCGCCTTGGCGCCCTGCCCGTCCGAGGCGTCCAGGCTCCCGGGAAGGACCTCCAGCGGGAGGAGGAACAACCCCTCGCGACCGACCCGGTAGTAGATGGACGCTCGCCCGTCTCCGACCATGTGACATCGAAAGACCCAGGTCGCGGGATCCACCGTCGGGTGCCGGGCCTGCGCGACCTTCCAGGCGACCCGGACCGCGTCGTCCAGGTGCATCTGTGAGCATCGCGCGACGAGCTTTCCTCCCGCCGCTGCGACGCCCGTCACGATCCACTCTCCCAGCTCGGCGAGCAATGGAGCCTCCGTTTCGAGTGGTACCAGCGCCACGCTCGTCACGGACCGGCGCGCCGTCCAGCCCACGGAGACTCCGGTGCCCGGCGGCCGCCGGCTCGGGAAGGGAGCGGTCTCGGCAGTGCCGGTCGCCTCAGCCCTGACGCCAGCGGCGCTCGGCGTCGTCCCACGCGGCGAGCGGCTGCAGGTCCGGCACCCAGGCCAGGCCGGTCTTCCCGTCGGACGAGACGGCATCCGAGGTGACCAGCACGTCGAGGAGCGCCGGCCGGTGAGCAACGGCGCGGTCGATGGCCGCCGGAAGATCCTCCGCGCGCTCCACCCGCTCCCCGTGCATCCCGAAGGCGCGGGCCATCGCCGCGTGGTCGGAGTGCTGCAGCTGGGTGCCGACGACTCGCCCGTACGTCATGGACTGGTCATGCACCTCGATCTGCCAGGCACCGTTGTTGGCGACGACGAACAGCGCGGGCGCGCGATGCCGGACCGCGGTGTCCAGCTCGATCGCATTGAACCCGAACGAGCCGTCTCCCGTCGCGACCACCACCAGCCGGTCGGGCCGAGCGAGGCTGGCGGCGATCCCGAACGGCACCCCCACGCCGATGCACCCGAACGGCCCAGGGTCGAGGTACGTGCCGGCGGAGAGGGCCACCCGAGCGAACGCGAGGAAGTCGCCTCCGTCTGCGACCACGATCGCGTCGGGAGGCAGCTTCGCCTGCAGGGCAGCGAGGACGCGGTTGGGGTGCATCCGCCCGTCCGCGCCGGGAGGAGTCGCGGGCAGGGTCTCGCGCGCCTTCGCCACGCGCTCGAGGTGCCGGGCACGCAGCCCCTTCGCCCATTCGGGGTCGGCCTCCGAGCGCCGGCTCCCCGCGACCTCGAGCATCGCCGCGAGCGCGGCGGCCGGCGTGGCGAGGATCTCGACCGCACCCCGCCGGTTGTCGCGGAGCTCCGAGCCCACGTCCGCGATGCGGAGGAAGCGCGCGCCACCGAAGATGGCGGGCGACCCGAACGCGAGCTGGAAGTCGAGCCGCCGGCCGGCCGTCACCACCAGGTCGGCCTCGCCCATGACCGATCCACGCATCGCGGCGACCACCGAGGGATGATCGTCCGGCACGAGGCCGCGGCTCTCGCCCGTGTCCAGGTACACGGCACCCACGCGCTCGAGCACCCGCTGCAGCTCGAGTCCGGCGCCGCGCGCTCCCCGCCCGCTGATCACCAGCGGTCTGCGCGCCGACCAGAGCAGGTCGACCGCGGCCTGGACGGCAACCGGATCTGGCAGCAAGGTGGCCCGCGGCTTCGGCCGGAAGTGCTCGTCCAGCTGGACCGCCGCAGGGACCTCGGAGCGCAGCGTGTCGGTGGGAAGGTCCAGGTACACCGGCCCCGGCTCGCCTCCCTGGCCGAAGGCGCGGGAGACCGCCTCGTCCAGCTCCTGGAGCACCAGCGCGGGCTCACGCACCGTCCGTGCGTAGCGAGTGATGGAGCGCACGAGGTCGGTGTGCACCATGTCCTGGAGGCCACCCCGATTCTCCTGGGGCCGCGGCACCACTCCGGAGAGCACCAGCACCGGCGCGCGCGAGACGTGGGCGTTGGCAATGCCGGTCATTGCATTCGTCACGCCAGGGCCGGCGGTCACCAGCGCCACTCCCAGTCCGCCGGTCAGCTCGGCGTGTGCGTGGGCCATGTGAACCGCGGCGCGCTCGTCGCGGACGTCGATGATGCGGATGCCCTCGGCATCGGCGCGCATCCAGAGGGGCATGATGTGACCGCCGCACAGGGCGAAGATGCGATCGATCCCCCGGGCCTTGAGGAAGCGGGCGACGACCCCGGCGGACGAGGTGGCTGAGGGAATGACCGGGAGCATGGCTCCTCCTCGTGCCTAGGGTGTGCGGCGCGCGGCGAGCCTGGGCAACGTGGGCAAGAACCCCGTCTCGTGCGGGGACTCTGGAATGGACATCACCACCCGGTCCGAGGCATCGCGCACGTGGGCCAGCGAGAGCGCGGCCGCGGCGCTCGCGTCACCGGCCACCACTGCCGAGAGGATGGCCTGGTGCTCGTCCCACACCTTGCTTCGGGTGGACCGGCGGCGCAGCACGCCGTGCATCGCGCGCTGGAGGTGCTTCCAGTAGAGCTCCATCGTCTCCAGCAGCAACGGGTTGGCGGAGAGCCGGTAGATCCACGCATGGAACTCCGCGTCGGCGTGGATGAGGCGCTCGGTCTTCCCATTCCGCAGCGCCAGCCTGCCGGCCGTGAGGAGCCGCTTGCCCATCACCGCATCCGGGCGGGAGCAACGCTTCGCGGCAAGACGGGCGGCCATCGGGTCGATTGCCTCGCGAAGCTGGTACACCGCCCGGAAGAACTCTCGTTCCAGCGGCGCGATGATCACGCCCCGCCGTCCACGCTCGCGCAAGAACCCCTGGCTCTTGAGCACCGAGACTGCCTGGGCCACGGGCTGCCGAGAGACGTGCAACCGATCGGCAAGCTCGTCCTGCGTGAGGCGGGTGCCCGGGGCGAGCCGCCCGTCGCAGATTGCGGCGAGGATGGCGTCGTACGCGCGGGTGATGAGCGTGGGACCTGGAATCAGCCGATCCATCCGATGGGCCCTGGATCCAACCTCGTTCCAGGCCGGTGTAGCAGCTGCCGTGCGTCCAGCCAACGGTCATCCGAGCCGGTCGTTGACACTCGTGTTCGGTGTGGCGCATACCGCATGCACTAAAAAGATGGCCTCCCTGAAGGCGAGGCACCCGCCGGAGGGTCGGATGAGCCAGAACATTCGAGTGCTGCTGGCCAAGGTCGGACTGGACGGCCACGACCGGGGCGTGAAGGTCGTCGCCCGCTGCCTGCGCGATGCGGGGATGGACGTCGTCTACACCGGCCTCCACCGCTCACCCGAGGAAGTGGTCGACGCGGCGGTGCAGGAGGACGTGGACGTCCTCGGGGTGAGTCTCCTCTCCGGGGCGCACATGACGATCTTCCCCCGCATCATCAAGCGGCTCCGAGAAAAGGGCGTCGACGACATGATCCTCCTCGGCGGCGGGGTGATCCCCGACGACGACGTCGTAGCGCTCAAGAAGATGGGCGTGGCGGAGGTCCTCCTCCAGGACACGCCGCCCGACATGATCGTCAACACGGTCCGCACCCTGGTTCGCGAGCGCGGGGATCGCTAGCGAGGAGAAGCGTCAATGGTCGAGATGGAGTCGTGGTCCTGGCCGCCTCGCTACGACGACAGCTACCGGCCTCAGGCCAGCAGCCGTTACTGGTTCCCCGAGCGGGAGACGATGCCTCCCGGGGATCGCGAGAAGGCGATCGTCGAGCGCCTCCGCCAGGTCTGTCAGTACGCCCATGACCACTCGCCCTTCTACAGGAAGCGATGGGACGAGGCGGGCTTCCATCCCGAGCAGGTGAAGTCCCTCGAGGACTTCGAGAGAAGGTGCCCGGTCATCGCCAAGGCGGACCTCCGCAAGGCCCAGGAGGCCTACCCACCCTTCGGGAACTACCTCTGCGTGCCGGAGAACGAGGTCTGGCACATCCACGGGACCTCGGGCACCACTGGCCGCCCCACTGCCTTCGGCATCAGCCAGGCCGACTGGCGAGCCATCGCCAACGCGCACGCCCGCATCATGTGGGGCATGGGGATTCGCCCCGGCGACATGGTGTTCATCGCCGCGATCTTCAGCCTCTACCTGGGAAGCTGGGGAGCGCTGGCCGGCGCGGAGCGGATGGGGTGCAAGAGCTTCCCCTTCGGCGCGGGCGCCCCGGGGATGACCTCGCGCGCGGTGCAGTGGCTCAACCAGATGAAGCCGCAGGCACTGTACGGCACCCCGTCCTACGCGCTGTTCGTGGCCGAGACCGCGGCCAAGGAAGGCGCGGACCCGAAGAGCTTCGGGGTCAAGCGGCTTTTCTTCTCCGGCGAGCCGGGAGCCTCGGTGCCCAGCGTCCGCGACCGGATCGAGAGCGCGTACGAGGGCAAGGTCTTCGACTGCGGATCGATGGCCGAGATGACGCCGTTCATGAACGTGGCCGGCTCGGCCGAGACCCCCGGCATGCTCTGCTGGCAGGACATCGTCTACACCGAGGTCTGCGACCCGGCGACCTACACCCGGGTCCCGTACGGCCAGCGCGGAACGCCGGTGTACACGCACCTCGAGCGAACGGCACAGCCGATGATCCGCCTGCTCTCCGGTGACCTGACCCAGTGGGTCAACGATGCGACCCCTTGCGGCCGCACCTATCCGCGGCTGCCCAACGGGATCTTCGGCCGCATCGACGACATGTTCACCATTCGCGGAGAGAACGTGTATCCGAGCGAGATCGACTCCGCGCTCAACAAGGTGAAGGGATACGGCGGCGAGCACCGGATCATCATCAGCCGCTCCGGGGTGATGGACGAGCTGATGATCAAGGTCGAGCCCACTCCGGAGCTGGAGAAGCAGGGACAGGCCGCCCGCGCCGGCTTCAAGGAGTCGGTGGCCAAGAGCGTCCACACCATGCTCGGCATCCGGGCCGGCGTGGAGGTGGTCGCCGCCGGGACCTACCCGCGAACCGACTTCAAGGCCCGGCGCGTGGTGGACGACCGCGACATGTTCCGGGAGATGAACCAGAAGATCTCCTCGGAGAAGAAGGCGTGAGCAGACGCGTCTCGTCGCGCGACCTCCTTCCCCGGGTGCTCGAGGGGCAGGTGGCGGCAGTGGCGCGGCTCCTGAGCCGGGCCGAGGCCGCGGACCCCGAGTGCCGGGAGACCCTGGGCCAGATCTACGCGATGGCGGGCAAGGCGCACGTCGTCGGCATCACCGGCGTTCCGGGCAGCGGGAAGTCGACGATGGTCTCGGTGCTCGCCCAGCGCCTGCGGAAGCTCGGCCACAAGGTCGGCATCATCGCGGTGGATCCCTCCAGCCCGTTCTCCGGCGGCTCGATCATGGGCGACCGGATCCGGATGCAGGACCTCTCCGGCGACGAGGGGGTCTACATCCGCAGCATGGCCACTCGCGGCGCGCTGGGTGGCATGGCGCGGGCCACTCTGGACTCGGTCGACATCCTCGACGTGGCCGGCTTCAAGTACATCCTCATCGAGACGGTGGGCGTGGGTCAGGACGAGGTGGAGATCGTCAACGCCTCGAACACCACCCTGGTCGTCTCCGCCCCGGGGCTGGGCGACGAGATCCAGGCGATCAAGGCCGGCATCCTCGAGATCGCCGACATCCACGTGGTGAGCAAGGCCGACAAGCCCGAGGCCAACCGCACCGTCACCGACCTCAAGCAGATGCTCACCCTCGGGCTCACCAAGGGCCGCGACCGGAGCAAGGGCTGGTGGCCGCCGGTGATCGCCACCAGCTCGCTCAACGGCCAGGGCTTCGACGAGCTCCTCGAGGCCATCGAGCGTCGACACGCCTACCTCGAGGATTCGACGGAAGGACGCGAGCGGCAACGCCGGATCGCGGAGTTCCGGATGCTCAAGACCGCGGAGGATCTGCTTCGCCTTCGCTTCCGGGAGAGCAGCGCCGGACGCACCGCGGTCCTCGCGGAACGGCTGGCCGCACGGCAGATCGACCCCTACGCCGCCGGCGAGCAGCTGCTCGACGGGCTGTCGAGAGAGGCCCATCCATGAACGACAAGCGCTCGGACACGGACCTGAAGACGGAAGTCGCGAGCTGGGAGAACAACGAGGTCAAGGCCTTCCTCGCCAGGCAGAAGGAGCGGAAGGATCAGTTCTTCACCTCCGGCGGGTTCCCGGTGAGGCGGACCTACACTCGGCTGGACATCGAGGACATCCCCGAGGAGGACATCGGCCTTCCAGGGAAGTTCCCGTTCACCCGCGGCCCCTACCCCACCATGTACCGGAGCCGCACCTGGACCATGCGGCAGATCGCCGGCTTCGGGACCGGCGAGGACACCAACAAGCGGTTCAAGTACCTCATCGAGCAGGGCCAGACCGGCCTCTCGGTCGACTTCGACATGCCCACCCTCATGGGCTACGACTCAGACCATGCGATGAGCGAGGGTGAGGTCGGTCGCGAGGGCGTCGCGATCGACACCGTCGCCGACATGGAGGCGCTCTTCGCGGACATCGACCTCGAGAAGATCTCGGTGTCGATGACCATCAACCCCAGCGCGTGGATCCTGCTGGCGATGTACGTGGTCCTTGCGGAGAAGCGCGGCTACGACCTGAACAAGCTCTCGGGGACGATCCAGGCCGACATCCTCAAGGAGTACCAGGCGCAGAAGGAGTACTGCTTCCCGATCGACCCGTCGGTCCGCATCGTCCGCGACTGCATCACCTTCTGCGCGCGGAACATGAAGCGGTACAACCCGATCAACATCTCGGGGTACCACATCTCCGAGGCGGGCAGCTCGCCGCTGCACGAGGTCGCCTTCTCCCTCTGCAACCTCATCACCTACGTGGAGGAGGTGCTGAAGACCGGGATGAAAGTGGACGACTTCGCCCCCCGGCTGGCCTTCTTCTTCGTCTGCCAGACCGATTTCTTCGAGGAGATCGCCAAGTTCCGCTCGGTGCGCCGCGCCTACGCGAAGATCATGCGCGATCGCTTCGGGGCGAAGAATCCGGAGTCGATGCGGCTGCGGTTCCACTGCCAGACGGCGGCGGCGAGCCTCACCAGACCCCAGTACCGGATCAACGTCATCCGCACCGCCTATCAGGCGCTCTCCGCAGTGCTCGGTGGCGCGCAGAGCCTGCACACCAACGGAATGGACGAGGCGTTCGCCATCCCCACCGAGGAGGCGATGAAGATCGCGTTGCGGACCCAGCAGATCGTCGCTGACGAGACCGGCGTGGCCCAGGTGGTCGATCCGCTGGGCGGTTCGTACTACCTGGAGCGCCTGACCGCGGACTACGAGAAGAAGATCTTCGAGGTCATCGACGAGGTGGAGAAGCTCGGTGGAACCATCAAGCTGATCAAGGAGGGGTGGTTCCAGAAGCACATCGCCGACTACGCGTACGACACCGCGGTCCGGAAGGCCAACGGCCAGAAGACGGTCATCGGCGTGAACTCCTACGTGGAGAAGGACGAGAAGTTCGACGTGGAGCTGCACCCCCACGACCCCACCTCGGAGAAGCGGCAGATCGATCGGCTGAAGCGCATTCGCCGCGAGCGCGACAACAAGAAGGTCGACGCCCTGCTCGAGAAGCTGGAGCAGGTGGCCAGGGACCCCGGCGAGAACATCATGCCGGTCACCATCGAGCTGGTCCGCGCCGGGGCCAGCATGGGCGACATCATCGAGCGGCTGAAGAAGGTCTGGGGGACGTACCGAGAGAATCCAGTGTTCTGACGCGCGCGCTCACCGCGGTCGCCGCGCTGGCTTGATTCGAGGGAATGATGCGAGTGCTTCTTGGAGTTGCGGCAGTCCTGGCATGGATCTTCGGAGCGCTCCTCCTCGTGATGCCCGGGCCCTTCTACGCACCGACCGGAATCACCATGACGCCCATGCTGGCCACGGTGGCGCAGGCGCACGGCGCGACTCTCGTCGGACTGGGGGTCATCGACTGGCTCGCGCGGAACGCCGAGCGGAACGGAGTCCGCGCCGTCCTCGGCGCCCTGTTCGCCTTCTTCCTGTTCCGGGGCCGAGCAGATCGCTCACCCTCGAGCGCCCCGAGGGCGCCCTGACCAGTCCCGGGCAATCCGGTATTGACCCGAGGGGGTACCCGGACCGTCGGAGCGGATGCTGACTCCTCGAAGCGCAAGCGCGAGACACAGGGTCGCTGCCCCTGTTGCGTCCGCAGCACGGAGTCGTCTAGGGACCGTCTAGCGCCATGCGCGTTCAGGCTTTCCTCGCCAGGCCGGAGCAGCTCCGGCTCATCCTCAGGGACGAACCTCCCGGAGTGCCGGTCACCGGCGTGGATCCGATGAACCTCTCCTCACTGGCGGAGATCGTCAGCAGCGGAGAGATCCCCAGCAGCAGCGTGGTCGAGATGCTCCGCACCCCGGTGCTCACCGCCGGGCCGCGCGGTCCTTCCATCTACGCGGTGCCGGAGGAGATCACGGAAGCACTCGGGAACAGCGACCCCGGGGAGCGCGCCCGCTGGATCCAGGGCTGGACGGGAGGAACTGGACCGGCCCGGGGAAAGGCGCTCGCCGCCGTCGCCGAGCTCGCCGCGGGCCGCGACCCGAGCCAGACCCTCTACGTCTGGGTCGGGGAATAGTCCCAGAGCTCGCGGACCCGGCACCGCCCCCCTTGCATGCCGCCAGTCACTGCGCTACACACTGAACCATATGGTTCAGTCTTTGAATGCTCGCCTCGATTCCTCGTTCGCCGCGCTCTCGGACGCGACCCGGCGCGGCGTTCTGGAGCAGCTCGGACGTGCAGACGCCTCGATCACGGACCTTGCCGAGAAGTTCCACATGACCCTCACGGG
>AR_comb_assmDRAFT_10678701_pt1 | contig 19607 bp, 15 predicted proteins | sample ArasoioldDNA_FD_10543 | JGI IMG/M metagenome (IMG submission 10543) | reverse complement strand
GCATTTGGCCATTTGAGATTTGGCTGAGTGCTAAGTGCCAAATGCCAGGTGCTCGTTACACTGCCACCGCTGCCGACTGGTACTCCTCGTAGGTTCCTTTGAAATCGGTGATCTTGTGATCATTTTCAAAGTGCCAGATGCGAGTGGCGACTTCGTCAATCAGATCGTGGTCGTGGGTTACCAGCAACACGGTCCCTTGATATCGCTGCAGCGCGATGTTGAGCGCGTTGATCGATTCGAGATCGAGATGGTTCGTTGGCTCGTCGAGGATCAACACATTGGGCTTCTGCAACATCAGCTTGCAAAAGAGCATGCGGGCAGCTTCGCCGCCGGAGAGGACGCTGGTGGACTTTGTGGCTTCTTCCCGCTGGAAAAGCATCTGGCCGAGGACGCCGCGCAATTCTTCTGTGACGGCCGCTGGATCCCACTGGTGCAGCCATTCGATGGCGGTCGTGCCTTCTTCAATCAGGGTGCGGTGATCCTGGGCGAAGTAGCCGATGGAGGCCTCATGTCCCCAGATCACTTTTCCAGAGTCGACGAAGGCGCCACTGTAGCCGCTGGTCTTGCGCAGTTCAGATTCCGGCGTGGTCGGAGAATTTGCGAGAAGGGCATTCAGGAGCGTGGTCTTCCCCGCTCCGTTACGTCCCATGAGCGCGATCTTTTCGCCGCGGCTGATACTGGCGGTGAAATCGCGAATGACTTTGTTGTCGGCGTAAGCTTTGCCCACATGCTCGATTTCCAGAATGTGCTTTCCGGAAGGGCGTTTCTGTTCGAACTTGATGAATGGCCGCTGGATGTTTGATTTCGCAAGTTCGGTGACTTGCAGGCGCTCGACTTCCTTGCGGCGGGATTGCACCTGGCTGGAACGCGTACCAGCAGCGAACCGAGCGATGAATTCATTCAGCTGGGCGATCTTCTTTTCGCGCTGCGCGTTCTGCGACTCGATCTGCGATCGAACCTGAGTCTTGGCGACCACCATATCGTCGTAGCTGCCTGTATAGGTGATGATCGTCTCGTAATCGATGTCAGCGATGTGGGTGCAGATGCTGTTGAGGAAGTGGCGGTCGTGCGAGATGGTGATCACGATGCCGTCGTAATTGTTGAGGAATCCCTGCAGCCAGTGAATCGAGTCAAGATCGAGGTGGTTCGTGGGCTCGTCAAGGAGAAGGGCTTGAGGATGGCCAAACAGAGCCTGGGCGAGCAGAATGCGGACTTTTTGTCCGCCCTGGAGTTCACCCATCTTGCGGGTGTGAAGCTCTTCGGGGATGTCGAGGCCCTGCAGCAGGATCGCCGCATCGCTTTCAGCGGAATAGCCGTCTTCTTCGCCGACAATGCCCTCGAGTTCGCCGAGCTTCATGCCGTCTTCATCGGTCATGTCGTGCTTGGCATAGATCGCGTCGCGTTCCTGCATCGCGGCCCAGAGACGCTTGTTGCCCATAATGACGGTGTCGAGGACGGAGAAGGCGTCAAAAGCGAACTGGTCCTGGCTGAGGACGCCGAGTTTGCGTGGGCGGACAACCGAGCCTTTTTGCGGTTCCATCTCGCCGCTCAGCAGCTTCATGAAGGTGGACTTGCCGGCACCGTTAGGACCGGTCAGACCATAGCGTTTTCCCGGCGTAAATGCGGTAGAGACTTCGTCGAACAGAACTTTGGCGCCGTAGCGCATGGATACGTTGCTAACTGAAAGCATGGTTGTGGCTTCTCTTTGCTGACTTCTGAATTTCTTCAGGAACTGCGGGAATTTCCGCCAAGACGGTTACGCAGCTGGTGTTAATAGAATATCATGCGTAACTCGCCTTCCTTCACAATACCCAAGGGTCGACGATGTTCGCGGAAATGTCGGCAAAGTGCGTTACATTGCGGGTAGCGATAGTTGCACGACGAGCCAGGACGATGCCGGCAATCATGCTGTCGCGGAGGTCCCTAGGCGTGCCTGATCTTTGCCGGGTGGCCATCAATTCGGCAGTCTTCTCGGCAGCTCTTTCATCGAAGAAGGCTATTCGGTCCCGGAGTTTGCTGCGCAATTCCACGAACGAGCGCCGCAGTGAACCTTGCTTGCTACCAGCTGTCATGATCTCCAGTCCGAAGGTGACCTCGAATATCGTGATTGAGCTAATCCAAATGGAATCTCCGGCCTGCCGATCGATCCACGCAACCACCTTTGGATCAGGTACCGCATGCATAAGTTCCGAGATCACATTCGTATCCAAGATGATCATTGGTCCTACTTGTCAAAGTCTGGGGGAGTTATCGTGTAACCGCGAAATTCTGGAATATCGAAATCGATGCCGTTCTCACGAAAGAGAGATGCAATCTCCGTCCCCAAGCCCACGGTGGGCTTCTCAGGTTCATTGGCGGCGGCACGCAGAATGTCGCGCACTTCTTCTTCCATGCTGCGGCCATGGCGCTTGGCGCGGCGCTGCAGGCGGGCTTTGACGCTGTTTTCAAGGTTCCGGACTACAAGCTGAGCCATGCGCAACCCCCAGATGATATCATGATATCACTATTAATGAGAAAGTCAACTATGCGGTTTCATCCGTTTCGATGATAAAGTCTTACCCGCGCTACCGGTGACGTAGCCTGTTTTTCCATTCTCTGGAACCTAACTGCGGAGGGTCCTCATGCGGAGCAGGCAGTTCTCTTTGGCATCTCCCACATTTCAGATTTTGCTAGCCACCATGCTGCTAGCAACTGCGGCTTGGGCGGCCGATACCCCCAAGCTTATCTACAGTTTCGCTGGCGATGACGACGGCGAGTACACCGACACGGAACTCGTGGCCGATAGCGCGGGCAATCTCTACGGCTCGTCGGTGCAGGGTGGACTGTACGGATCGGGAACGGTGTTCCAGGTCACGCCGGCTGGCGTTCACACCGTTCTATACAACTTCACCGGCAGCGCGGACGGCGGTGAACCCTACAAGGGCGTCACGCTGGATGCCGAAGGAAACCTCTACGGCACAGCAGTTACCGGCGGCGGAGGGACCTGCGAAGGTGGCTGTGGCGTCGTGTATAAGCTGACGAACAACGGCGGCGCGTGGACACAAAGTGTCATTCATGAATTTCAAGGCCCGCATGACGGATCGGGGCCGGGAGCTCCGGTGTCGTTCGACAGCCATGGCAGGCTCTATGGGACGACGCCCACCGGCGGAGGCAACGGGGTTGGCGTGTTGTTTCAGATGAGTCCGACTGCGTCGGGAGGCTGGAGTTTCAGGGTCATCCATACATTTACGGGCGGGAAGGACGGCAGCGGTGGCTCGGCCGGACGGCTTCTGATCGACAAGGCAGGCAATGTGTATGGTGCCTGTACGGTGGGCGGCGCGCACGGGTTCGGCAACATATTCAGAATGTCCCAGAATCAGGGGCAGTGGACCTTTACAACGTTGTACGCGTTCAAGGACTCTCCGGATGCAGCACTTCCGTACGGAGGTCTCGCACAAGATAAGGCCGGGAATCTCTATGGGACCACCTACTATGCTGGAGCGAATGACCTCGGCTCGGTGTACACCTTGCAGCGAGTCAACGGGGCCTGGAAGGAGAAGGTTCTGTACAGTTTCAAGGGCGGCACGGACGGTGCGAGTCCGATCAGCACACTGGTTGCAGACGACGCAGGCAATTTCTACGGAACCACCAGCGAAGGCGGTGCAGCCTCGTGCGGGTGCGGAGTCATTTTCAAATTGACGCGCGGCGCGACGGGCTGGACCGAGAGCGTGGTCTACAGCTTCCCCGGCACTCCCGATCCAGGCTTTGCTTATAACGGCATGGTGCGTGGATCTGATGGCAATCTTTATGGCGCCACGGTCCACGGCGGCAGCAATAACGACGGAGCGATCTACCGGCTCACGCCATAGCTGCAGGCTGGTTAGTTGTGCGCGACGGCGCTGGCTTCGACCAGCTGCTGCACCGGCGCTACAACCATCAGCAATAGCCCGGCAACTGGCTTCTTCGCCTGTTCGATGACGGCCAGTTGCTGGGTCTTCCACAAGTCCGGCTCGGGCTGACCCTTGTCGAGATAGTCGAGCGCCTGCAAGCCTGCCGCACCCAGCATCGCAAGATTCTGCGAAACGGGGAGCGTTTCCTCAAGTAACGACGACTGCTGAAGAAGCGAGCGCAGCTTGGCATCGTTGTCGCGCCACTCGAGCAGGCGCGTTCGAAGCTGGGCGAGCACAGCTTTGTCTTTGTAGCCACTCTGCGAGTAGGCCTGCACGAGGGCGGCGAACTGACGGGCTGTCTCACTCTCGGGATACGCGGCATCGATCATGCGGTTCAGTGGTGAGTGGAAATCGATCGGCCCCTTCGCATCGTCCCACCGGTTGTAGTCTTTGACGGGCTCAACGACATCGGCAAGAACGCGGAGTGCTGTGATATCAGCGTCTCCGGCCATGCGTTGCAGCATGCGGCCGCGGGCTGAATTGTGAGTAAGGCCGAGGTATTCGAGTTGCCGGCCCACCGCGTACATGCGCGTGTACATCGAAGCTGGGTCCGTAACCTGCTGCGGAGACCAGAACCGTTCCGCGATGGCGACGTTGCGCGGCCAGATGTGCGAATCGATATTTTCCGGAGTGACCCACTCTGCCCATTGAGCAGATTCGCCTCCAAGGATCAGCTTTTGCTGCTCTGGGGTCAGGGCGGTGGCCGCACCACTCATCGGCTCAATGGCATAGTGACGTGCCGCTGGCCACATCAGGTCAACGTAGTAACCATAGGAAAGGAGACCACTGTAGCCCTGCTTGGCAGCAGCGGCCAAGGAATCCTGGCCGCGCCAGGATTGCACCGCGATGGTCTTGGGCAAGTCGGGATGCAGAATCTCATCCCAGCCGATCATGAGCTTGTGATGCTTCTCGAGAATCTTCTGCAGGCGCTGGTTGTAGTAAGCCTGCAGGTCCTGATTGGACTTCAGGTTGTGGGCCTGTTTGAAGGCTTGGATTTTGGGATTGTTGTCCCAGAACTTTCCGTCGACTTCGTCACCGCCGATGTGGAAGTAAGCGTCGGGAAATAGCTTGCCCATTTCCTCGACGAACTTGTCCATGAATTTGTACGTTTCTTCGCGCGTGGGATCGGTGACGGAGGACGGACCATGCTCATCGTCGACGGTGAAGGGACCGGGATTGCTGGCCAGATCGGGATAGCCCACGAACCACGAGCGGCTGTGACCGGGCGTGTCGAATTCGGGCACGACGCGAATGCCGCGATCGTGCGCGTAGGAGATGAGGTCGCGGATTTCCGCCTGGGTGTAGTAGTGGCCCTCTGATCCCATGCCAGTCAGCTTGGGAAATACCTTGCTCTCGGCGCGGAAGCCTTGATCGTCGGACAGGTGCCAGTGCAGGACGTTGAGCTTTACCGCGGCCATGCCATCGAGATTGCGCTTGAGAACATCGATGGGAATGAAATGACGGCTGACATCGATGAGGGTTCCACGCCATGGGAAGCGCGGCTGATCTTTGATGGTGATCGCGGGGGCGGCGAATCCGGCCGGAGTGATCTCGACGAGTTGAAGAAATGTTTGGAGGCCATGCAGGGCTCCTAACGGAGTGGCAGCCGAGAGCTTCGCTGCGGAGTCAGTGACGGTGAGTTCGTACGATTCGTCTTCGCCCAGCTTCTGTACGGCTTCACGGGAGTGCTCGACGTGAATCGTAAGGGTCGCAGCGGAGCCAGCTTTCGCGCGAATGGGAATTCCCGTTTGCTGAGAAAGCTGCGTCAGGAAGCGCTGGACGCCACTTTCGAGGGAGGCATCGTGAACGCCGGTAGTGGTCACTGAGAATGACGAACTGATCGCCAGTTGGCCGGTTCCCTGCTGGACGCTGGCGGGCATGGGCATGAGGTTGAGGGGAGATTGAGCTGACAAGATGAGTGCGAACGCCGCAGTGAAGACCAATAACTGGACCGCATGCAGTAACAGTTTCATGAGTTCCTCGCAGAAATTTCACGGCCAATCCTGTGCGCCGTGATAGATACGCAAAAGTTCTACGACTTTTTCTTTTAGTTGATAGACAACAATGTACGGCAAGCTTGGGAAGACCAACTCACGGGTGCCTTCAATTCGTCCCTTTCGTCCGCTTCGCGGGAATTCGCGGAGATGGGCACAGCCCTCGTATAAGGTCTTGGCCACTCTGGCGGCAACAGCTGGATTTTCTTGTTTGATGTGTTGAACGATGTCGTAAAGGTCTTCGGCGGCAGGAGTGGTCCAACAGACGCGCATCAAGATCGTAGTATCTGATTCAGCTTCTTTCCCACTTCTTCATGCTCCACAAAGTCACCGCGTTCGGCAGCGCTTAAACCCACGTTCACCGCTTCGATGAACCGCTTATCATCGTCGAGGTACTGAGACAAGACTTCTTGTGCCAGCTCATCTGTCTTCAGTCCTCGCTGAGCCGCGATTTGTGCGAGTTGAGCTTCCTTTTCGGGTTGCAAGCGAACTTCCATACATTTAATCCAACGGCTGATTTGAAAGCATCCACGTTCTCCAACTAATTTAACACCAGCCAGTTCGTCCCAGCCCTCAAAATAAGTAGAGCCTGACCACCGGACATTTAGTGCCCGCCTAGTTCCTTTACGATCCCGCCCACGAACTGCTTGGCGTCGCCGAAAAGCATCAGCGTTTGATCCAGGTAGTAAAGCGGATTGTCGATGCCGGCGAAGCCTGGGTTCATGCTTCGCTTGATCACCATCACGGTATGGGCTTTGTCGACGTCGAGAATGGGCATGCCGAAGATCGGGCTGGATTGATCGGTGCGGGCCGCGGGGTTGGTCACGTCGTTGGCACCGATGATCAGGGCGACATCGGTCTGCGGGAAGTCGCCGTTGATCTCGTCCATTTCAATCAGACGGTCGTACGGGATATCGGCTTCGGCGAGGAGCACATTCATGTGGCCTGGCATGCGTCCAGCTACGGGATGGATCGCAAAGCGGACATCGACTCCCTTTTTTGTGAGGTTGTCATACAGCTCGCGGACTTTGTGCTGCGCCTGCGCGACCGCCATGCCGTATCCGGGAATGATGACCACTTTGTTTGCAGCTGCGAGAATCGCGGCGGCCTCTTCGGGAGTGGCGCTGCGCACGGACCGGGCTTCCTGCCCCGCGGCGGCAGAAGCTTGCACTTGGCCGAAGGCGCCGAACAAGACGTTGGTAAACGAGCGATTCATCGCCTTGCACATGATCACCGAGAGGATGAAACCGGAGGATCCGTCGAGAGCGCCAGCGATGATAAGCAGCTTCGAGTTCAACACGAATCCCATGGCCGCGGCGGAAAGTCCGGCGTAGGAATTCAACAGAGAAATGACGGTCGGCATGTCGGCGCCGCCGATCGGAATCACGAGGAAGATTCCGAAGATCAGAGCGATGCCCACGATGACCGGGAAGAACTGCTTGGCCTCGGGATGAAAGACGAGATAGATGGCGAGTCCAATGGCAACGGCGAAGAAGAGCAGGTTAACGACATTCTGCCCTCTGTACGTAATGGGACGCTGCGGCAAGACTTCCTGCAGTTTTCCGGCGGCGATGAGACTGCCGGTGAAGGTGAGTCCGCCGAGGATGACCTCCATCGACAAGACCGCCATAGTGAACTTCGCGATATGCGGCGTCTGCAAATAGAACTCGGCGGACCCGACGAGCGTGACACAAAGCGCTCCGAAGGCGTGACTCAGAGCGGTCCGCTGCGGGACTGCCGTCATCTGCACCATGCCGAGCGGGATGCCGATGCCCGAGCCGAGCACAAGGCCAATGATGATCCACTTGTAGTCGATGAGACCGTGATGCAAGAGAGTACCGCCAATGGCCAGAACCATGCCGATTTCGCCGGCCAAAATGCCGTGTCGGGCGGTGGAGGGAGAACTCATCCACTTCAGCGAGAGAATGAACAATGCGCTGGCGATGAGATAAATGACTTCGATGACGTACTGGCTTCCGGCAAACTCGGGCGTCATAGATTAGGGCTTCGTCACCTGCGGTTTGTTGGGACGACTGGTCTTGAACATGCGAAGCATGCGGTCGGTGATAAAGAATCCGCCGACTACGTTGCTGGTCGCTGCGACGATGGCAATCACACCGAGGACCGTGGCGTAGGGAGCTCTTTTCTCGCCGACGAGGACGATTGCGCCGACAACCGCGATGGCGTCGAGAGCGTTGGTGAGCGACATCAGCGGCGTGTGCAGCAGCGGCGAGACGTGGCGGATGATTTCAAATCCGATGAAGGCCGCCAGCATGAATACGAACAGCGCGTCGATCAGGTTAGCAGGCATGTAAAACCCCGGTTGTCAGTTCTCAGTTATCAGTTGTCAGTTCATGACCCTGCCGGCGCCAGCGCCGCCAGTTTGAAAAAGTCCCTTACGCGAGCGTTCACGATTTCACCGGCATTGGTCACCAGCGTTTCCCTTGTAATCTCGTCCTGCAAGTTCATTTGCAGTTTGCCGTCTTTCACCATGTACGTCAGATAGGTCATTAAGTTGCGGGCATACATCTGGCTGGCATGGTATGGCACGCTGCTCGCCAGATTGATTGCGCCGATGATCGTTACGCCCTGCGTCACGATCGTTTCGCCTGTGCGTGTCAGTTCGCAATTGCCGCCGCGCTCGGCCGCGAGATCAACGATCACAGAACCGGGTGCCATGCCTTTGACCATGTCAGCGGTAATAAGCACGGGGGATTTCTTCCCTGGGATCACCGCCGCGGTGATGACGATGTCGCTCTCGGCGACGACCTTGGTCAGCAGTTCGCGCTGTCGGGCATAGAAGGTTTCGTCTTGCGCGACGCCATAACCGCGAGCGTCTTGTGCATTCTGGGCCTCGATCGGGAGTTCGACGAAGCGTCCGCCGAGGCTTTGGACCTGCTCCTTGGCCGCGGGGCGCATGTCATAGGCAGACGCGACCGCACCCAGGCGGCGGGCGGTTGAGATTGCCTGCAATCCTGCGACACCCGCTCCGATGACGAACACCCGAGCGGGTGTAATCGTGCCGGCGGCTGTGGTCATCATGGGAAAGACGCGCGGGGAAGTTTCTGCCGCGAGCAGCACCGCCTTATAGCCACAGATGGTGGCCATCGAAGACAGCGCGTCCATGCTCTGGGCTCGCGTGGTGCGTGGCATCAGTTCGACCGAGAAGGCGGTAACTCCGGCCTGCGCGATCTGCTGCACGACCTCCGCCGTTCCAAACGGACGCAAGAATCCGACGAGCACCTGGCCCCGGCGGTAAAGGGGCAGGTCCGCTTTGCCGGTGGCATCATTGGAGCCGTAGGACAGCACCTGCGTGACAATATCGGCCGTGCCGAAGACGGCAGCGCGGTCGGGAAGAATCTTCGCGCCCTTTTCCGTGTATGCAGCGTCGGGATATCCGGCTTGCTCGCCGGCGCCGGCTTCGATAACAACTTCAAGGCCCGCTTTGATGAGATTGGGAATGACGACAGGAACGAGGGCGACCCGCCGTTCCCCGGGATAGCTTTCTTTCGGAACTCCGACGATCACGCGACTCTCGTCCTTTCCGCAGCCGACGACTCGATACGCGGCCGCGGTTGATGCACTCTACTGCCCGGACTGGAATCCTCGCACGGACAGACGTCAAAATCTGTGACACATGTCACAGAAATCGGCAAAAAGCGAACTGAAAACAGTACCAGAATAGAAGGGAAACTGGGAATGGCGGGTGGGGCTACCCGAATCTGTAGTGCCAGACTCGCGCGGCACCGATCAGATTTGTGTCTTCGCCCAGCGAGGCCAACGTCAACGCAGTCTTTTCGGCGGGGACAAAGCGGCAACCGGCGCGAATGACCTCGTGGATTCGCGGGAGAAAAAGATCGGCGCTCTTCATGATGCTGCCACTGAGGACGATTGCATCGGGAGTGAACAAGTTAATCAGATTGGCGAGGCCGAGGCCCAGATATCGTCCTTCATGCTCGACGGCCTGCTGCGCGATCTCGTCTCCCTGGCGAGCGAGTTCACAGATACGTTTTGCGGTGATTCCGGGGCGGTGGAGATAGCCTGCGGGGGCGTAGGTTTCGAGCCACGCCACCATGCCAGGACCGGCCGCAAGGGATTCCCAACAGCCTCGGAAGCCGCAGGAGCACTGCGGCCCCGCGGGATCGATGACGTGATGCCCAACTTCCGGATGCGCGCCGTCCACGCCGCGGTACAGTTTGCCTTCGAGGATGATGCCGCCACCAATTCCTGTTCCAACAGTGATGTAAATCAGGCGCGTCCGATTGCGACCGGCACCCCATCCTGCTTCGGCGAGAGCAGCGGCGTCGCCATCGTTTTCTAGAGCCACGCGGACATTGAAGATTTGCTCCAGATCCCGCACCGGATTTTTCCCTCGCCAGCCCGGCATGAAGTCGACGTCGCCAAACTCTCCCCGAATGGGATCCACGGGGCCTGTTGACCCGATGCCAATGCCTGAGAGTTTCACGCCTGCGCTCGCTGAACTTTCACGGAGCATGCGCTCAACCAGAGCGATCGCAGCCTCGTAATCTTTGGGATCAGTAGGAGCCTGTGTTCGCGTCAGCACTTTTCCGTTGTCGTCCACAATCCCTACTGCAATTTTTGTTCCCCCGATATCGACGGCGCCGATCATAGGACTTCCCTTGCCATACCTTTCGATAACATCGCGACTGCTGATTTGAATTCTAAAACGTGATCCTGAGCGCGAACTGCAGAACGCGCGGCATGTGAGCCCCGGTTGTATACATGAAGTTGGTGGTACTCACGTAGGGATTCACACCGGTCCACTGGGTGTGATTGAAGATGTTGAAGGCCTCGGCGCGGAACTGGACGTCCAACTTCTCAATGGGCTTAAAGATCTTGTAGATGGACATGTCGAAGTTCAGGCGTCGTGGATTACGCAGGCTGTTGCGCCCGGAGTTTCCGAACGTTAGGCCCTGGGTCTCTGCGTAAGCGTTGCAGTTGTAGAGAGGTACACCCTTCGTATCGGGCTCAAGAGGCGGACAGATTGGCAATGCGTTCGGATCTCCGACCAGATCCGCGTACGAGCCAACTCCCGTCGTGCCGTCGGCCACACCAGCGCTATCGCCATAGACTCCGTTGACCACCGAGAATGGCGTCCCGGTTGATGCAGTCATGATGCCCGCGTATTGCCATCCACCGAGTACAGCCTTCGAGAAGCCTTTTCCGTGGAATGGAATATCGAATGTCCACGCTGCAGTCAGGATGTGGCGTTGGTCATAGTTCGAACTGGCGTAGTTGGAGTGAAGATCGACAGAGTTCACGAAGTTGCTGTCGAAATTATCCGAGGAATTATCGAGGGAATGGCTGTAGGTATAGGCCACATCGACGGTGAGAGGTCCATTTGTCTTGCGCAACGAGAACTGAAGAGCGTTGTAGTTGGAATCGGCGACGGACTCGACCCGTTGAATGGAACCGAGGCCAGGATAGTTCGTGCGGAACAAGTCAGGATTGTTTCCGCAGGCGACCGCAATATTGATTGCGGGCTGTCCCCTTACCCTCGTTCCGTTGACTCGAAAAGTAGGTTTCAGCGTTGTACCGCGCTGCGAGTTGCAGATGTCATCGGTGATTGGCTCTCCGGGAAGGAACGGATTCTGATCTGGACGGATGAGGGCCAGTTGATTCATCTCATGCTGCAGAGTCAGGTGGGTTCCTTTGGCTCCAACATAAGCGAGCGTCGCAACCAGATTGCGAGATAGGTCGCGTTGCACGTCGAGATGCCACTGCTGCACGTAGGGCCAGACCGCCTTATCCGGAATGGATGTGGTGGATAACGGAAACATTAAACCCTGGCCGCCGACTGCGTCATAACCCGTGATGTTGTATTGCGTGGGCGTCTGCACGATGGGAGGCGTTCCCTCGAGATCCTCGGCATTAGCTTCCAGTCCGTTCGTATGCTCGAAAAAGATCCCGTAGCCGCCGCGAATCGCCATCTTGCCGTTGCCACGCGGGTCCCAGGAAAATCCCAGGCGCGGTGCAGGATTGAACAGATGTCCCTTCAGACAGCCGCGCGGGATGCCGTTCACGCCGCACTGGACCATACCGTCAAAGGGATTGCCGCTGTCGGGGATCAACGCTCCCTGCTGGCCGGTTATGTCCCCGTCGACGTCGAGTTGCGGTGCCGTGGTTGGATCGTAAGCAGTTGGCGTCCAGTTGGAGATCAGGTGGTCCCTCTCCCAGAACGTCCCATACAAGCTGATACGCACGCCGAGGTTCAATGTCAGGTTCTTTGAGAGGTGATAGTCGTCCTGGAAATAAGGCTCGAAGATCTTGAAGTTGATGTGATACTTCGGCTGCGAACTGGCCTGCGAAAAGCTGGAGATGTTACCCATCAGCAGATCGGCGAATGCGTTTCCGGTTGAGACTGGGAAGGTGGAATCGAAGTACAAGTCTCCGCCGAGATCGGTATAGGCCATTTCATTCTTGTTGGCGTTCATGAAATAGCCGCCGAACACAAGCTTGTGCTTGCCCAGGCTCATCGTGACGTTGTCGCGGAAGGTGACCGTCGGATTGGAGTTCTGCCAGGGGAACGCTGTCGGACCCTCGCAGAATCCACCGCCGTAAGCGCCATTGGTTGACAGGCAAAAGCCGGGGAGTTTGCCGCCGAAGTCAGGGAACAGTCCTGGCATCGTGAAATCAGGAGTCTTCGTCCAAACCGAAGGATTCGTGTTGGTCTGCTGGATGTGATCGGTGGTGTAGCTCGCCACAAATTCATTGAGCAGCGTTGGAGACACACTCGATGTCATTCTTGCGACCATTTCCACGCCGGGTCCGACGAAGTGCGTGCCGATGGTCGGAAAGCTCATATCACCCCAGGTGACCGAGGCCTTGACCGTGTCCCAGGAATCGTGAATGGCGCGGAAGGTGAAGCGGTTCTTCGGATTGATGTCGTGGTCGAGGCGAATCAATTCTTCGCGCCAGTGCGTTGGCTGACCGATCGCGGCAGCATATATCGATTCTGCTCCTGAACCTGTGTTTGGCTCGGGGATCATGTTGAGCAGCTGGAGCGCATTGGGATCGATGAAGGGCACTTGGTTGTTGTCGAACGGATCTCCGGTATTCGGATCAATGGGACAATCGCTCTCGGCGTCGCACACGTCGTTGAAGTCCCCGTTTCGATTGGCCACCGAAGGGACAAAGCTGTAGAAGTTCTGCGGAACGTTCTCGCGCCGCCAGTTCTGCAGCCAGAAGAAGAATGTGTGGTTTTTCCAGATGGGGCCACCGACGCTGTAGCCGAAGTCGTGCTTCTTGTAACTCGCTTTGGGAGTTCCAGGCACGTCGAAATAGTTGTGTGCGTTGAAAGCCTCATTTCGTGCAAACTCCCATACAGACCCGTGGAACTGATTGCCACCGGACTTGGTTTCAACTTCCACCGTGCCTGAGCCGTTCTTGCCGTATTGCGCACCGTAGTTCGAAGTTAGCACCTGGACTTCTTCAATCCCCTCGACGCTGGGATAGACATTGAGAGAAAAGTTGCTGCCGTTGTCCATCATGTCGCCGCCGTCGACTTCCCAGTTGTTGTATTCCGTGCGGCCACCGTTGACGCTGTAGCCGATACTGCCTTCGACTCCAACCACGCCTTCATCCTGCCCGGTCTGGTTGCTGACGCCTGGGACGAGCGTAATGAGTTGCGTGAAGTTACGTCCGTTCAACTGCAACTGGACAACTTCCTTACCAGTGATGGTCCCACCGAGTTGGGATGATTGCGTATCGACTTGTGCCAATCCTTCGCCGTGGACGGTGACTTCTTCGTGGGCATTACCAATCTGCATGGTGATGTCGATGCGGGCATTCTGCGCGACGCGCAACGTGACTCCCGATGCCTGATAGGTGCGAAATCCTGAGGCGGTCACACTGAGGTTGTATTGGCCGGGGGGTAAGGCGGCGGCGACGTATTCTCCCGCAGAGTTCGTCGTCAACTCGCGGACGGCTCCGGTGGCCGTGCTCTTGAGAGCAACTACTGCACCGGGGATGACGGCGCCGGTGTGGTCGCGGACGGTTCCGGTGAGGGTGGCGGTGTCTTGTGCGTGAATAAATGCCGCTGAGACGAAGAATGCAACGACCAGAAAGCTAACTTGCAGAGTGACCTTCTGCATAATTCCTCCTGGCTGACAACAATCGAGGGTGAGGTCGGATTTCAGTATTCCGGCGTGATCGCCTTCGCTTGCTCCAAGGTGATCCGCTGTTTCTTCTTGTACGAAAGATTCGCCATGTGCACTGCCAGCGCCGAGCGGTAGCCGATTTCTACCGGCGCGTTCGGAGTAGCGCGGCTGCGGATGCAATCGACCCAGTTCTTCATGTGATCCTGACTGGGGCTCTTGCCCTTCATGGCTTCGCCCGTAGGACGATTCGTCTTTTCAGGCCAATACTGAATTGGTTCGTCGAAGTGATGTTCCAGTGTCCCGTCGCTGCCGAGAATGCGGTCGCCCAGTTCGTAGTGACGGTTGCTGAAAGTCGATTGCCACGTGACGACCGTATCCGGGAAATCGAGCGTCACGGCGATGGTATCGGGCACTTCGCGGCCATCTTTTTCAGAGAAGACGCCTCCGGACATGTAAGCCGCGGACGGAATCGGCAGGTCGAGGGCCGACATGACCCAGGCCATCTGATGGACCATGTTCTCGGCGCAGTTGCCGCCGGCGAACTCCCAGAACAGGCGCCAGTTGATCAGCTTGAATCCATCGAAGGGGCGGTCCGGGCGTCCATTCAGGAAGGCACTCCAGTTGACATTCTGAGCTGTGCAATCCGATGGAACGGGACGAACCCATTGTCCTTTACCGTGCGGCGTGTTGCGGCTCATCCACGATTCGACGTGTGTGACTTTGCCAATTGATCCGTCTTTGATCAGTTGTTTCGCATCGGTGAGAGCGCCGGAGCTTTGATATTGCAACCCGATCTGCACGACTCGATCCGAACCTTTCGCGGCGGCCAGGCATTTGTCGGCTTCGGGGATGGACCACGTCATTGTTTTCTCGGCGTAGAGATCCTTGCCGGCCGCGAGCGTATCGAGGAAGTGCAAATTGTGGATGTGCAACGGACTGGCCACAATGACGCCATCAATGTCTTTCATATCGAGCAGCCGGCGGTGATCATCGAATGTCTGGATGCCGGGGACTTTGCTTTTCGCCTGATCGCGGCGGCGGCTGTAGACGTCGGCCATGGCCACCAGATTGATATTCGGAACCTTGATCACTTGATCCAGCAGATCGTTCCCGCGATCGCCCACACCGATCATGCCGACTCGGACGCGATCATTCGCGCCCAACACCTTCGAGGATGGGTATGCGAGTACGGCAGCGCCAATGGCAGCCTGCTTCAGAAAAGTGCGTCGGGTTTGGTCGGTCATTGATCCTCCGGTTCAGGGGTTAGGGGCTAGGGGTCAGGGGTCAGTGAAAAACCACAAAGATCACACTGACCACTGATCACTGGCCACTACAATGCGTCTGCTTCCTGCAATAACTTCTTCATGCCTGCCCAGCTCTTGCGGGAACATTCTTCTGGGGAGCCTCCGCCCTGCCAGTGGGTCTCGAGACTTACCGCGAAATGGTATCCGTCGCGTTTCAGGGCCTTGTATTGGCCTGCCCAGTCGATCATCCCACCGCCCATCGGGGCCCAGTCGAAGTGCTTGCCCTTCTTGACTGTGTCTTTGCAGTGGCAATGTCCGATCCGGTCTTTGGGAAGTAGATTGTAGCCATCTGGGAATGGGATTTCGCCACTCGCGGCTGCATTCCCGGGATCCCAGTTCAACATAAAGGAGCGCGACTGGACGGCCTGCAGAACTTTCGCTGATTCAGCCCCGGTGGCGGTGTTGCAGGCGGGCTCGTTTTCGAGAACCAGGGTGATACCTCGCTTGCCCGCCTTCTCAGCCGCATCGCGCAATTTCTGGTTGATGGCGTCGCGATATGGGGCCTGATCATCGAGGCGCCAGAAATCGAAGCAGCGCACACGATCGGTGCCGAATACCTTCGCCATCTCGAGCGCGCGCTCGAGCACCTCATCCTGCTGGCTCAGCGCGAAATTGGCACCGAAACTCTGGCCCTCGCTGAACTTGGACTTTGGAGCGTTCGACCAGTCGCACTTGAAAAGCGGACTGGCGATGTCGGTCACTTTCAGCTCGTACCTTTTGAGCAGGCGGCTGGTTTCCACGACCTCTGCCTCGTCGAGGCTGACAATGTTCTTCTTCCACATGGTCCGGAGCTCGATCCAGCCCATGCCGAACTCCTTGGTGGCGATCTCGCAAACGTGGCCGAAGTCCTGGGAGATTTCGTCATTGATGACAGAGACGCGGAAAGGAGAGTTGGAATTGGCAGATCCGGTGAATCGGGAGGTAGCGCTAGCTGCGGTCACGGCCATCATTCCAGCCAGGAATTCACGACGCGCAAAGGGGGTGGGCATCCAAGCTCCTCAGACTGCGTGTCAAAGCGGACCGAAGGGTGCCCCCAAATCTACCACCATCGAACCGAACGTGGTAGCGCGTAAAGCCTGTAGATGGAGTGGGTGACGCTGAATGGGGGTTTTCGAGGCATTTTCGCGCGCAAAACAAAACGCCCCAGACTCGGTTTGAGTCTTGGGACGTCTGTTGATCAGCCCTCCCCCAAGTGCTGCTCAAGGACACTCTAACCCCATGCCTATACCCGGTAAATGGCTCACCAGTGCCATGAATGGCACGAAAGTGGGGGATGGCACCAAGGGGGCTGAAATAGCGGCCATCTCGGGAGGGTCCTGGGGCTTCGGAATCTGGGTTAGGCCTTGCCTTTGACACTCCCATCCCGAAAGCGCTGTGAAACGAGCCAACTGGCCTCGTCATACTCGGCAGGTAACCGCCCTTCCGCTGACCGTTAGTAATTTGAATGTGGTTACTCCCGGGGCCACAATCGTTTTGCCCACCACTTCGCCGTCCAGCGCTCTCGGCTGGATTCGATACCCGTTCCACAGCTAGCCGTGGCCGGATTTTGAGAGGACTCCATGTCTCGTCGCAAAGCAACGATTCTGTGCATTGACGATCACTGGAAGGGGCTCATTGCCCGAAAAATGCTGCTGGAGAAGAGCGGTTATAAAGTCATCGAGGCCACCGGAGTAGATGACGGATTGAAGGCCTTTCGCTCGCGCCCGGTGGATGCGGTCGTGCTCGATTATCAGATTCCGGGGACCACCGGGGATGTGGTTGCCGCCAAGATGAAGAGCATCAACTCGAGCGTGCCGATCATGATGCTCTCTGCGTATGGGCCGCTACCAAAGAACAAGCTTTCGTCGGTCGATTCCTTCCTGACGAAATCGCAGCCAGCGGACACCTTGCTATCGGCGTTGCAGGAAATGCTGCAGCACCAGTCGAAACCCTTCTTCGCGCGATGGCTGGATCACTGGAAGAACCGGAACACCCACCATTCTTAAGCACGAGTTAGCGCGAAGAGCCAAAGTATCCACTACAATCACGCGAGCGTGATGACAGTTGCGTTCCGTCTATTCTGTTTTCTCGCGTGAGGGAACATGATCCGAAATTTCTGGTGGTCCGCTTTATGGGCTCTCCTGTTTGTCGTCCCTTCCTTCGGGCAAGCTACCTTTGCACCCGACAAGATGGATACGGTTCTCTATGGCGTCGCCTACTATCCCGAATACATGCCATATGAGCGCCTGGACAAAGATGTGGAGTTGATGAAGCAGTCGGGCATCACAGTGGTGCGACTGGGCGAGTCGAGTTGGGGATTGTGGGAACCCGAAGACGGACGGTTCGAGTACGCGTGGATGGATCGCGTGGTCGACCGCATGCAGAAGGCCGGGATCAAAGTCATCATGGGCACGCCGACCTACTCCATACCGGCGTGGATGTACAAGAAGCATCCTGAGATCGTGATGACGCGCCTGGACGGCCGCACCATCACGTATGGAATGCGTCAGAATGCGGATCTGCTTAATCCAACTTTCAGGAATTATTGCGAGCGCATCATTCGTAAGCTCGCCGAGCACTACAAAGACAATCGGGCGGTTATCGGGTGGCAAATCGATAACGAGACTCCGCCGGGCGGGGCAGCGAACAAAGACGTGCAGGATGGATTTGTGACGTACCTGCAGCGCAAGTTCAAGAACGTCGAGGAACTGAATAAGAACTGGGGGCTGAACTACTGGGGTCAACGGTTGAATGACTGGTCGGAGATTCCGCCGCAGAGCGGCATTCTCAATCCGGGATGGAAACTCGAGTGGCAACGGTACGCACAGTGGATCACGACGGACTTCCTGGCGTGGCAGGCGTCGCTAATTAACCAATACAAACGCCCGGATCAGTTTGTGACGCAGAATTTCGCCGGACCGCCGCGGCCGGAGGTCAACGAAAACGATATCTCAAAGAGTCTAGACATCGTTGCGGTCAATCCATATCACCCCACGCAGGACGAGTTCGATGGAGAAGGGACTTCCTACGAAGGGGACTATGGCCGTTCGCTGAAACATGCGAATTATCTGGTGACGGAAACGAACGCCGACACGATCGGCTGGGACTCGAAGAATCAGTATCCGCCTTACGACGGCCAGTTGCGCCTCGATGTGTATACGCACCTGTCCTCGGGCGCGAACATGGTCGAATATTGGCACTGGCATTCCATTCATTACGGACAGGAAACGTACTGGAAAGGCATCCTTGGGCACGATCTCGAACCTGGGCGGCCGTATGAGGAGATGAGCAAGACGGCGCATGAATTGCGGCGTTATGGTCCGGAGATTGCCAATTTCAAGCGCAACAACCAGGTCGCGATTCTCTACAGTTCAGACTCGTACTGGGGCATCGAGTTCATGAAGTTCAGCGATCAAAAGAACTACCGGACGGCGCTTCGCCAGATGTATCACGTGCTTTATGCGAGCAACGTTGGGGTTGATTTCGTTTTCCCGGAGAGCACTAATTTCGCGGAGTACAAAGTCATCGTCGTGCCGCCGCTGTATGTCGCGAGCGATGCGGTTCTGAACAAACTAGTGGACTACGTGCGCAATGGCGGACAACTGGTGATGGCCTTCAAAAGCGGGTTTACGAATGAGTACGACACCGTCCGCTGGGTGACCATGCCGGGGCCGCTCCGCGAGGCGGCGGGATTCCATTACCAGGAGTTCTCCAATCTACGTCAGCCGATCGGTCTGAAAGACGACCCGCTTCATGCCGGCGCCGAGAACAAAGTATCGGATTGGGCAGAGATGCTGACGCTGGATTCGGCTACTGCGAGCGCGTACTACGATCATCCATTCCTCGGAAAATACCCAGCTATCACGAGGAACAGGTTTGGCAAGGGAAGCCTTACGTACGAAGGAACCTACTTATCAGATACTCTACAGGCGAAAGTTCTCCTCGATGTGCTGCAGCTCGCCGGAGTCGCCGGTCCCGACCAGACGCTACCCGCCAGCATAAGAGCGAAGCATGGGACCACCCGCAACGGGAAAGCTCTGCACTACTATCTGAACTATTCGAATGATGCCCAGACTTTTTCTTATCCATACGGAGCGGGCACAGATCTGCCAACCCAATCGACTATTTCCCATTCTCAGAAGGTGACGGTCAAGCCGTGGGACTTGGTATTGATCGAAGAAAAATGAGGCCGGGAGCGTCCAAGAAGTTCGCCGGGATTCCCGCGGCTTCTGCCATGGCATGAGTTCGAATCAGAAGCCCAGTCTCGATGCTCACGCATGA
>AR_comb_assmDRAFT_10430791_pt1 | contig 19608 bp, 16 predicted proteins | sample ArasoioldDNA_FD_10543 | JGI IMG/M metagenome (IMG submission 10543) | reverse complement strand
CCTAAGCTCTTTGCTCTGTCTAGCGGATGAGTATTCTCGGCAACAGTCGCCAGAAATGTTGGATAAACCATTGCTGTTCCCCAACCCAGGACCACTGAAAGCAGAATGAAATGCGTCATCGTTTGGGCAAAGATCAAAACCACCAGGGCCAGCCCTTGTAATAGCATTCCAAGAAATAGCAAATCCTTTTTACAAAAATGATCGGCCAATTTGCCTGTAAACAACATGATAGTTCCCCAAATCACAGGGTAAATAGCTGTTACTGTCCCAATTTGGGCAATGGAGAATCCTTTTGATGCAAGTAAAATGGGTAACAGGCCCCATGCCAGGCTATCATTTAGGTTATTTATGAGGCCAGCCTGCGTAACAGAGCCAAGATTTTTGTCTTTCCAGGTTGTTTGCCAAAAAATATTATTAAGCCTTGCAACATTACTTGTCGTGGTTTCTGTTTCAACATGGTGCTTTGTATCTTTTATGAATAGCCAGCTCAATAGCAGACCCATGAAGGAAAATGCGACGCCAATATAAAAAGGGTAGGGCCGCAGGCCATATTCCGATGCAATCCATCCTGTGAGAAAGGCGACCAAAGCCAATGTGACGTATCCGGAAAATTCGTTCAATCCCATTGCAAGACCTCTTTGCTTTTCCCCAACTAAGTCAATTTTCATGAAAACTGTGATGCTCCATGCGAGTCCCTGGTTGATGCCCAACAAAACGTTTGCCGCTACGATCCAATTCCAATTGTTGGCAAACATTAATACAAACGGAACTGGAATGCCAGCGAGCCAGCCAATAATTAGCAAGTTCTTTCTGCCGATTTTGTTTGCCAGTGTTCCGGCAAAATAATTTGTAAACGCTTTTACAATTCCAAAAACAACGATGAACGAAAGGATGGCTGTTTTGGCTGCAATGTGAAATTCTGCTCCGGCGATCCTTGGCAAAATACTTCTTTCGAGACCGGCCATGCCCCCGACGAACGCATTAATGAAAACCAGCAGGGTAAATTGCTGCCAGTTTTCCTTTAGTCCTAATTGCACCGCTTTCATCTTAAATTTTTTCAGCACCGGAGACGACAAAACTTTCTCCAAAGGATAGCAAACAGTACGTTGGTTCGTTCTATTATTGTTTTTGCATCATTGGATAGCCATAATTGATCCAGTCAGCTTTAAGGTTATGCGGAAGATCCAGTAATTTCTGATTCGTAAATTTCATGTCATTCAAGAGCTTAAATGCCGGTCGAATGTTGGGGCAATTTTGAAAGGGACAGCAACCACAATAGATTACAATTTGCCGATCCCTTTTTTCGCGCGACAAGATTTCTCTAAGCTTGTCCAGGTTTTGTGGTTCGTGAGTGGCACCTATGTCAACAGCATCCTTTATCAGCCCGGCGGGGCCAATATCTATGATAAGCGGTTTTGCAGAGCTTGAATCGTTAATCATGTCCGCTAATTCTTTAGGCTCCATTACTTGATCAGGTCGCCAGGGTTCTGTTTGCCTTTTGTCAAAAGCCATTGCCATAGAGACTAGGGTCAACGCAAGAATGCCGATACGGAAGTTGTTCTTTCTCATTTTTAGAATTGTTTTAGAAAACTTATGTTTTTATTTCCATGCCTGGCTGACGATTGCACTCATTGGTGCCATAGTCGGACCCTGTCCATATTTTTCAGACAGTTCCTTTTCCACAGCCCCCATTATTTCTTCCATCCATGCAGGATTACGTTTCATGATTTCATTATAAATTAATCCCCCTTGTGCCAGACCGGTGGTCGCGTCTTTTGCTGTTTCGCTTATCGAAAATTTTGGAACTCTTTCAACCACTATTTTTAAAAATCCGGCCCCTTCCAGAAGTGATCGGATGAGGTTCATATCATTCATTGAAAAAGGAGCATTGTATGACTCCGGTAACGGATCTCCCAAATATTTCTTTGCAGCCTTCCTATAAGTATAAGATGCGCCATTGGATTCCAGTGTATCCCAGGTTGTAAGCATGAGCATGCCACCGGGTCTAATCACACGGTATGCTTCCGCAAAGGCTTTTGATTTATCGGGAACGAGCATGTAGCCAAAACAACAAACAACCAGGTCGATGCTGTTGTCGTCAAAAGGCAATTCCTGTGCATCGATGAATTGCCAATCAATATCCATGTCTCGTAATTTTTCTTTTGCCACGGATAACATGTCCTCGCTAATATCCGAGGCAATTAATTTTGCAGTTCGTGGAAGAACCTGACGGAGACGACGAGTCACGCGACCGGTTCCCGAAGCAAGTTCTAACGCAAGTTTAACCGACGAAGGATCAACCCGATTGGCAACCTCTATTGCATAAGGTTCAAAAAACATGGGACCAAGGTACTCTTCATAGTGTTTGGGAATCGCACCGGAAAAATCAAAGGTAGGTGTCATAGTATTTTTAGTGTCCATAAACTTGCAGTCTTGAAATGTTAAGAAATAGCGCAGCGATTAGCGCCTGCTTCCAGGTCGATGGGATTTACATCACTGAAGTCGCCTTTCAGATTTTTTTCAACAATTGAAAGATAATTAGGTGGCGTTGCAGGAATACGCTGGAGTAGGGTGTTGGTGAAATCTTCCTCATTTAACTTTAGCATTCCTACAGACTTTTTTAGCTCCCCCAATTTTATTTGAACAACCTTGTTATCAAATTCAATCGGCTCACCTGTATGGCCCGGTAGTACAATTACATCTTCTGCTAAAGTCAATAGTTTCTGCAATGATTGATACAGTGCCTTCGTCCTTGCCTTAGTCGCATCTAAATCTGCTTTTAAATCCGGTCTGCCAACAGCGTTAGTAAATAAAGTATCGCCTGTAAAAAGATACTTATCATTTACAAAGTAGGTCATACTTTCCACCGTGTGACCCGGCGTGTGAATTGCTTTTAAGTAAGATGAGCCGAGTTTAAGGATGTCATCATTATGAATTTTATGAAAATTGAAATTGACCTTATCCTGGTCAGGCATGAATAGTTCTGCATTAGTTATCTTGGCAAGTTCACGAGCTCTTGACAAGTGGTCGGCATGAATGTGCGTGTCGATTACATATTTTATCTGCCAATTGTTTTCTTTGGCAAGATTTGTATAAACCTCTGGAAGGACAGAGGCATCCACCACTATGGCCTCATTGTCGGATCCAAGGAGATAAGAAAGACATCCTTTTCCGGTTCGCCGGATTTGAATGATCTTTAGCTGTGAATCTTTTAGTTCGGCCCTGTTCCAGGCAAGGCTCCAGGCTTTCATGCCACCTTCGAGCGAATAAACGTCGATTCCCCTATTTTTTAGCTCGGTCGCAGCGATGCGGCTCGTTCGCCCCGCCTCGCAGACGGTGACAACGGGAACATTTTTCGGTATCTGTACTTCGTCCAACACTGACATGTCTCCAGACTTTAGCCTTTTATACCCGTCTACGTAATGACTGCCTGGTATCTTCCATTCCTCTCTCTGGTCCTTTGGTCTCACATCTAAGACGAAAACCGGTTTGTCTTCATCGAGCCACGTTCTGAGAGTTTCAGTACTGATATTCGAGATTGCCTGTTTCATAAATTTATTTTTAGCTGGTGACTTCAACGGGTAACCCTTTTGATTTCCAATCCGCAAATCCTTCGTGAAGGCGCTTGGCTCTGAATCCTTCTTTGACCAACACACTGACGGCCTCATCGGCAAAAACACAAAAAGGCCCCCTGCAATAGGCAATATATTGTTTACTCTTCGACAATTTTTTCAATTGCGAGGTAACCTCTTCAACCGGAACATTGATCGCATCAGGAATATGGCCATCATCGTATTCACGAGCGGGTCGCACATCCAGGAGGACAATATTCCTCGAGGTAAGCCGGTCTACCAATTCATCAATTCTTACGGCCTCCAACACATTTCGTTTTTTCCTGAAATCGTTTATTAGTTTTTCCATTTCCGCAATGCGCTCCAATCCTAATTCACGCATCGTTTGCCATGACTTATAGATTTCTTTATTAGCCAGGCGGTAATGAATAAAGTTTCCCTCGCGTCTTATTTCAACCAAATTTGCTGATTTTAAAACCTGCAGGTGCTGCGATGCGTTCGCAACCGCCATGTGCGTTTCCTTCGCCACCTGCTCAACAGTTTTCTCGCCTTGTCCCAGGAGGTCGATAATTTCCAACCTATGTGGATTGGCCATCGCCTGAATCATTTTGGCAAGGAGGGAGTAAACCTTGTCCTTAAAAATTCTTTTTTCCATAAAAGTTGATTATTCTCCAAAAGTATGTAAATTCAACTATTCAATAAAATTATTGAATAGTTAATTTTTGAAACTTTATTTCACAAAGGTTTGAGTATTGGCAAAAGATGAACTTATGAGATATCGTATTATGCCAATCATTGTGTTGCTTTTATCGGTGCTGTTTTCCACTGGCCAGGATAATCAGCACCTAATAGGAAAATCAGCGCCAACATTTACGCTAAAGGCCACTGGCAAGCGAGTTATTCATGGCGCAAATGAAAGGCACTTACGTAGTATTACAATTTGCGCGACGTGGTGTCCTTTCTGCCGCGGAAGCTCCGCACCGGGAAGAATAGTTTATTTGCAGGCGAAGTTTCGATACCAGGCATGTGACTTTAAGAGTTGTTTATTTCCCAAAACAATAGAATTCATAATACATTGACCATAAAGTGAGGCCACTTTGCTTTCGATCTGGACTTGATTCCTTTAGTGTGGAAGACGGTCTCTAAGGTATCCGTAGACCCAGGTGCCCGCAATGGCGCTGAGTAAGGTAACGATTACCACAGTAGCGCCGCCTCCAATTTGTGCAAATAAAGGACCTGGACAAGCGCCTGTAATGGCCCAACCAAAGCCAAAAATTAATCCGCCATAAACATATCCTTTGTGGAATTTCTTTGGTCTTATTGAAATTTTTTCGTGGTTAATTGTTTTTATGTTAAGTCGCTTTATTAGAAAAATTGAGATCATGCCAGTTACAATAGCTGAACCAATGATGCCATACATATGAAAACTCTGAAAGCGAAACATTTCCTGAATCCGGAACCACGATAACACTTCGGCTTTGATCAATAGGGCTCCAAATAGAATTCCCGCCAGGAAGAATTTCAAATTGCGATAGACCAGGTTTCGAGGTTGTTGTTTTATGATTTCATCTTCGAATGAATCAACATCGTAATCTGAAGGTTGAGCAATTACCGTTTCCATCTTATAGTTTTAAAATCACGGGAAGAAGAAAATTAGCCACAGCAAATCCACCGGCCATAAACGAGACAGTCGCTACCAATGATGGCCATTGCAGATTTGAAAGCCCCGAAATAGCATGGCCCGAAGTGCAACCCTCTCCGTAGCGAGTGCCAAAGCCCACAAAAAATCCACCAACGACAATCAAAATAAGTCCCTTCAAAGTAAAAAGCGCATTCCAGTTGATCACTTCGCCGGGAACAACTTTGCTATAGTCCACGATTCCGTAAGTGCTCATTTCATTGAGAAGTTTAGGATTGATGTCCATTTGGTGATAGTCTGCCAACCAGTTCGAGGCGAGGAAGGATCCAATTAAAATGCCGCCCGCAAAGAAGAGATTCCATGCCTCATTTCTCCAGTCGTATTTGAAAAAGGAAATATTCGCTGGAAAACAAGCCGCGCAGATATGTCGCAAGCTTGATGAAAGGCCAAATGCTTTATTACCGAGGATCAAAAGTGCTGGCACCATGAGACCAATTAACGGCCCTGACACCCACCACGGCCAATGCTGCCTTATAACGTCCATCATACTGTTTCATTAAAAAATGCTCCGTTTGAGAACGATTCCACTGAAGTTTAGAATTTCACGGAAAAAAAAATTTATCTCCAGTATTCCCAAATAATCCAGCTAATGCTGGAAAATCTTCGTTCTTTATTTTTCAAACCAGCAAAAACTTCCGCCCACCCATTCTTTGTCTTTGTTGTATCGAACTCCAATCATTTTTCCTTTACTTAATCTTGCCAGATTGTTTGTTGGAACAGGCCTTGGCTCGCCGTCTTTCCAAAAATAAAATATCCGGATTTCTACTTTGGCGGGGACATCGGGAGTTTCCACCACGTCGGCATATTTTACTTTGCGTTGCAAGATCCAGTTCTCGGGATCCTTTATCTTTTCAAGATCAGCGGCAGTTAAGTCAATAATGACTCCTTGTCCGGCAAAGGAAAATAGCGGTTTCAATACATAATTTTCCAAATCGGCAGGTGGCCGCTTGATATCATTCAAAAAATAGGTTTCAGGAACATAAGGATGATGGATTAACGGCAAAGTGTATTTGCTGATCCGGTAAAACCAATTGGGGTGTGGTACCCATTCTACGTCGAGTTCTTCAAACAATATTTTGCCCTTCGCCTGCACCTCCTCGGATTGCTGCTGAAGGTCATCGAAGATGAGCCGGTTATATATTCTTTTGACTTCCGTCTTTTTCCCATCGTTCTCATAAAACAATTTTTTTCCTTCTTTTATTAAGTCGGTAACACAAACCATCTTAATTCCCAGGTAAGCTTCAGTAGCAAAGAAGTCAACCCTGGTTTTCTGCTGGCGGGGAAAAACTTCAAGCAGGATCACATTTTCGGGGTTATGCTTCCCAAGTACAATTTCCTTCATGAACTGCAGGTAGGTTTCCTTCGTGTATCCATGCAAATAACAATCAAAATATTCTGGTATGGGGAAATGTTTTCTTGAAACCTCCGGAAAAAACACCTGGTACGCAAACATAGTAGGGAAGCCCTGCATTTCGATAAGTTGTGGTTCATACTCGCCCTCATCATTCACACAAACGCCGAAATCAAAGGCAATGAACTGGGAGTGATCATTTTCATTTGGTACTTTCAGATGACCTGGGACTGCGTCTTTTGTAAACTCTTTAAAGTTGGGTTGTACAATTATGTCAACAATTTTTTCGCACGCGTCCAGGAGTTTCTTTTTAAAGGCCTGGTCAATGAAAATAGGAGTTTCGGCTACCCGGAAATCCAACTGCCCGGGATAGACATTAGCAAGTTCATTCAAAAAGGCCTCATACTTCTCGCTTGTAAACTGTTGATTGAAAGCCTTGCGTAAAGCCGGGATCATAGCCTTGATTTGACGGGAAGTTAAAGATAAAAACGGAGACTGATTTTCGCACTACGTTGCAGGAGCAAAATGACGGACTTGACGGCGACCTTGAATAATGAACAAGGAATATCGAATGATGAACAATGTAGTTGCACAACTTCGACATTCATTATTCCTTGTTCCTTGTTCGATATTCAAGAAGAAGCCTCGTCGAATGGACGACCTCTTTATGGTAAAGCATCCCGCATTATACTAGTTCACTATACAACTGTTCTACAGCATGGTTTAAAAAATTAGGAAGGACGTGTGAGTAGGTCCATAAGATTTTGTCAGGGTCGTTAAGATGAGCAAGCATGCTTTGCCATTTCGCCTCGCCGTAGTTTTCACTGATCGTTTTCTTTTTGTCTTCGCGGTTCAGATACATCGTCATCCCTTGCACATCTGCTTCTGGATGAAATTGTGTCCCGATCATATATTCATTAAACCGGATGCCCATGATGGCCCGTTCGTAAGGAACATGCGGCCGTTCTTTTTCAATGCATAGAATTTTGGCGCCCATTTTTTCGATCACAGAGTAATTTGGCTGAATTACCTGGAAGTCGCGACTATCCATTGCATAAAAAGGATCGCGGAGGCCCGCGAATACCGGCTCATCAAAACCATCTTCTAACATATGTACAGGAAAAACTCCAAAGGCAGTTGAATGGCGTCTCGTCACAATTCCAACATTATAGTATCGTGCTGATAATTGAAAAGAATGGCAAATAAAGAAAACAAATTTCTTTTGCAAGTTTGCGGGATTCATGTTCCAGCGCTCCACATCGTTCAGCCACCCGAAATACTTTTTCTCCCAATCACTGTATCGGCTCTCTAGCGGGTTACCAGGGCCACCGCTCGAAATGAAAATATCGTAGGTCATGTCGGGTACCTCGCCGCGGAGTCTCACCTCAAATTCATCGCATTCAACTTGTATATTATTGTCTTCACCAAACTCTTGCAGGATATTTCTTAAACAACGCATTCCTTCATTAGGATGGCCTTCATAGAGGTCAAGGATTGCTACCTTAAGCCTTTTGTCAGTTTCCATGGCGACAAACATAATGTTTTTTTAACTTACAGATTTAGACCGGATTTGGGCATTTTTTCAACAAATGTGGATACCAAGGATGACCGGTTGTGGTGTAAGGGCTTTCACTGAGCCTCGCCATCGCGTGAAGCATTGTTTTTCTTCGATGGCATTTGAATCTGAGTTTATCATGCCGGGTTTTGTCGGTAGCACGACGCTTGTTGGCATTGTCACTTCGCATCATAAACTTTCTCACCACCCAAGAACGTCTTCAATACCTTCACCTGCAATAATTTTTCCGGGACTTCCTTCATCAGGTCTGCATCGATAATTACAAAGTCAGCGAATTTCCCCTTTTCAAGAGAACCTTTCTCATGTTCTTCAAAATTTGATTTTGCAGCCCAGATAGTCATGCCACGTAATGTTTGTTCTCTGCGCAGCGCGTTTTCCATTTGATATCCGCCCTCGGGCCAGTTCTTTGCATCCTTTCTCACAACGGCGGCATAGAAAGTTTTGAACGGAGAAATATCTTCAACAGGGAAATCTGTGCCCAGCGGGATCCACCCATTTTGGTCAAGCAATTGCTTGTAAGCATACGCTCCTTTTACCCTTTCAGGACCTAAGCGATCACCGGCCCAATACATGTCACTCGTGGCATGCGTAGGTTGAACAGATGGGATGATGCTATAATCACCAAATAATTTGAAATCATTTTGATTGACTACTTGTGCGTGTTCAATTTTCCATCGCAGGTCATTCTTTCCCTTCAAATATTTCCCATAAATCGTAAGCATGGTCCTGTTACCACTGTCACCGATGGCATGGGTACACATTTGCCACCCTTTCTCATAAATAATTTTTGCGACAGAATCAAAGTGTTGTTGCGAACTTAAGAGAAAGCCATACCAACCTGGCTTGTCATCGTATGGTGCAAGCAGGCACGCACCTCTTGAGCCTAACGCACCATCTGCATACACTTTAAATGCACAAACATGAAGATGATCGGTTTTTATTTTGCCGTGCGAAAACGCAAAATCAAAATTTGACTTCGCATCACTCAGCATTGCATAAAGTCTCATTTTCAACTCGCCCTTCTTCTGAATGCTATCAATAAAAAGAACCGTTTCATTGTCCAATCCGCAATCATTGATGGTGGTTAACCCAACAGCAAAGCAATTTTGCTGCGCGTTAAGTAATGCCTTTCTAAGCTCCTCAGCAGTTTGAGTCGGGATCTTTGCAGAAACCAAATCGACGGCGTTGTCGACAAGAATACCTGTGAGTTTCCCATCTTTCGTTTCAATATCGCCTCCGGTCACTTTATCGCCGGCTTTCACCGTCGCGATGTCGAGCGCCTTTTTATTAGCAATTGCGGCGTGCCCGTCAACTCTTGTCAGCAATACCGGCCGATCGGGAAATAATTCATTCAATTTATCATTTGTTGGAAAATTTTTGACTGGCCAATCGTTCTGATCCCATCCTCTTCCCAATAACCAGCCCTGGGAGTGTTCGCCTGCGAATTGTTGTGTTCTTTCGATTACTTCATCCCAGCTGTTAGTGCCATTAAGATTTACTCTTTGCAAGCTGTTAGCATATCCTACAAAATGCGCATGCGCGTCGATAAAGCCTGGGTAAACAAATTTGCCTTGTGCATCCAATTTTTCAGCCGCATTATATCGGTTTTGCAAGTCGGTCGTCTTACCTACTTCAATAATCTTTCCTTTGCTTACTGCGATTGCTTCAGCAATAGAAAAGGAAGAATCAACGGTGTAAATAACCGCGTTGTAAACAAGAAGATCAACCTTTGTTTTTGAAGAGCAGCAAAGCAATAAGGCACAAACCGCAAAAGATAATAGCAATTTCTTCATCCTAACAAATCTTTTAATCGTGAAAATCCTGGTTCTTTCTAATTCATAAACTTCGCAGGGTGTTGTTTATTGACCTGCGTCTTATCCTGGTAAGATTTCGCAGCTGCCAGGATAGTCGCCTCATCATATAATTTGCCTACAAGTGTAATGCTAACGGGGGAGCCAGTATTGTTAAAACCAATGGGCATACAGACAACTGGATTACCTGTAAGATTTGTTATTCGCAACTGACTTCCTGCAAAAGTTGGTACAATCAGTACATCGTAGTTCTTCATAAAATCATACACGCCTTTACAAAGATTGTAGCGATAACGATTCGCGTTGATATATTCGACGGCAGGTATCATTCTTGCACTGCGAAAACTATTGGGCCAAAAATTTTTGTCTTGTCTTTCAATCAAATCATCCCGGTTGGTTCTTGTTAATTCATCAAAGGCGGCCGCACTTTCAGAATTCAAAATAATACTTATCAAATCTGTCGGGAACAACACCGAATCTGGGAAAGTTACTGCCTGCAGATTTACTCCGAGAGATTTGTACACGTCAAGCACCTTCCACTCGGGCGCATCCTTATTCAATCTTTTAAAATAGTTTTCAGCATAAGCAATTCTCAGTTTTGAAAGATCAACTTTCGGGTTATAATTGAAGGCGTGATCGACTGCGCCTCCATCCTTCCCATCAGTTCCTTTGATGTAATAGAACACAATGGCATCATCTTCTGCACTGCGGCAGATAGGGCCGGCCTTGTCAAGACTCCAGCACAAAACCATCGCGCCCGAGCGGCTAACTGATCCAAAGGTTGGTCGCAGGCCTGTTGCCCCACAACGCGTCGAAGGTGAAACAATTGACCCCAGGGTTTCCGTACCGATTGTAAATGGCAACAGCCCGGCAACAACAGAAGCCGCCGACCCCGCAGAGGATCCGCTGGAGCCCTGCTTCAGATTCCATGGATTTTTCGTTTCACCACCAAACCATTTATTATTGTATGCCAATGCACCCAGTGACAACTTTGCGCAGAGTACCGCTCCTGCTTTTTTCAGTTGGGTGTAAACATAAGAGTCCTGGTCAATGAGCTGGTCCTTATAGGGCGTCGAACCCCACGTTGTCTTATAACCTTTGACCGCAAATAGGTCCTTTAGTCCGTAAGGAATTCCATGTAGCGGCCCTTTATAGTTTCCTTTTTTGATTTCATCATCAGCTTGTTTTGCTTGCTGCATGGCGAGATCCTCCGTCAACGTGATCACCGATTCAAGCGTATCCCCCCATTTTTTTAAACGATCGATAAAAAACTTTGTAAGCTCGACAGAACTGATTCGCTTATTTTTTACCAGGCAGGCCAGCTGCATAATGGAATAAAACGCCAACTCATTCTTGTTAGCCGGCATATAAATATTGTTCGGAATTTCCCATACAATTTTTTGCTGTTTAATTGGAACTACTTCGCCGTAAGGCAAAGGGTTAAATGCAAAAGGGTAGGGGATGTCATTTGTGGGCAGTGTCTTGTGCAGCGCCTTATAGTTGTTGGTGTAATCTTTTACGTTTCCCAGCATGGAATCTGCCTCAGCTTCGGTATAATCGAGGTCATAGAGCTTTATTGCAGATCGAATAAGCTGAATAGAATCTACCTTCGATTGGCCAAGCAAAAGAACCGGCATAGCTAAGCAAATAGCTGTCGACAATAATCTCATAAACGGGGTTTAAGTTTTAGTGTTAAGTCGGCTACAATTGGATATTGTTCACCAAAAATAAGGCTATGGGAATTTAATGTCACACATTCGATTCCATTAATTTCTTGCAGCAATAAAAAAAGCCCACTGCTGGGCTTCTAATAACTTCCTGAAGAATTAGGAATTTCAATAAGGAGGCACGACCGACATTAGATCAAATAAAGGTTTTTCTGTTGGGTACAAAACGCGTACCTCTGGTTGCAGCGTAATCTTAGATTTTATTGAATTGGAAATAATGCAAGCCGCTTCAGCTTTTTGCAGAATTTTTAATGCCCGTTCCTTGTCTTTTTCTTCAGCGATGAAAACAATCGGTAGTAGCGTTATTTCAGTGATTAAAAATTTGCTGTCGACCTTCTCAAGTTTTCCGTACGCGTTGCTTTCAAAATTCAGAAAATCAAAATTTGAATTTTCTGCAATCGCAAGGAAAGTCGTCATGAGACAGCTATTCACTGCTGCAATCAGCAGGTGCTCGGGAGACCAAATGCCTGCAATTCCCTTCGGGAATTCAGGTGGCGTCACCACGTCTATTTTTGATTGTACATAGGGTGAACTTAAAATACCTCTACGGTCTTTTTTCCAGTTCACCTTCACCTGGTAATAGTTTGCGGGTCCCATAGTTAAAGATTTTACACGCAAACTACAATTCCCGGGAACCGCAAACTCTAACCTTTGTTAGTGGGCAGGCTGATAAAAATCAGGTGTTATCAGGCGGAGGAAGGCCCGGGTTCAAATGGCAGTCTAGAGTTTTTTTTCCCACACATTGTTCCTTTTCTTCGAATCGGGAACGTGCACACTTCCTAATTCTATTCTCTTAATTTTCTTCGTTTCGGTGAACTTTATTGTTGTTGTTTTATTTCCCTTTTCCCAAACGCCAATGGTTTGATGAATCATTTTTGTAGTCCCGTCGGTGAACCGGACGGTTAGATCAACCGGTACGGGCTTGCTTCCGATCATTTGAACCGTAACTTGTTTTTGGTTCCCAGTCTCCGATACCTTGGCGATGCCGAGGTCCGGGATTCCGTCATCGTAAAACCATTTTTTCCAAAACCAGTTTAAATTTTTACCAGCACCCTCATTCATGCAATTAAAGAAATCCAGGGGTATTGGGTGCTTTCCATTCCATTGTTGTATAAAATGGTGAAGTGCCTTAGAAAAAAGTTCGTCCCCGAGCAAATCCTTCACATACAAATATCCCATTGCCGGTTTTGGATAGCTGGTGATGAAATAGGATTTGTCGGTTTCGGTGGAGGGAGTAATAATGGGTAGGTCAATCTCATCGCCTGCTAAGTCCTCCACAATCGCCACGCCGTATTCATCAACGATAGTAGAATCGATAATTGGCGAAATGATCCATTCACCAATAGTGGCCCATCCCTCGTCCATCCACGCATACTTGGTTTCATTGATTCCCATGTAAAATGGAAACATTGTATGAAAAATCTCATGATCGGTTAAAGTGACTGACCCTTCATGATTTGCCACAGGAGCATCATTCACCATCATCGGGTATTCCATTTGGTCGAGCCCATCAAACACCGTTTCGTGGGGGTAGGGGAAGGGCCATTTTGGAAAAATGTAACTCATTACTTCCACCGTTTTTCGCGCATCGTTGATCACACCAAAATAGGGCCCATGCTTCGGATTGAAAGCCGCATCCACTCTTGTTCTTCTTCCTGTGGACTTATCGACCAAAAGGCTTGTCGAATGCCACATGTAGTGATCGCTGCATGCGAACACAAAATCCGTGACATCATTCGCCTCAAATTTCCAGGTATTAGTTGCACTGCCATGATTCGTAGCATTCGGTATTTCTGTACTATCAATTATTGTTACAACGGCGTCATTTTTTTCGACGTCCCGCAGTCGTCCATAAATGGGTTCATTTAACACCTCTTGTGCGTTCATTAAATCCCCGGTGGCCCAAACTACCTGGTTATTGGGAACGGTAATGGACGCTCTGAAGTGACAGAAATCATTGTAGAATTCTTGCGTGCCCACGTAGGGGAATGTATTCCAACCGTCAATGTCGTCATATACTGCAATACGCGGAAAAAAATAAGCAACAAAATCAGCGCCGGGGTCAATTTCCCCCGTCCGGTTGTGAGACCTTTTATTGAGTGTGTAAGACCAGGCAATAGTGAAGTGTGTAGTTTGTTTTGGTTGGATTGGAGTACCTACGACGGACATGTTTGTCCCAACGATCCTGATCCTGGTAGAATCTATTTTTTTATTGTCTATTACGAGCGATGAAATTTTGACGCCGTCGCTCAAATCTTCCGGCAGCACTGCAAAATCTCTTGGGTTTCCCTTCTTATAGACATTCGGATATAGCTTAAACAAAATCGGTTGCAGAACATCCGGGCTATTGTTTGTATAGGCTATCTCTTCGGATCCGCTTATCAATCTTGTAACGGGATCAAAGTTTACTTTGAGATCATAGTCTGCAGTGTTCTGCCAATAATTTTTTCCGGGCTTCCCGTCCAACGATCGTGTTCCTTTATCGTAAGCCGCTTTGATATTTTCAGGGACTGGCAAAGATTGCTGAGCCAATGCACTGAAATAATTTATAGTTACGGCCACAAGGCACAGGCTTTTTGCGAAATGCATTTGACAAATATTAGGAGCTAAAAATATACAAAGCCAGTGCCTGAAACTTACTTTTTCTTTTTAGAAGGTTTCTTCTCTTTGGGAGCGGCTTTTTTCGTGGTTGCTTTCTTTGCAGCTTTTTTTGTGAAGGCATCAGGCATTTGTGCTTCAATTATTTTCTTCACGTCGTCCAATGAAATATTGGCCAGCTCTTCAGCGGCGTACTTTGTGTCGTCAGCTTTCTTCCCAAGCTTCAGCATTTTTTTGCCAAATCGAATAAATGGTCCCCAGCGGCCATTTTCAATCGAAATTTTTTCTTCTGGCCATTGCCTTATGTAACGGTTCGCTTCCTTTTTAATCTTTGCTTCAACGAGTTCGTTGATTTCCTTTTGACTGAGCGCATCAAAGTTGTATCGTCTTGGTACATTAATAAACATACCGTTCCACTTTATGTATGGACCAAATCTTCCTCTGCCTCGAGTTACTGGTTTCCCATCGTACATGGCAATAGGTGCGTCAGCCTCCTGCTTTTGGGCAATCAATTCAACTGCTCGTTCCATATCTATTTCCAAAGGATCTTCCCCCTTTGGTATTGAAATAAAATCTTCGCCCCATTTAACGTATGGACCAAATCGTCCCATGTTCACGTATACTTCCTTGCCCTCATACTCCCCGAGTGTGAGGGGTAGTTTGAAAAGATCGAGAGCTTCTTCGAGTGTAATAGTTTCAATACTCTGTCCTTTTTTCAATGCCGCAAAGTGTGGCTTTTCATTTTCATCAGCGAGGCCAATTTGTGCCATCGGTCCGTAACGACCCATCCTCACCATGATTGGCTTACCACTTATCGGATCGGTTCCTAATTCTCTTTCACCACTTGTTCTTTCGGCGGTTTCAATGGTTTTTTCTACGTCTTTTTTAAATGGATTATAAAAATCATCAATCATCTTGTTCCATTTCATCTTCCCTTCCGCCACTTCATCAAACTCTTCTTCGATTCTTGCAGTAAAGCCATAGTCCATGATGTCATCAAAATATTGCTTCAGAAAATCAGTAACAACCAGCCCCAGATCCGTAGGAAACAGTTTTGATTTTTCGGCTCCAATTGTTTCCTGTTCGACAATATTTTTAATCCGATCCTCTTCTAAAATGAATATGCGATAATCCCTTCGTACGCCTTCTTTGTCAGTCTTTTCTACATATCCGCGTTTCAGGATGGTAGAGATGGTAGGCGCGTAGGTGGACGGACGGCCGATGCCTAGCTCTTCGAGTTTTTTGACCAGCGAAGCTTCCGTATATCTTGGCGAAGGACGAGAGAATCTTTCAACTGCTTTCATCTCCTTAAGCGGCAGTTGTTGCCCAATGGTAAGCGGTGGTAGCATGCCTTCTGCTTCTTCCTCTGCCAGATCCTCATCATCGCGGTCCTCACGATATACTTTTAAAAACCCCTCGAATTTCAAAACCTCACCTTGTGCCGTAAGCTCTTCTTTGTTCGTTGAAATTTCAATTTTCGCAATCGTTCTTTCTAATTCGGCATCGGCCATCTGGCTGGCCATTGTCCTCTTCCATATTAATTCATACAACCTTTTTGCATCGGCGTCTTCAACAGTTATTTTATTCATGTACGTTGGCCGAATTGCCTCGTGTGCTTCCTGTGCGCTTTCACTCTTTGTTTTGTATTTTCTGAATTGATGATATTCCTCGCCGTACATGCCTTTGACCGTCCGGGTAATGTCTCCAAGAGCTGTATCACTCAGATTTACGCTGTCTGTACGCATGTAGGTGATGTGACCGTTTTCGTAAAGGCGCTGCGCGAGAAGCATGGTGCGGCTCACTCCATAGCCAAGTTTTCGGCTTGCTTCCTGTTGAAGAGTCGAAGTTGTAAATGGCGGAGCAGGAGAACGTTTGGCAGGTTTTACCTGGATGTCACGGACCTGGTAGTTAGCACCAATACAGGATTTCAAAAAGTTCTCTGCGTCTTCTGCAGATGAGAATTTCCTGCCTTCCGCCTTAAAGGAAATATTTTTGTCGCTGCTGTCCTTTGCAGTAAACCAGGCCTCCAGTTTGAAACTACTTTGCTGCGTGAATGCATTTATTTCTCTTTCTCGTTCAGCAATCAGCCGCACGGCCACGCTTTGTACGCGACCAGCACTCAGGTTATTCTTCATGCTGATCTTTCGCCAAAGCACAGGACTTAATTCGAAGCCAACAATTCTGTCCAGTATTCGACGCGCCTGCTGTGCGTTCACTAAATTCATGTCAACTGTCCGCGGATTTTGCACCGCACTTTGGATTGCAGGCTTTGTGATCTCATGAAATACAATTCGCTTTGTCTTCTTGGGATCGAGACCCAGCACTTCGCACAAATGCCAGCTAATTGCCTCACCCTCGCGGTCCTCATCCGTGGCCAACCATACTTCATCCGATTTATTCGCAAATCCTTTCAAGTCCTTGACAACCTTCTGCTTCTCTTCAGGAATAATATAGGTGGGTTTGTAGTTCTTTTCGATATTAATGCCCATCCCAGCTTTTTCAAGATCCCTGATATGTCCGTAGCAACTCTTTACCTGGAATTCTTTTCCCAGGAATTTTTCGATGGTTTTCGCTTTCGCAGGACTTTCTACTATTAAAAGATTCTTCGGCATTATTTAATGGGTTGTTCGAAATTTTGTAAGTCCTATCTGTTAATACCTGGAAAAACATAGCACTTACCACTCACTATTCACCATTCACCATTCGCGACTTTGGGTGCAAGTATAATGCAAGAATACCAATTATTTAAAGCAAGGGTCGTTACGGCATGCCCCGGGCAGGATAAAAAACTGCTGCAAATTGCTGGAAATGAAATTAAAATGCCTGGTCCACCCTGCAATTCCATTAGATTTCCTCAGTACTGAAAAACTGCATACGAAGGTGAAAGAAAAGTGGATCTATTTACGATCTCTTGCTTTTCTTTCAAGTACTTGTACAAAGAATTGCAATCCATCGGGGAGGCAAATTGTTTCACCAGCTTATACGAATCGAAGAAAACAAGGGCCTGGTGTAGTTCATAGTCAATATTTCTCAACAATTGTTTCTTTGAAACAGGTTTCTCCGATGAGCTGCCAGCAAAAATGGCGTCCGTTCGCTGCAGATTATTGTCTGAGTTGAAGCTAATAATCTTGCATATGCAAAAATCTTCGATGGAGGATGAATCGGCCGCGGCCGAGACCACGACCAACTTCTTTGCAGAATAAGGACTCAGTACCCGCTGGGTAATCGCCTCATTCCTAGCCATTAACAACAAGAATGTAATTAAGAGTAAAGATTTATTCATAGTTACGGATTTGGTTAATCTTATGAAAATTAAATAGAGTAATGGTTTAATCTGAAGTAGATTTCATACGGAATTATACTTCCAACTTCTATTGCAGTTGCCGCTTAATAACAGAGTATATCTTCTCTGACCATTTGGCGTACTCTTTTCCAGAAGGATGAAGTCCGTCTGAAGCCAAAAGAGTTAAATCTTTTGCGGCAACCCGTGTGCTGCCTGTGACATCAATGTAGCTTACATGGTAGCGTGATGCCATTTCTTTATTGACGTTATTATACTCATCTATCTGCCTGGCAATCTTGTTTCGATCTCGATCCTTTGCAAAAGGTGTAACGCCCCAGTCCGGGATTGAAACGACCATTACGTGATTAGATTTGTCGCCTGCAAATTGAATAGCCTGCACTAACAAGGACTCGAATTCCGATTCATAATTTTCAAGTGGTTTTTCCCTGTACTGGTTATTCACTCCGATTAACAGCGTGACAAAATCAAAAGTGCTCGAAGGCGGGTTTTCATCGATTGCATTTTCAAGTTCGTCAGTTGTCCAACCCGTTTTTGCGATGATTGTTGGTTCTGTAAAAAGATAACCTGAATCACGAAGTAATTGAACAGTTTGATTCGGGAAATTTTCTTTCGGCAATACACTTTCGCCAATCGTGTATGAATCACCAAGACATAGCAACGAGTAGGACATGTGATTTTTCGGTTCAGAAGTGAAAATAAGAAGAACTAATAAACCTGAGACAAGGCCGCCGAGCGAGAATACACGAGTGGCTTTTCCCTCCTGATAATAACATTTCATTATATGCTTACGACACCCGGGCAGAGTTAGATTTATTTTACCTTTAAAAAAATCAAAGCCATGAAATGGATTACGAGAGAAAAACCAAAAATTGACAGAATAGCCTGTCCCTGGCTAATCAAACGTTTTATCGATCCGCAGGCGGAATTCTTTTTTGTTCCCTTTCTTGATGTGAAGCCAAAAGCTGAGGAATTGAAGGCGATCCCCTTCGATATCCCGGGTGTAGAATTTACTCACTACGATGACCGTTGCACGTTCGATTATTTCGTTACAAAATACAAGATAACCGACCCGGCGATTCATAAAATGGCAGAGATTGTCAGAGGTGCTGACACGGATCGGCATGACATCGCTGTGCAGGCCTCGGGACTATGGGCGATATCGGCTGGGCTGGCCCACAATTACCCGGACGATCACGCACTATTGGAAAGAGGAATGGTTATTTACGATGCACTCTATAGTTGGGCCAAATATCATCGCAATGAAAAGCACACGCAAAATCCCGGGGAACATTTGTTCATTGAAATTTTTGAAAAATTTCTAAAACAAAAACGCTCTCAAAAGATTCCATCCTGGGCAAAAGAGCTGAAAGAAATTATACAGGACCAGATTGATACGAATATTACGTTAAAGCAGCTTTCAAAAGATCTCGACATTAACCCGGCCTACTTATCCCGGGAGTTCTCCAAATATTTTAATGATCTTTCGTTTGGCGACTATCTCCGTAAACTACGCATTGAAAAATCAATTGAATATTTGAATTCATCAACTTATTCACTGACCAAAATTGCCTATCTCACCGGCTTCTCAGATCAAAGTCACTTTACAAGAATATTTAAAAAACATACGGGTCAAAATCCTTCGGCTTACAGAAAAAAACTGCATAAAAAGTAAACCTCATGCAAATAGTTATTTCCATTCTATTCTGATCGGCGGGTAGTTGATAATATTGTTCCCCGATGACGGATGAAGCGAGCACATTATTATTAAAGCGCCGGGATGTGGCCGATCTTCTAACGGTCGAAGAATGTATTCCGGCAGTTGAAAATGCTTTCAGGTTATATGCTGAAGGAAAGGTCCCGCCTCCCAGGGTCGTGGGCATGCACACTGAAAATGGTGGATTTCATATCAAGACGGGTTTGATGGATTTAGGAAGAACCTATTTTGTCGCGAAAGTTAATGCCAACTTCCC
>AR_comb_assmDRAFT_10761921_pt1 | contig 19617 bp, 18 predicted proteins | sample ArasoioldDNA_FD_10543 | JGI IMG/M metagenome (IMG submission 10543) | reverse complement strand
GGGTTCGAATCCCACTCTCTCCGCCAGATTTTCATAAATGAAGAAGTTGCGTAGTGTCTTAAGGTTCATCATGGCCCACTTGCAGGGCCTGTTTCGTCTTTGGAATGACTGACATGCAGTTTTGCAAGGCGCAGTTGCGTGCCGCTAAGGCTAAAACCGACCTGATTGGGAATTTGTTTTCGATCGGCCAAGCAGGAATTTTGCCGCTGCTGGAGCTCCAAACAATAAGCCACAACGCACGTGGCGCCGATTGCGGCTCATGGCTTGCAGGTTCGCTGCTTAGTTCCTAGGGCTCGAAGCAGCGGCCGACAACGCGCCACTTCCGCGCCAGGCGAGCAGGGGGTTCAGTTCACCGCGCCATCCCGCGCCGCACTTGCCAATCGTAATCTCGGCTCTGTCGAATACTTCAACTCTAACGGCGAGGTGAGCACTGGCTATTCTTCGCGCATGCAGATGAATAGTCGCTTCACAACTTTCGGTTTGCCCGTCATCCCTCTGTGAAATTCCCTGGCGGCTTAGAAATTGGGAGGTAGAATGGGTGCCCCAGGAGCAAGTATCTTCAAGAGTCGCTATGCGGCATTTGTTGTCGCAACGGTGCTCCTTCTGGTAGAAAGTTTCGCTGCCCAACAAAAAACGCGGAACATCACTGTCAACAGGACATCCTTTGCGTATGTGGATCGAGGGTCCGGGCCCCTTGTAATTCTGATCCATGGCTCTATGGGGGAATATCGCGAATCGTCCAACCATCTGAGTAGTTGATATGTTCGGCAAGTCAGACTGGAGGGAATGCTATGCGTCCGAGTCGAGTCCGTATCGGATCGTCACTGTTCCTGGTTGTGGCCTCATTATTCGCTCTCATTCGTGGAGCCACGGCGCAGAGACCCAGACCTCCTGCGCCAGACAAAACAATTGTGGTGATGCTGGGTACTGGCAATCCTGGAATAGATCCCGACCGCTCGGGTCCGGCCACGGCGATCGTTGTCAATGGCAGCGCTTACCTGGTGGACTTTGGGCCAGGTGTGGTACGCCGGGCCAAGTCGGCAGTGTTAGCTCGCGAGATCAAGGCGCTTGAGCCAACGAACATCAAGGTTGTCTTTGCGACCCATCTTCACTCCGACCACACGGCCGGCTATGCCGATCTTATTCTGACACCTTGGGTGCAAAGACGAACCACGCCGCTCGAAGTCTACGGACCGGAGGGTATCGCCGCAATGACCACTCACTTACTCGAAGCGTACCGCGTTGATATCGAGGCCCGCATCAGCCCGGATGGCACGGTGGGCGAAACAAAGGAAGCATACAAAGTCAATGCGCACGAGGTCAGGCCCGGAATCATTTATAAGGACAACAACGTTACGGTCACCGCATTCCAGGGGAAGCACGTCCCGCCCGATTTTGGCTACCGGTTCGAAACACGGGACCGTACCATCGTGATCTCAGGAGATACGGGCCCAACCAAGGAAATCGTCGATGCGTGCCGTGGATGTGACGTGTTAGTTCATGAAGCCATGTCGCCAGCGTGGTTGGCCACCATACCGGAAGCGCCGCGGACGATCTTCGAACGTTTCTCGAGCAGGTACCACACGACAACGACCCAACTGGCTCAGATCGCGAACGAAGCGAAGCCAAAGCTCCTCGTTCTTTACCATTACTCGGCTGTGACGCCCGAGGATCTGAACGCGGAGATGCGGTCGTTGTACTCGGGACATTTCGTCGTGAGTCGAGACCTCGACGTCTACTGAACTATGGTCGTGTCTTGGTTACCGCAGAACTCGCTCGGCCTGCGCGAGCAGCGCGGGTGAAAGGGTGAGTCCAAGTCCCCGTGCGGCTGCCGCATTGATCGTAAGGTAATAATTTGAAGGGTAGGTAATCGGCAGGTCTCCGGCGTTTGCGCCTCTCAGGATCTTGTCAACGTAACGCGCGGCGGTGCGGAATTGATCCACCAGATTTGGTGCCCAGGCCATTAAGCCACCAGCTTCGGCGAACAATGTCGCTTGATAAACCGCCGGCAGGTGGTGCTCTGCCGCGAAATCCACGATTAGCTGGCGATTCGCGAGGGACAGTCCACCCTGGAAGTTCAGGAGTCCATCCATTCCATCTTTGACAATTGCCGTTAGCGCGTTCTGCAACTCATCGATCGATCTGGCTCGATAGGGTTTGACGGTAAGGCCGAGCGCTTTGCTCGCCTGTTCCGCATCCGTCAGTTGTATTTCATGACCACCCTGACCGGGGGTGGTCGAAAGCAGCGCGACGCGGGACACCGCAGGTGCGGCAGTCTTCAGAAGAGTCAGTCGCTTGGCCGTCACACCCGGCGGCAGCTCATCCATGCCAGTAACGTTCCCTCCAGGATGTTCCAGGCTTTTCGCAAAACCGTTGCTGATCATGCCGGGGCACGTCCCGATCACCATGGGCATTGCGGGATTGGCCTTTCGCACCTCTAGCGCGAATGGCAGTGCCGCAACGACGATCAGCTCGAGATCTTTTTGCATGAGTTGTGCCACAAGGGTTGGCAGGTCCAATGCGTTTGGCCGAGACAACCGCACTTCAATGACGATGTTCTCCCCTTCGATATGGCCCAGGCTGCGCAGCTCATCTCTAAACGCATCCTCGAGCGATGGATTCCCGGCGCCATTGAGAAACCCAATGCGGCGAATGCGCGGTGGCTTCACTTGAGCCGAGGCGGAAGCTATCAACGGGAAGGCACAGGCAAAAAGGATGAAGTATCGAATAAACGCGCGGCGATCGCATAGGCCGTCCATCATTTTCTCCCGATCGAAGTCCCGCGGAGCCATTGCTCCCGCGAGTGTTTGCCGGACGCCAGCAATTCTATTTCCTCATCATAACGTGACCACTCCACTTGAAATGATTGAGAATTGGTCAGCAACATGTTTCGGCCTCCTTCGTTGGAGCGTTTCAAGTGATCACTGAGCCGTGATCCGTTTGTGATCCGATAGCAGGTTTACCACCGTCTCCCACTGCCTCTTTATGCCCGCCGTGCGCTCTATGTTAAATCGAGTTTCATTCTCTCCGCCAGATTCGCCAATCCTGATCGTTCCAATCTCTTTCTTTAGCGTCTCGCGTGCCAGGGTGATTCTTCTCCATTCGCGGATTGAGCTTCCAGACACCAATCGAGCGCGATCATACCCGCCTGTGATCTGAATCACAGACCCCTCCGTCCGCCCACGGCAGAATCGCAGGCAAACATCTGCGGCAATCTAAGGAGAGGCTTTATGTCGACTGCGAGCGCGGTCCTGCCGGAGACATTGCGAACGTTGCCCTCGGATGCTGCGCGCCAGGTGCAGTGGGGATTCGCCGATCGTTTTGACTTGCAGATGCTCGTGCAGTCCACGCGAGCGGTGGCGCGTGGGCCTGTGGCAAGGCTCGTGGCCGATGGCGGACGGAACTCGCATGAATGGACCGAGGGCAAAGCCGCGCTGCTGGAGGCATTCGACGGAGCCGGGATCACAGCGGTGTTTATGGATTCGGAAGAAGGTGGACTGTTTGCCGGTCCCAAGAATCTGGCACTAGCTCTTGTCGCATTTGAACTGGCGTGGGTGGACGGCGGTGCTGCCACGGCGAGTCTGGCCGGATGCCTGGCGCTGGCTCCGATCCATGAGCGTGGTACTCAGGAGCAGCAGCGGCATTACATGAAATTGGCTGCTCCAGCACAGCCCGGAGAAGATCGCAAACCCTGGCGCGGCGCTTTCTGTCTCACAGAGCCAATCCCGTACGTCGGCGTCGACACCGGCATGCTCAACGGCAAAATCAGAATCGTGGACTGGAAGCCGGGTGAAGATCCGAGCCTGCAGGTGGAAAAGCGCGGGCGCTTCATCACCAACATCGGCTTTGCCAACTTCGTGACGGCCGCGGTTGATTCCGACGACGAACGAATCAAGGGCAGTTGCATCGTGATTCTGGAGGAGCGAGATCCGGGAATCTTTGATCGCGGCACGCCGACACGAAAAATGGTCCATCAGCTTTCGTCGACGGGCGATCCGATTTTCAATCTTCGGGTGCCGGCGAGCCGAATCGTCGGCGGGTATGACATCAAGGATGGAGTCCTTGTTCCCAGATACAGCCACAGCGAGGTGATCGAAGCGGTTTTCCGCCGCACGCGTGTCACGGTTGGCGTGATGACCGCGGCGAAACTTCTGTCTGCGGTGGAACCCGTGATTCGGTATCAGCGGGGAAGATTCCGCGGGGCTGAGACTGCTACACCTGGATCGGTCCGCTACGAACTTGGACTGCAGGCGCGGGAAGATACACTTCACCGGCTTGTCGATGTCTGGGCAACGGGAGAGGCAAGTGCCTCGTTGGGTTTGGCCGCCGCCCGCGCGTTCGATGAACTTGATCCCTTAGAAAAGGAAATGGACAAGCTCTATGCCGAGCGTGAAATTTCCGGCGCTCGAGCTAAGGCAAAGTTGCTCAAAGAGGTGTCCGAGCGGGCCGTTGAACTGATGCAGTTGTCCGCTGGAGATGCGAAGAAAGATGCGCTGACCTCCGATCTGTTGCTGCGATTTGTTGCGCTCGATTCCTTGGCAGACGTCCTGTGCCCAGCCGCGAAGTTGTGGAATACAGGCTGGGGCGCGCAGATGATGCGGGAGGCCGTCAGCCTGATGGGCGGATACGGGATTACAGAAGATTGTCCAGGATTCCTGGGTAACAAGTGGATGGACGCGCAACTCGAGGCCACCTACGAAGGGCCGGAGGCGGTACAGCGGCGTCAACTCTCGGTCACGATGACGAATCCGGTATTCCTCGCCCAGCTCAGAAATTGGATTCGTGAGATGCGTGCGATTGCCTCTGATCATCCCGGCACCGGCGCTTGCGGGTTGGCAACCGCAATGACGATGTGGCTGTGGACGCTCAATCATCTTCAGCACAGCAAAGATGCCGACGGAGGAAAGCTATATCAAAGCGCTCGTCAGGGCGTCACGTTCCCTCTGGCCGATGCGCTGTGCTGGCTGGTTGCAGCGCGATGCCAGATCCTCGACGTGTTACGGCTTCAGAGAGAAGGAGCAGCAGATGCCTCCATTGCCGAGGGTCTGCCCGGGCTCGTGAACTTCCTCAGCGATCTTTGTCACGTGCAATCGGCTCGCGCCAGCGGTGAAGTATCGCGCATTTGTGCAGAGCTGGTGTTTGGCTATAACCGGCACCCAGCGTGGGATGAAGAGGGAACACGCGGCTGCTGGCACGAAGATGAACTGGAAATGCTCGAAGGGTTCATGCCGGGGATCAATTCCTATCGCTTCGATGTCGTGGGTAAAGATGGTTCCCACCCGAAGAAAGCTGGCCCTTGCGTGAATTGCGCGGCGGAGAGTCCCTTCCTTTCACTGCAGGCGAAATTGGCGGGATGTCTTACAGGTTCCCGCCTGGCCAAAGATCGCGCCGCTGAAGGAATCTCGAAACTCATGATTCCTGAAGCGCTGGACTATCCCGCATGAGTGGATCTCCCTCAACCACCGCGATCCCGATCGAGCGTCAGCAGATGTCGGTCGACATTGCTGGCGTGGGTTTCGGTCCGGCAATGGGCGGATTTCTCACTACACTGTCCCGGCATCTGTTGAACAAAGATGGCACTCCACGACTGGAGAGTGCAGTTGCGCCTGGAATGCCGTTGCAGGTGATCTGTTACGAGCGTGCCGATGGGCTTGGTTTTGGAGTGTCTGGCGCGGTGACGCGAGCGCGCGGGATCCGGGCCAGCTTTCCGGGAATTGATCTTGCGCAGATTCCGATGGCGGCTCCGGTTGCGAATGAGAAACTCGTCTACTTGCTCGATCCGAGCGGAGCCAGCAGACGTCCGTTCACATTCCGCGTGAAGGATCGGTTGATCCGAAGCTTTGCTTCGATTTTCCAGCTGAAGGATGAGGCAGTGGAGTTGCCGTTCACTCCCAACTTCATGCGCAAGCATGATGGGATGATCTTTTCCCTCGGCCAATTCAATCAGTGGGTGAGCGAACAGATCACCAGTTCAGGCGTTGTTCAGGTCTGGCCGGGCATGCCTGTGAGCGAGCCCCTGATCGAAAACGGTGCTGTGTGTGGTGTTCGACTGGTGGATCAGGGAGTCGGCCTTGATGGTTCTTGGTGTAATGGCTCGATGCCAGGAATGGATGTCCGCGCTGCTCTCACCGTCGTGGCAGACGGACCGGTAGGTGCTGCAGGCCGCAAGCTCGATTCGCAATTCGGGATGCCTGAAGGGCACCACCAACAAGAATGGGCTCTCGGCATGAAGATGGTGGTTGAGCTACGAGAGGACTCGGGCCTCGAAGCAGGGACGGTACTGCATACTCTGGGCTTCCCCGAGCCTGAAATTTTCGGATTCCTCTACGTGCATCCCGACCGGCTGGCTTCGATTGGCATCTTTATTCCTTCCTGGCTCAAAAGTCCGGTGCGAACGGCGTATCGCTACCTGCAGCACTTCATGCTTCATCCTTATTTATGGCGATACCTGCAGGGCGGGGCACTCAAATCCTGGGGCGCGAAGTCCCTGCAGGAGTCGGGTCGGCATGGCGAACCGTTTCTTGTCGGAAACGGATATGCCCGAGTCGGAGAGGGCTCCGGCAGCACCAATGTTTTGGCGGGCTCGGGTGTCGACGAAGCATGGACAACCGGCGTGCACCTCGCTGAAGCCGTCATCGAACTGGTTGAGCACAAGAGATCCTTCACTCGGGAGAATCTAGAAGAAACTTATGTTCGCCGCCGCCGAGTGAGTTGGGTGGACAAGGAATCGAAGATCGCAGCGGATGCTCGCAATGGTTTCGAGCACGGGGTGACTGCCGGCTTGATCGGTATGGCGCTGGCTGGGATCACCCGTGGTGCAATTACATTTGCTCCGCGGACCAGGCGCAGCGATTCGAGTTCTTCATCACTGGAAATGCGGTACAAAGACAAAATCTCGCCTGCCGAATTGCAACGTCTACGGGATGAATGCGCAGCTCACGGTTGTTCCCTACACGATCGCATCATGGATCGCTGCGGATGGCCGTCGATCCCTTTCGATGGCCAATTGCTGATCTCACATCAGGATGCGCTGCTCATGGGAGGGAGCGTGCAGGCTCCCCCGGGGTACGCCAATCACGTGGTCTTCATTCGTCCAGAGCTTTGCCGGAATTGCGAGCCTAAGTTGTGCGTCGAGATGTGCTCCGGACAGGCAATCACGCGCGGAGAGAACGGTGTGCCCGCATTTGATCGCGAGAAATGCGTTTATTGCGGAGCTTGTTTGTGGAATTGCACGGCCGATGACGGGAAGGGAAACATCGAATTCCGGGCTGGAGCCGGCGGACTGCACTCAGCGCTGAACTGAGGAATCAGAGAGCTTAAGAATCATGAGCAACGCTTATCACATTATTGTGTGTGCAGGGATCGTGCCCGATCCACTGCAAACGTTGGAGCCAATCGTGAGTCCCACGGGGCCTTCGCTCAAGAACGAGATGATGCTGCCCGCGGTTCTTGATCCTTGGGCCGGCCATGCACTCTACGAAGCGGCGAATCTGGCCGCTCACTCGCCGGGAAGCAAAATATGGCTCGTGAGCGCCGCGCCCAAAGCGAAGCTGCAACAAGTCATGATGAATGTGGCGCAGAAGGCCAGCTTCGAACTTGTCGCCATCGATTGCCCGGCAAACGGTTTCGCTGACGCACATTCGGTTGCAAGAATTCTGGCTGGGGCAATCCAAGCCATCCCTGGTATCGATCGGTCCAGGCTGGTTGTTTTCGGAGGCTGGGAGTCCGCCTCGCGTGGAGCTGGTGTGACCATGCAACTGGTGGGCGAGCATTTAAAAATCACCGATCAATTTCAGGGTGTCGATCAACTTTCGGTGCAAGCCGATGGTTCGTTTGAGATTCTCGAACGAATTGAAGGAGGCAGGCACTTGGTTTCAGTCTGCGAAGGTCCCCCCGCCCTGCTGGGATGGGCGACGGGCAATCTGCCGGAGCCGAAGAACAACCCCCAGGTCGGGATGGCGAATATGCGCACGGTTATGCCCGCGCTGCAGAAAGCAAAGGCGGCGCCACTGTCGCAGGGTGTGCGTTATCTGAGCGTGACACCACCGAAGCAGCAACGGCAGACGCGCATCGTGAAGGACCGTCCTGCCGATGAGATTGCTGCCGAACTACTGGAGTGGATCGCGCAGGACTAAATCGAAATGGCACATAATATCTTGTTTCTCGCGCACGTCGACGAATCCGGAAAAGCCTTGCCAAAGGCTGCCTACGAAGTATTAGGCGCCTCGGTTGAGATCGCCGAGCAAACTGGCGGCACGCTTACCGTCGGTTTGATTGGGGAGAATGTCCAAGAGGTGGCGAATACAGTCGCTACCGCCTCTGCTCGGATTCTGTGTGTATGCGGTCTGGACTTCTCACATCCTCGCTATTCCACCGATGCCGCGGCCGTCGAAGCAATCTGCCGGGCCGCAGCGCCCGACCTTGTTATTGCGCCGGCAACATCCCGCTTTCTTCGTGTGATGCCCGGCGTATCTCATCGTCTTAAGGCGCACGTTGATACTCACATCACGTCGATCGATCTCCACGACGGCGTGCTCTCTGCGAAACGGTGGTTTTACCGCCAGCGCCTGGAAGCGGTGATTCAACGCGACGCTCGTCCGTGGGTCCTCATGATGGATTCCGGATGTCATGCGCCGTGGATCGGCGCATCCGGCGCGGCAACCGTCGAAATCCTGGATGTGCCGCTTTCCGCTGAAGCGAGACGCACCAGGTTCGCAGGGATCCGCGTACCGAACAGCGATGCGCAGACAATCCGTCCTGATGCCAAGCTTCTTTTCGTTGCCGGTGCAGGTTGGTGCAAGAAGCAGACGGACGGTCAGACTCACCTGCCCGAAGCTGAATCAACCATTCTTCAATTCCTCCAGAGATCGGGAGCGTCGCTGGGTGGAAGCAAGTCCCTGGTCGACCAGAGCGGAGAGAACCAGGCCGTTCTTGGTTTCATGACGCACCTCAACCAGGTCGGGCAGACCGGATCAACTCCGAGGCATCCAAAAGGGCTATCTACTTGCTGTCACGGCGAAGAGCCCCACGTTGTGGGCTGGCGATTCATCAACGAACGGCGTGCCATCAATCTTGATCCCAATTGCGGTTGGGCTCGCGGAAAAGCGGACGTTCTTTATGTCGCCGATGCATTTCAGGTCATGACCAAATTAACTGCGCTGCTGGCGGAGAAATAACACCGTCGTTCGCCGCGCCTCCGGAGCAAGTGCTAAGCTCACAGCTTATGAGAAAGTCACTGAAGAGTATTTCTTCCTGTGTCGTACTCCTCCTATCCGCTCTCTTCCCGTTTACTTTCACGACTCGTAGCCTATCGCAAAACAAAGAGACAATCGTGATTGATGCCGCTGCCAAGGCGACTCCGCTGCCGCATTTCTGGGAGCACATGTTCGGCTCCGGTCGTGCGATTTTGTCTTTGCGTGACAGCTATCGGCAGGACCTCCGCGAGGTCAAGCAAGCCACGGGGCTCCAGTACGTTCGATTTCACGCGATCTTTCACGACGAGGTTGGCGTCTACGACGAGGATGCGCAGGGCAAGCCCGTATTCAACTTCTCTTACGTCGATCAGATTTATGACGGTTTGCTTGCCAGCGGAGTACGTCCTTTTGTTGAGATTAGTTTTATGCCGAAGAAGCTTGCGTCCAACCAAGACGCGCTGCACGCGTTCTGGTACAAGCAGAATGTTTCTCCTCCGAAGGACTATGCGAAGTGGGACGAACTCATCACGCAGTTCATCGGGCATCTCATCGAGCGCTACGGAATCGACGAAGTCTCGCAATGGTATTTCGAAGTATGGAATGAACCCAATATTGATTTCTGGGCTGGAGATCCGCATCAGTCGACATATTTCGAGCTGTACGATCACACGGCTCGAGACATCAAGGCCGTGAATCCGCGGTTGCGAGTCGGAGGTCCCTCGACAGCTCAGGCAGCGTGGGCCGATGTTTTCATCCGTCACTGTGCGGAAAACAAGATTCCGGTAGATTTCGTCTCGTCCCACGTTTACGGCAACGATAGCGCCGAGGACGTGTTCGGCACGCACGAGAAGATCCCGCGCGATCGCATGGTGTGCCGCGCAATCCAGAAGGTGCATGAGCAGATCACGTCATCGCCGATGCCCAAGCTACCGCTCATCTGGTCTGAGTTTAATGCCAGCTATGCCAACGAGACGGACGTGACCGACGCAACCTACATGGGACCCTGGATGGCGGATACTATTCGTCAATGCGACGGCCTGGTCGACGAGATGTCCTACTGGAGTTTCTCCGATGTTTTCGAAGAGCAGGGAGTTGTGAAGCAACCCTTCTATGGTGGATATGGGCTGATCGCGGCGGGTGGAATTCCCAAGCCAGCGTACAACGCGTTCGTGCTGCTGCACCGCCTCGGCGAGCAGCGTCTGGCGCTCACTTCCGAAGACGCTCTCGTTACCCGGCGGAAGGATGGCACGTTAGTCGTCGCCGCGTGGAACTTCGGCACTCCAGGGACGACCGGAGCCGGGAAGGAGATCGAATTCAAGTTCGAGCACGCGCGTGTATCGAAAATGCAAGTGACTCGCCTCGATTCAGATCATGGGGATGTCCACAAGGCTTATGAGGCAATGGGTTCTCCACGCTATCCGACCAAGACCCAATTTGAGAAGCTGCGTGCTGCGGCAAGGTTGTCTTCGCCCGAGATCCATGACGTGAAGAATGCATCCGTCACACTGCAGATTCCCTGGCAGGGGATGGTTCTATTCGAGGTGAAGCCCGTACGCTGATCCTGGCGGCGTGCTTGTCCCGGTGCGGACCCATAGCCTTGCTCCAGGCAACAACAGTAACCCTAACGGCCTCGCAAAGCTATGTGGTCCAGGCTACGCCGAGTGAGTGCAGGATCAAAGAGTCGCTGTAAGTCAATCGGAACGCGTCGTTCACGATCGCAAAGGCGTATTGCACTTTTGGATCGCGCGTCACGCACCATGTTTCGTGTTCGACGGTGCCATGACAATGTTCACATGGGGACGCAGCATTGGACTTGCTGTGATAGTGAGTGAAGTCAACGTTGCTCATAGACCCTGTCCCTTTCCGCTCCCACTTGTGAGCGTTTGAAGCAGGAGCAAATCGTTGGATGTTAGCTGCGGAGGGCCTGCAACAATCTGCGGGGGAATAGCCGTTGCGCTACTCTGAAAATGTTGGACGAACAGGTGGACTACCCGGCTCCGGATAAGGAAAAATCCTAACTTTTGTGTAAAGTCGCTCTTAGCAGCCGTTCTCTGGTATGTGTTATCTCTGGCAGTCGGACCCGGGAGCCTGAACAATTTCCATAACGGGCTGTTTCACTGACTTAGCATCGAATTCTTTTGGAGTGAGTGTTACTCAAAGTCTGCTGGAACTTTGATAGCCAAAGTCATAAAGCTAAGATGTTTCCCCTACTGGAACTAAATTTTTGACCTTCGAGATGATTTTGCAGCAACTTTTGCTCCGGATCCGCGTTCTAATGGGAAATCTGGCAAGGCCGTACCAGGGGAAGCGGCCTCGCCTTGCGCCGCGTGAGTTAGGAGTTAGTAATGAGTTCGCCGCGGATTCCTGATGTTTTCCTCCTGGCAGAAAATCGTCTTCTTCGAGAAGCCTTGCTCCGCCTCCTTACCAAGAAATGTGAGATTCGCGTGGTGGGAGCCCATCCGTACTCGGCGGATGTCGATCAGGAAGTCATCGCTGCCGCTCCAGGCATCGTTGTGCTCGATTCGATCGGGTTGAGTTATTCCAATGCTACTCTGATTGCGATTCTGCAAAACTCTATCCCTTGCGTAAAAATCGTAATGGTCGACATGGACGCGAGTGAGGAGACTTTTCTCAAGGCCGTTCGCATGGGGGTGGTCGGCTACGTTTTGAAAGATGCCTCGGCAACAGAGGTTGCGGCGACCATCCGCGCCGTCGCCGCGGGAGAAGCAGTATGCCCACCCCAACTCTCGACAACGCTCTTCCGTTACGCGTCCCAACAGTCCGCCAATTCCACGATATCGTGCGGCGCAGAACTGGGTCTTAGTCGCAGAGAGCAACAATTGGTGCAACTGCTCCGTGAGCACCTCACCAACAAGGAAATTGCATCACAACTAAATCTGTCGGAGCAGACAGTAAAGAACCACGTACACAACATCATGCGCAAAGTCGGAGCCACCGACCGCCTTGGCGCCGTCCGACGTTGCGAAATCGAGCGTGGACGCACCAGCCAGGCCGCCTAACCGCGTCTGCTCGATTCTCGTTCTGACCGCAGCGATCTTCTATTTTGTCTCTAGGCGTGACGCAGGACTGGCAGTTGTGCGTGTGCTCTCGCTGATGTGTGATTGTGATCACGCGATCCCTCCTTCTTTCTCGATACAAACGATTTAGCGAGTGCATTTCTGCGATAGACGTGCTTCGGACCCGCGTATTTAGCGGCTTCTAGCACATTCCTACTAGTGATCGCGAAATGCTGCGTTACTAGAATGACATCGCTCATGAATCCGAAATGGAACGGACAGTTCTCCTGCTTTGATCTTGTAGCCAGGAAAGACGACTGTCCTCGCAGCGTGATTCAGGTCCGCGATATTGAGATCGGCGGCAGTGATTTCGTTGTTATGGCGGGTCCGTGTGCAGTCGAATCCGAATCTCAACTTCTCCAGACAGCCGAGGCTGTAACAGCAGCTGGAGCCCGCATCCTGCGCGGCGGCGCGTACAAGCCCCGTTCTTCTCCCTATGCCTTTCAGGGCCTCGGAGTCGAAGGTCTCAAGCTGCTGAGCAAGGCGCGCGAGGAAACCGGGTTGGCTATCGTCACCGAGGTGATGAGTGAGGAAGATGTCGATGTCACTGCCGAATATGCCGACATCATGCAGGTAGGTACGCGCAGCATGGAGAACTACGCTTTACTGGAAGCGCTGGGCACGTGCGGTCGTCCTGTTTTGCTAAAGCGTGGAATGACTGCCACGCTGGAAGAACTCCTGCGCTCGGCGCAAGTCATCGCGATGGCAGGGAATCCTCAGATCATTCTCTGTGAACGTGGGATTCGCACGTTCGAGACGGCGACCCGCAACACGCTCGACATTGCAGCTGTTCCGGTCTTGAAGGCCGTCTCTCATCTTCCCGTGATCGTTGATCCAAGCCATGCCGCCGGTGTTCGCAGCCTCGTGCCGGTGCTGTCTCGCGCGGCTGCTGTGGTTGGGGCCGACGGCTTGCTGGTGGAAGTTCATCCCTGCCCCGAGCAAGCGCTCAGCGATGGGAACCAGTCCCTGAACTTCTCTGAGTTCCGCCGCATGATGCTTGACCTGCAGCCCTATCTGGATCTGCAGCGAGAGTCCTGTGAACCTCATGTTCAACTCCTCGCAGCACGAGGAGCCGATTGATGTTGCCCCGCTCCACTCTTGCAAGTGTTCTTTTACTTCTCGTGGTCGGATCTGCACGCCCCGCGACCGAAGTCGCGGTCCATGACTCGGAATTGCCGGCTTTGCTTTACACAGTCACGAAGACATACAAACCGCTCGCGTGGCTGCATGGTGGCGAACGCTTTAGCCCTGATGCCGCAATCTTCGTGCGAGACAAAAACGGTGAGCGCCGTCTCGTCCCGGACTTTGCCACTTCGGCCGATCCCTCTGTTTCTTTCGATGGACAGCGAATTCTCTTTGCAGGAAAGCTTCGCCCTCAAGACTCTTGGCAGATTTGGGAAATTGCTCTGGCGGATGGGCGACCACATCGCGTTACGAATGCGGTGGAAGATTCGATCCGTCCCTTCTACCTTCCAGATGATCGCGTGGTGTATGCGCGAAAGAAAGGTGAGCGTTACGGCGTTGAGATCGCCGACCTCGATGGCGCAAAGCCGCTGGCCCTGACTTACATTCCAACGAGCGCCGTTCCGACAGATGTTCTTCGTGACGGCCGTATCCTGTTTGAGTCGGCATATCCTCTGGGAACAGACGGCAGTCCCGAAATCTATGCAGTCTATTCCGACGGCAGCGGGATCGAATCCTATCGCTGCGATCACGGCCGGTCCCGACATTCGGCGAGACAAAGCACTTCAGGGGATATCGTTTTTGAAGAGCCGCATGGCTTGGCCCGATTCACCTCGGCCCGTGCGCAACAAGTCAGCCTATCGAGTCCCGCCGGCGAATATGCAGACAGCCCGGCTGAGATTGCGCCGGGCGAGTGGATTGTGCCGTGGCGTCTCGATGCGAATCAACCTTTTCGTCTGATCCGTTGGTCGCAGGGATCCTCCCACACGCTGGATGTGCTGGCGGAGAAGGATCTGAACATAGTCCAACCGACTCTCTTGGCCGAGCGCTCGGTACCCAACCGTCATCCTTCGGGTCTACACGACTGGTCCAATGCCAACCTTCTCTGCCTGAATGCATACACGTCGAAGTATCAGTTCGCACCCGGATCGATTCACTCTGTGAAGCTCTACGCGCGTGACGCTGCAGGCAACGTTCGGCTGCTGGGAACTGCACCGGTCGAGCGCGACGGATCATTCTTCGTGCAGGTTCCGAGTGAGCAGCCGCTGCAGATTGAACTCGTGGACGCATCCGGAAAGACCCTGAAGCGCGAGACCGGCTTCTTCTGGATGCGACGCGGCGAACAGCGTGGATGTGTCGGCTGCCATGCAGGTCCCGAAACGGCGCCTGAGAACGCAGTTCCGCAGATTCTCCTGAAATCGACGACTCCGGGCGACCTTACTGGAGTGAGCATGCGAAGTGGAGGAGGACACTAGCTTGAAAACATTCATTTCTTGGTTGCTATTGTCCGCTTCTATGATGGCGCAAGCACAACCGGCGAACAAATCCAGTGCAATCCGTTTTGAAGATGCGACAGCGAAATCCGGCATCCAGTTCATACACAATTTCGGCTCGCAAAAGCTCGGATCGCTACTTGAGAGTACTGGCGCTGGTTGCGTCTGGTTCGACTACAACAACGATGGATTCCTCGATCTTTACGTGCTGACGGGCAAGCCCCTTGAAAGCGGAATTCACCCGTATCCCCTCAAGCAGCCCCTCGCAACACCTCCACACAATCATCTTTACCGCAACAATGGCGACGGAACCTTCACCGATGTCACGGATCAGGCCGGAGTCGCGGCGAATGTTTACGGCATGGCCGCGGTCGCTGCGGACTACGACAACGATGGCTTTGAAGATCTGTTCGTGACGAGCTACGGGAAGGCAATTCTCTACCACAACAACGGCAACGGCACGTTCACAGATGTGAAAGCCGGCATCGACGTTGAAGGCTGGTCGATCAGCTCGGCTTGGCTTGACTACGACCGTGACGGCTGTGTGGATCTCTTTGTAGGACGCTACGTTAAGTTCGATCCCAAGTACCGCAATTACTACTCCGCCGACAATTATCCTGGGCCGCTCGACTACGCCGGCGATACGAATCGCTTGTACCACAACAACTGCAACGGAACCTTCACCGACGTCACCGATAAATCGGGAATCGCGACCTACAAGGGCCGCACGATGGGCGTCACAGCGGCCGATTTCGATGGCGATGGTTATCCAGACATCTACGTCGCCAACGATAAGACTGAGAACTTCCTCTTCCGCAACAAGCACGACGGCACGTTTGAAGAGATCGCGGGTGATCTGGGAGTTGCATACGGCCAGAACGGCGAGAGCACTTCCGCGATGGGCCCTGTTCTGGCCGACATCGACGGCGACGGCCACGTCGATCTGTGGGTCACGGATTCCAAATACAACAGGCTGATGCGCAATACGGGATCAAACGGTTTTGAAGACCTCGGCCCGAGCTCGGGAGTCTCTCAGGCTACGGCGCAATACACAAGTTGGGGGACCGGAGTCTACGACTTCGACAACGATGGTTGGCTTGACATCATGATTTTCCACGGTGGCTTGGTCCATCTGGTTCCCCAGGAGCAGTCGCTGTTTCGCGGCTTAGGAAACGGAAAGTTCGCAGATGTATCCCGCGAGGCGGGGCCCGTTCTCGACGTGAAGACCGTCTCCCGCGGTGCCTGCTTCGGCGATTACGACAACGATGGCAAAGTTGACGCTTTCGTCGTAAATCTCGGAGCCCCCGCCACTCTGTTGCACAACGTGACCCAGAACAACAGCCACTGGCTGACTGTGAAGCTGAAAGGAAAAAAGAGTAACCGCGACGGAATTGGCGCCCACCTGGAGCTGATTGCCGGCGGGCGGAAGCAGATCGCGGAGCGCTTCGCGGGCTCGGGATATCTCTCGCAAGACGATGGCCGCATCCATTTCGGCCTCGGGGCCGCCACCAAAGCCGACAAGTTCCTGATTCGCTGGCCGAGCGGGCAGGAGCAAACGCTCGAAAATCTCGCGGTCGACCGCGTGCTCACGGTGGAGGAGCCATAGATGGCCTCGTCTCGAATCGCCAATGCGAACTTTCATCGCATGGTGAAAATTGCGGGTATTCTCGCCGTTGCCCTGCTGGCGATCGCCGCAAAGCCCGCTCCACAGCAATCGTCATCATTGGTGAGGGAGCGATATCTATCCCCGCTCGAAATCCTTCCCTCCGCAGACGGTCGACTCATTTATGTGCTATGTGAGCAAAGCGACGAAGTACGAGTGATAGATGCAGCCTCAGGAAAAGTCACCGCGAACATTCCCGTAGGTCACGCGCCGCGCGGTATTACCGGTTCGCCGGATGGTCGGTGGGTCTACGTCACCAACTCCTCGGCCGACACCGTTTCAGTCATCGATGTTTCCGCGGGCAAAATTGTACAGACACTGTCCACCGGATTCGAACCCACTGGAATCGTCACTGATCGCAACGGCAGCACGCTGTATGTTGCCAACCGCCTCAGCAACGACGTTTCGGTCATCGACATCAGGTCCGGTCAGGAGATCAAGCGCCTGCTCGCTGGACGCGGTGCAAGCTATCTCGCATTGTCTTCCGATGGGAAGAGGATCTTCTGCACGCATATCTACCCGGATCCGGCTGCAGAGCGCAGCGAGCCAAAATCCGAAATCACGGTCATTGACAGCGAAACTCAGCGGGTCGTCGAGCGTCAGCCCCTCCGGAACGTCGCGGGCGCATTTCATGTTCAGGTATCGGCAGATGGACGGTTGGGCGTCATCGCACAGCTTCGCCCCAAGAACTTGATCCCGCTGGCACATGTGGAGCATGGGTGGGCATTCGGCAACTCGCTGACATTGTTCGGTGCCGACGTCGGAGGGATCGTGCAGGTCCCGATTGACGAACTCGACCGCTACTACGCGCTGCCATGGGCCGTCGCTATCACGCCCGACAAGTCGAAGATCTACCTCACCACCGCCGGATCGCAGAGCGTCACCGTGATCGATGTACCGCGCCTGATCAAAGCGGTCCAAACTCGTCGTAAGCCCTTCGTCAACGATCTCTCGGCCTCGGCTGAATACGTGTCAGCAAGGATTCCGGTCGGACGCAACCCTCATGGTCTTGCCCTCTCGCCAGACGGCAAGAAGCTGTATGTGGCCAATCGGCTTGACGATAACCTGTCGGTAATTGATACGAAGACAGACAAAGTCGTCTCGATCCTCGATCTCGGTGGACCGAAGAATGTCGACGCCCTGCGCCGCGGCGAGCGCCTCTTTTACACGGCGGATTTCGCTTTCCAGGGGCAGTTTGGATGTTCAAGCTGCCATCTCGACTCGACGATCGACGGATTGGAGTGGGATCTCGAGCCCGACGGATTCGGAAAGGACATTGTCGATAATCGCTTGCTTGAGAACCTTGCCGGAACCGAACCGTTTAAGTGGAACGGCGGCAATCCCGACATGCCAACCGAGTGTGGACCACGCACAGAAAAGTTCTTCTTCCGCTCTCAGAGTTTCAGTCAGCAACAACTCACCGATCTTGTGACATACGTCTATTCGCTTCCTTATCGCCCGAATCGCAATCGTCTGGAGAGCGGCGAACTTACTCCGGCACAAGAGCGCGGCAAAGCGATCTTCGAGCGAACGAAGACCAAGAAGGGCGCGCCCATCGCCGAGTCGAATCAGTGCGGCTATTGCCACAGCGGTTCCAAGTACACGAACCAGAGGCAATTCAACGTTGGGACGGGCAAGCCGACGGATCGATCTCCCGTCATCGATGTTCCCCAGCTCTCCAACGTTGCATTTTCAGCGCCGTACCTACACGACGGGTCGGCACGTTCGATGGAAGAAATCTGGACCGTGTTTAACCCAAAGGACACTCACGGCGTCACCAACGATCTGACCAAGGATGAATTGAACGATCTCATCGAGTACCTGAAAACGTTATGAAGATGAAATTGTGGTTCGCGATGCTCACTCTCGTCCTGGCGGGATCTCTGGCCGCTGCTCAAGACATGCCGATGTTTCGCTGGGAGAACTTCACAACGGCAAATGGTCTTCCGGACAACCACGTCTACAGCGTCCTCGTAGATGGGAAACGCATCTGGGCCGGCACGGACAACGGCCTCGGACTCTTCGAAAACGGTACCTGGAAAGTCATTCGCCCTACAGATGGTCTCGCGCATCAGGCGGTTCTCTCCTTGGCTCTCGATAAGCGCACCGGCGACGTCTGGGCCGGAACGATGGGTGGACTCAGCCGCATTTCTGCCGGACGCATCGACACCTACACCCAACTGAACTCCGGACTTAGCAACGACATCGTTTACGGAGTCGGAGTGCAAGGCGACTATGTATGGACTGCCACCGCGGCGGGAGCAAGCCGACTCAATACCCATACCGGCCAATGGTCTCTGTACAACGCTTTCAACACGCCCATGTACGAGATCTGGACGTATGCCGTCAGCCCCGCAGAAGACAAGGTCTACTACGCGGTTTGGGGCGGGGGCGTCCTCGAATACGACCAGAAGACCGAGCGCTGGAAGGACTACAACGACCCCGACGGCGAAACCGAAATGGTTGTAATGAAAGACCAGGGCCTGATCCATGAGATCACGACCTCCGTCAGCTATGTTGACAAGATTCTCTGGGTGGCAACCTATTTCGGCGCGAGCCGCTACGACGGACGCTACTGGCACAACTTCCTGAAGCAAGACAGCGGCCTGCCCACTAACTTCATGAGCCAGGTCAAGGCAGTCGACGCCAACCGCGCTTGGTTTTCTACGGACAAGGGTCTCGTTTACTACGACGGAACGAATTTTGCGATCTACCGCCCGTCGCTCGATACGCACAAACCGGAGATGTACATCACGGACGCGGCAGGGAAGCTGCAGAAGAAGGTACCCGTTCAAACCGCGCCCTCGCACAACTACATCCTGGGAGTCGATTTCCAGGGAGACGACATTTGGGTAGCGACTGCCCATGGCCTGAGTCATGGCATTCGCCAGAAGAATTTGGCAACAGTAGCACGAAAGTAGCGCCGGCATCCTGCCGGCTGTCGCGAGGGCAACTTGCCCTCGCAACGCTGGTGGGAACGCGGTCGCAGTCATCCAGGAGCCATCATATGAATGTCCAAGAACTGCTAGCAGAAGTAGCAACAGCCCCGGTGGTGAAACGGGCGATCACCAACCACAAAGCGCTGAACGAAGCCTACGATTACGGAAGCGCTTTCTCTCGCGGCATGCGGATCGATCTGAATGGCCTGACCATCCTTCTCATCTCCGGCACCGCCAGCATCGACTGGCAAGGACGAACCGTGCACGTCGGCGATTTTCGCGCGCAAC
>AR_comb_assmDRAFT_10115791_pt1 | contig 19618 bp, 16 predicted proteins | sample ArasoioldDNA_FD_10543 | JGI IMG/M metagenome (IMG submission 10543) | reverse complement strand
GGGATGACCAGCCAGCTCGCAGAATAGGAGATCGAACCCGATACGAGGCATCATCGCTGCCCCGAGTTCGAACACCACGCATCACGAGCGAGCTGTTCCCGCTGAGAGCTAGGGCAGTTGTCCTAGCTCGAAGCGCCGCTACCCCCACCCCGACCGCCGACACATTATGAACCCGAACACGGGTTCCCAACTTCCGGGGGCGCCGACGCCCACCCCTGGACGACCCCTGCGCATGGTCGGGGTCACGAAGATCCAACGAGGCAACGCCGGCTACTGGCTCGCCGCCGTCGCCGAAGGCAGCGAGGACTACTACACGAAGCCCGGAGAGGCGCCGGGCGAGTGGATCGGCGACCTGGCTGCCGAGCTTGGGCTCGCCGGCAAGGTCGACGCCGAGAGCTACGCCGCGATCCTCGAGGGCCGTGACCCGACCAGCGACAGGCAGCTCGTTCGCCGGCCGGAGACCCGCTACCGGCTGCGGCCGGACGGCAGCGAAAAGCGCGTCGAGCCGGTGCTCGGCTACGACATTCGGTTCAGCGCTCCGAAGTCGGTCTCGATCCTCTATGCCCTCGGCGATGAGGCGACGCGCGTCCGCGTCCTCACTGTCGTCAACGAGGCAGTGCGGCAGGGACTCGCACACCTCGAGCGCGAAGCCTGCTTTGTCCAGCGCGGCAAGGGCGGTCACCGGATCGAGCGCGGCGAGGGATTCGTCGGCATGGCCTTCCGCCACCGGATGAGCCGGGCGGGCGACCCGGCCCTTCACGTTCACGTCGTCGTCTCCAACCCGACCCGCGCCACCAGCGACGGCAAGTGGCTGAGCCTCGCGAGCCCGCAGGGACGCTCGCCGCTTTGGCCTCACGGCAAGTCAGCCGGCGTCGTCTTCCAGGCCGCGCTTCGAGCTGGCTTTCTACGGGAGTTCGGCTTGGACTTCGAAACCGTGACGAACGGCTACGCGGACCTTCGCGGCTTCAACAGCGAGTTCTACTGTAGTAGCTTCCACTGACGAAGTGCTTAGTTCGGAAGAGCGAGCCGACGGTAATGATCCCGGGTTGATTGAACACGGAGAATACTTTGAAAGTACGGGTATCCCCACATCATCTACAATTGAGGCGGCTCCAGAAGACGGCTTTACAATCGAAGCACTCGATGCTTCGATACGTGTCGAGCCGGTGGAAGTGAGTTCAAATTCAAGCGCGGTTTCCCCAGAGCAAGAAGTGGCTGCAATCTCTGCCAACACTGCGAACAACACTGATACAATTTTGCGGCCAGTATTCAATGGCGTAATGTCCTTTGCAAGTATTCGAGATAGTATTGCCCCTGAGACTTACTCTTGGCTAGTGCATATTGACAACGGACAGACTCTAAAATCTATTGGACCGCATGCAGCTGGAGTCTTCTTTGAAGATGGTTCAGAGGCTTTTCTCATTGCGGCCGAAGCAGCGCACGACGCTGTTGGAGTCAGTGTTTCAACAACACTATCGGTTGAGGCAGGAAACATAATTACTCTCACTGTCGCGCATCGCGATGGATCTTATGTTTATCCGGTAGTAGCTGGTACGGGGTGGGAAGGGGGGTACGCCATTGACTACATCGCACGACCCCAGGACGAACTAGAAGTTAGAGAAGAAGAAGAAAGACTTGCGCGCGAAAAATACGAACGAGAAGTAGCTGAAGCAGAAAAAAAAGGGCAGCCACCTCCTACCTATACACCAGATGAGGTTGCGGAAGTACCTTGGACTGGTACGTTCGAGGTAGAAGCACCGCAACTAGCCAGCACGAGCAGTACGGAATTTGTCCGAGTTGTTCGAGCGAAGATGTCAGATTGCCAAACGCACGTGTGCGAGGTTGGTGCTTGGCGTATCTGGCTCAAGGAGTCATTTAAGTCGAACGGTCGTAGAGGTCACGTAGGCGGAGAGGCCTGGCATGACTCCAGCAATTACAAGAATTGTGACGACTGGCGTGCCATATTCCCATGGCCATTTACCGTTAATGCGTGTGTATGGATAGGCAATCATGCATTCTATGGCTATGGAGACCATTTTTGCGCTCAAAGCCGCTATCACCTTGATCGTCCGTGGGGATCATCGTATTCAGCGATGACCCTTCATAACTATGGCAGCGGATATGCTGGCCCACATTGGAATGATGAGTGTTAATGAAAACAAGACATATGTCACCAACAGTTAAGTACATTGCACTGGCGTTGCTTACCCTCGCGATACTTTGGGGGCTGTTCGTTCTTGTCGGAGGTGGTGGCGGTACATCAAGTACTACTACCTCGACGGTAGAGCGCCACTCTGGGACGCCGTGACGAGCTAGCAGCTCTATAGCCCGAACTCGATGGCAGGTGACGTTGGGGATGGCGACGCTGGTGATGTAGCTAACGGAGCATGTTCGGGTGTTGGTTTGGTCGGCGACGGGGCGAGGGTCGCGTTTGGGCTTCAGTGCTCACTTCCGGCTTGCTCTTTCGCCGGTCCGCACTCTTCTGGCGGACGCGCGATTTTATCACCCGTCGGGATTCGCGGTGATCTGTGTGTGTGTGTCGATATTCGCCGCGCTTGCTCTCTCACGACACGCGGTGCCGGGTCGACACCTTTGCGGATAGGTGCCTTTCGCGAGTCCGATCCGCGGCCGGTGACCACGATCAGCGCCGCGACCACAACGATTGCGACATCAAAATGTAGAGGTCTATTGGGATCCCGAACATCCCGCACTCAACATCTCAACTGTCCCTGCCCATGATGCAGTGGGTAACAATGTGCCGACAACCTTGAGTGCTGAGGGAGACATAATCACTTTGACGGTCCATCACAGGAAAGAGGACCCTTCATCTAGTGACTCCTTTGTATACCCTGTGGTCTCCGGAACAGGATGGCGAGGAGGGTACAAGATACAGATCGTTGCTCACCCCGAAGATGAACAAGAAGTGAAAGAACGACAGCAACGAGAAAAAGAAGAAGAAGAAAGAGCCCAGGAAGAAGAAGCGGGCGAACTGTTTTCTCCTGGGATGTCGCTGGGTCAAATAGTGGTTTCTGCACCAGAACCAGCAGGAAAAGGTGACCCTGATGATGCGACCGCGTCCAGTCTTAGTACCTACCTAAGAACGTGGGCGATTCCAGGTTGCGCCCCATTGAATCTCTGCGAAATCTGGGAAGAGAGAATACGAGGATTTTTCTATTACAATGGACGCTATGCTTGGTGGCGTGCGGGGCGCAGTCCGGTATGCACCCATCATGCAGCATCGCAATTCTCGGTCAATGAGGTATTTTGCGATTGGATAGGGCCTAACCATCAGAAATATGGAGACGGCTATCACATCACCGCACAAACACGTTTCTATGCCGGTGTGAATGCGGTGGTAACTAACTTCGAAGGCTACCATGCTATTACTGTGAGGATGTTTGGCAGCGGAGGTGTTTACGGTCATGCAACGGACAAGGTCTGCAATCCTTCACGGCCAGGTTGTTAAGTGCAGAGCAAAGCAATAAGAAACCTTTCGTGAGATACGGCTTATTGAGAAAACTAGTCGCTATAAGCGCACTAATAGTTGGGGTTAGCTCGGTCAGTACTCGGGCCACTGCCACCGAATACTCAAATGAGCACACCCTTCTCAAACAAGGAAGAATCGGCAGCGCGTATAAGTGGCAGGTTTTCATCCGCCAATGGACTAGTGGTGAAGCAGCCAAACTCCCTTGCTTGGAATCACAAATTGGCCCAACTCCAAGCAGTAATGTGATCCCAGCAGCTCTATCGCTATGCGGTAATCCCAACCCTTTTCCGCTCACCCTTTGGGTTAAATCACATGAAAGTGATGAGGCGCATAAAGGGAGTGGAACGGGTACGATACTAGCTATCGTGCTCGATCCTATTGTGTCAGTTGTAGAAATGCAAATCGCAGGCCGTTTACCACTACGAATTCATACCCAACTGATTGATAAGGTGCGTGCACGGGAAGCACATATCCGTCGTTTCCCTTTTGTAGTAAGAGCTTTTAGTGGCCCCTTTTGTCTCCGGCGTATCAGGACGTATGATGCAGAGGGAGATGCACTGCGCAGCTTTAAATATGGTTGCTAGTCTGGTCGGAAATAGCGGTAGCCATTGTGCTGTTCGATCATCAGTCGTCCTGTACTGGCGTCCATAGATAGATTTCGAAAGAACAATTCTAGATTGGGCTGGCAAGCCTTCGGTGGCCTGCCCTGTGCTTCAAGTCCTAAGGAGGAGACATTTACAGCCCGAACTCGGCGGTCGGCGACGTCGGCGTTGGTGGTGTTGCTGGCGGGATGTATCGGGGCGTCGGTTCGATAGGCGCGGCGGGTATGAGTGGCGCTTGAGCTTCGGCGCGCGTCTCCGGCTTGTCTTTTCGTCGGTTCGCGTTCTTTTGGTGGACGCGCTGTTTCATCATGCCGTGCGGAGGCCAACCGGCCCCTCGGCTTCTTTCGTCTCGACGAGACCTCTGGCACCGCAGCCGAGAACTCAATGTATGGAACAGGAGAAGCTGAAACGGGCACTTATGCAGGAGGGGCAACACTAGGCGAGCCGGGCGCGATGGAAGAATCGAGCGCTGTTCGCCTCGACGGTGAAAACGACTACATCAGCCTGACCACGTTTTGGGAGCCATATGTCCCTCCGGGCGTTTGCGCCAAACATCTGTATGGCTACTCGATGGAAATGTGGGTGAAGTTCGATGCTCCGCCCTCGGGTCGCGAAACGCTCTTCTCGCGCGTCAAAGGCGGCAACGGGATCGATGTCTATCGCTCAGAAGACGGCAGGCTCAACTTCACCGTCTACAAGCCCTGGGGAGAATCCCCAACCACCCGTACCGACGAGCCGGTGAGCGACGAAGAATGGCACCATGTGGTTGCCACTGGCCAGTACTATCACTACTGCAAAGGTGACTCTGGCCCGTGGGCTCCGCCTCAGCTCAGGCTCTACGTAGACGGCTTCGTCTATCCCTTGTACTTCGAAAGGGGCTATTACCCGCTCACCGAAAACACCCTGTCCGAACCCAACCTCGTTGGGGCCAGGAACAGCGGCGGCGGTCTGACCGATTGGCTTGATGGCACGGTCGATGACGTGGCGATATACAGGTATCCGCTCAGCGAGGGAGAGGTCAAGGCCCACATGGCGATCGGCGATGCGCCCGACCCGCCGGCGCTTCTGGTGCCTCCAGTGGATCTCGAAGACGGCGATGGCGACGAAGACGGCGTCCTCGACAGCGTGGACAATTGTCCCGCGACATCCAACCCCGAACAAGCGGATGCGGATGGCGACGGTGTGGGGGACACCTGCCAGGAAGAACCAGACGCTGACGAAGATGAAGTGCCGGATGAAGACGACAATTGTCCAGTGGTCGCCAACAAAGAACAGGCCGACAGCGACGGAAACGGAGTCGGTGACGCCTGCGAGCCCGAATAGGGCAACTTGGAGACCAGGGACTTGTTCATTGTGCGTGGCGCACAGAGGACGGATCTCCACGCGACTCGCGTTGGCCGGGCTACTCGTCGTTCTTGCGGTGCTGTCGGCTGCGACACGCGCCGGGGCTGCCGAATCGCTCGATCCCTCCTTCGGTGAAGGGGGGATTTCTTTCCCGGGATTCAGGGGAGACGTTAGGTCTCTGGCTCAGGATGCCAATGGAAGGCTGCTAGGCGGGGGAGGTGCTGGCCATTTCGTGACTCGCTATCTGGACAACGGCATCCTCGATCTGAGCTTCGGCGGTGGCGATGGATGGGCGCCGAGCCTCGAATTCGGATCCCGAGTCAACGCCGTCGCCATCCAGCGCGGTGGCAAGATCCTCGCCGCCAGTTCGATGAGGTTTTCTGGGAATTTCCTTCTGGCCCGCTACGAAGCCGACGGCAACCGTGTCGACCCAAGCTTTGGCGGCAAGCTGCGCGGGACCAGCAAGCAGCCCGGTCTCACCGTCACGATCGCGGGCTCCAAAGGCGGCGGCGCTCAGGATCTCACCTTGCAGCGAAACGGCCGCATCCTGACGGCCGGATACGGCATCGACCTGAGCCATCGCTGGAAAGCGATGATCGCCGCCTACCGTCCCAACGGGGCCCCCGACCGCAGCTTCGGCCACGAGGGGACCGTCACCATCACGCCAGGAGGCGAAAGCGACGTGCCGATCGAACTGGTCGCCGTCAGGGCACTCCCAGACGGCAGGATCTTCGCCGCGGGCCATGTGGACGGCCTACTCATGGTCGCGAGCGTTGGGCCTGACGGCAGCCCCAACCGCCGCTTCGGTGGCGACGGGCTCGTCTTCACGGACGTCGACGGCTCCCGGCCCTGCCCCTGTGCCTATGCCACGGACATGGAGATCGACCGCCGCGGGCGGGTCGTCGTCTCGGCCAATGTGACCGGGCCCCGCGAGCGCGAGCCGGCGGCCCTGCTCCGCTACCTGCCGAGTGGCAAGCTCGACCACAGCTTCGGGCACGGAGGAGTCGCCCGCGCGGTGCTGGGCAACCGCCTCGCCGGCAAAGACATCGCGATCCAGCACAACGGGCGCATCGTCCTCGCCGGCACCTACAACGTCCCGGAGACCGGCGAGGCACGGGTCGCCGCCGCGCGCTTCCTCCCCGACGGCCGCCTGGACCGCTCCTTCGCCCGGCGCGGCTTCTTCACTCGCGACTTTGGAGTGGAAGGCGTGGCTTACGCCGCCCTCACCCAGCGCGATGGCCGCGTCGTCATCGGCGGTCGCGCCAACGCGACCAGACCTCCGCCTTCCGAAAAAGAAGACGAAATAGAATCTCCCCCCTCCATCTATGACACCGCCGAGGTCTTCCTGATCAGGTTTTTGCCGTGAGCCCCGCTGCCAGACGTTGATCTGGCTACATAGGGGCGGGTGAGGAAGTGTTACCGGCTTTAGCCAAGCCCGTTGATCTCGACGAATGGTCGAGCGGGTCACCCGAACCACTCGAAAGTCTTCCGTGTTTCTTTCTCTGCATATGGGCTAGTTCCCCGCGAATTTCATCCCAGGGGGTGGCGCGAAGCGCCGCTCGTCCGTGTAGGGGGTGAGGGGACCCGATTAGCAGGGGCCCAGAACGCCGGCCCAGAGGACCGGCAGAACAAGGAGAGAGAAATGTCTTCTCGATCGGGAGGACCGGCCCGCCGGCCGGTTGCGATAGCCCTATGCCTGATGCTGTGCTGCGTGGCGACCGCCCTTGCGTGCGCGGCCACGGCCAACGCCGCCCAGTACAAGATGGCGGCCTGCGCAAGCAGCTCCGGCGCGCCGCCCTACACGACCCAGACCAACACGGTCAACGCCCAGCACCCGAACGGCATCTTCGACTTCGGCAACTACTGCGGCGGGGCGGGCGGGGACCCGCCGGGCGACGCCGCCTTCATGCGTATCTCAGAGCACGAAGCCTCGGGCAACGCGGGCGAGGGCGCCTACGGGCGGATCGTCTTCGAGACGCCCTGGTACGTCCACTTCAAGTCCGGCGGCGGCTATACCCGCGAGCCCAACGCCTTCAACGAGGGCTGGCGTGTCCGCTTCTGGGGGCTTGACTTCTCCAACAACGGGACGGTCTTCCTCAACCAGGGCGCTGGCCTTGCGAACTCGGGGACCAACTGGGCGACGACCTCCTCCTTCGGCTCCCACCTTTGGCCCTTCGGCGGCTATATGGACTTCCACCACTTCTACTTCGAGCTGCTCTGCGTGCGCCCGGCCGGCTGTGATCGCGCCAACTACAACGCGGTCGACGCCAACGGGTTCGTCTTCATCCTCAGCGACGACTCGCCCTCCCGGGTCTCCTTCGCCGAGGGCTCCTCGTCGCTGATGGCAGGCCAGTGGGTGCGCGGCACCCAGAGGGTGTCATGGAGCGCCTCCGAGCAGGGCTCGGGGATGCGCAACGAACGGGTGCGCGTGGACGGAGCCGAGCGCCACCTCATCGACTACCAGGCGATGAGCCAGTGCAACGCGACCTCCTCGCAGACCAACGGCGAGTTCTCACGCACATACCAGCCCTGTCCGACCGGCGGTCCATGGGCGCGGAGCTATGACCTCGACACCGCGAGCTTTGCCGACGGCGCCCACAACCTCTCGGTCTGCACCCAGGACTACGGCCAGTACCGGGGCCTGAACGGGACCGGCGGGGAGAGCTGCACCGCGGGCACGATCTACGTCGACAACACGGCACCTGGGGCACCGGCAGGGCTGCACGTGCTGAGCGCCAACCCAGCCCGCTACCTCGACCGCTTCGGAGCGCAGTTCTCGCTGCCGCCCGATCCCGGCTCGCCGATCGCCAAGGTCCACTACGTGGTGCTGAACGCCGCGGGCGACATCGTCAAGCCCGAGCAGACCCTCGCGGGGACGAACCCGACAGAGATCGCCGAAGTGCGCGGACCCGCCAAGGCGGGGGACTACCGCCTCAAGGTCTGGCTCGAGGACTCGGTCGGGCTGGCCGGCCCGGCCACGACCGCGCCGATCCCCCACGACACGACGCCGCCGGCCGCCCCGCAGGGGCTGCAGGTGACCGCGCCCGAAATCGCGCGCTCGGCCGAGGGCTTCGACGTGCGCTGGGCTGACATCGCCGACTCGGGCTCGCCGATCGACGCCGCCCACTACCAGGTGCTGGGCGACGATGGCAAGGTCGTGGTGGCGACCCGGACCGTGAGGGGCGAGGGCGTCGCGGCGATCGGAGACCTCGAAGCGCCCAGCCAGCCCGGCCCCTACACCCTGCGCCTGTGGCTCTCTGACGAAGAGGGCAACGCCGGCGCTCCGGCCAGCGCGCCGCTCTCCTATGAGTGCGTTCGCTCCGATGCCGGCGTCGCCACCTCGCTCAGCGCCGGGGTGGGCGCCGAACAGAGCGGCGAGGCGGTCCTTCGCCAGGGCGAAGGGTCGATCCTGACCGGCCGCATCGCCGAGGCCGGCGACGGCGTGGCGGGCGCGCCGGTCTGCGTCTTCGCCCGCGTCGTCACCGAACGCCGGCGCGAGTTCCTCGGCGTCGCGATCAGCCGCCCGCAAGGCGGCTACAGCTTCCAGGTCCCGGCCGGGCCATCGCGCGAACTGAGCGCGGTCTATCGCTCCGGGCACCGCGAACTCGGCGCCCGGGCGCTGCTGCTGACGGTCGTGCGCCCGCTCTTCAAGGTGCGGCGAAAGGTCGTCCGCAACGAGGGCCTCGCCCGCTTCGCCGGCTACATCTCCGGCCCCGGCAACGACAACGTCGTCGTCGTCTTGCAGGTGAAGCGGGGTAAGGGCTGGCTCGCCTTCCGCCGCTACCGGACGCGCGAGGGCGGCAAGGTCACCGTCGGCTACCGCTTCACCCGAACCGAGGCCCCGACGCGGTATGTGATGCGCGCGCAGGTCCGCTCTCAGGCCGGCTACCCCTACCTGCAGGGCAACTCCGACCAGCTGGCGCTGATCGTCCGCCCGGGAAGCAACCGCAGGTAGGCGGCGATGCGCACGCGCCGCGGCGGGGAAGGGCGCGGGCCGGGCTCCGGCAAGGGGACCGGCCCCGCCTCGCGGGGGGTGGCCGCCCCGCCCCGCCGCCGCCCGGTCCCGCCTGAACAGCGGAGGCTGAGCCTCGCCGAGGCCCAATTCTACGCGCGAGTCTACGACCCGGCCCGAAGGGGCTCACTGGCCGAGCTGCGCCGCCGCGGCTGTGACGAGCATGCGGCCGAGGAGCTCTTCGCCGCCGCCTACGCGAAGGTGATGGAGTCCGTCGACCCGATCGAGCGGCGCTTCTCCGCGCCCCAGATGGTGCGCTTCGTCAAGCGTGCCTGCTGCCGTCGCCTGATCGACGAGCGCCGCCAGCGCGCCCAGCGAGGCGAGCCCGGCAAAGGGCCGCCGCGCCTGGCGCCCGAGAGCCCAGCCGAGGCGCCCACCGAGCTGGCCGAGGAGCGCGAGGGGGTGGCGATCGGGCGCGAGGCGCTGGCGATGCTGTCCGAGCGCGACCGGCTGATCTTCACCCGCCGACACCTGCAGGGCCTTGCGCCCGAGGAGATCGTCGCCCAGACGCCCGGCCTCAGCATCCGCACCTACCGCAAGGTGATCCAGCGCGCCAACGCGCGCGTGCTGGAGGCCTACGCGCGGATCGAGGCAGGCGAGCGCTGCGTGGAGATGGAGGGCACCCTGCTTCACCGCTACCTCGCGGGCGAGAGCGCGGCAGCCGAGCGCGAAACGGTGAAGGCCCACCTGGCCCACTGCCGCGCCTGCCAGCAGGCCCACGCCCGCATGCGCGACTACCTCATCGACGTCGCGGGCGGCGCCCTGCTCGCCTCCGGCGCGGGGGAAAGAGCCATTGTGGCCCTCCTGCTCGAACTCGCCTCCCAGGGCGCCCATGCGTTCGGCGAGGCGAGCCGCGCCGCCCGCGAGCGGCTGCGCGAGATCCTGCTCAGGCTCGCGGGCTCGCTGCCCGGTCCCGGAGCCGACGCGGGCGTATCGCAGGCCCTCGGTGCCTCCTCGTGGCGGATCGCCTCGACCTGCGCCGCGGGCATCGCAGCCGGGGCCTGCGTTGCGGCGGGGGTCGTGCCGGGGGTCGGCGGCGTCGGTATCTCCGCTCACTCCCACCGCCACGACCCGTCTTCGGCTGGGCAACCCAGGGCAAAGAGCGCCCCGCGGGACACTGGCACGGCCGAAGAAGCTGCGCCCGTGCAGACGGCGTCGAGCGCCGAAGGCGCGAGTTCGGGAGCCTCGGTCAAGCACGCGGGGACGGCGAAGCGCGAGGCCACCCCTGCCGCGCGCGAAAGGCCCTCGACTGCCACTCCTGCCTCCGGCCAGCAGGTAGCCACCGAGTTCGGCCCCGAGTCGAGCCAGCCAGCCCCTTCGAGCGGCACGTCCTCGCCGACCTCGGGTTCGTCCCCGGGCGGCTCGTCGGTCTCAGACGCCACCCCGGCGAGAAGCGGTGGTTCGGGCTCCGGCGGAGGATCGACTGGCACAACTCAGTCGAGCTCGGAGTTCGGCCTGTGAGCGCCGGAACGAGCCACTGTCGGAAAACCTGACGGTTACCACTCGGCCTTTCGTCCAAACCTCCCCGAAGGGGGTGCGCGACGGCTCACTCACAACGTGTAAGGGGTGAAAGAGAACTTTGAGATGGGCTCAGCCCATCCGGCGAGTGGAGGGTCACGATGCCAACCGAGAAACCCACTGCACCCAAAGAAAACACTTCCGCGGTCTCACCCTCAGAGCACTGGCAAGAGTTGCAGGCTCGCGCGGGTGGCGAGCCGGAAACCGATGAGGAGGTCGCCACCTCCCAGGGAGAACCTGAAGGGGAGAGGGAGGAGAAGGGGAAGAGCTCACTCTCGCGGCGCGCCCGGTTCCTCGTTGCGATAGCCCTGATCGTCTTGGCGGCAGCGCTGGTCTGGGTCATCGCCTCGGCGCTGGTGGGAGGAGGTTCTACGCAGCGATCTCGACCTGCCTCCGATGTCGCCCGTGCAAGAACACCGAGGACGGCTGGGGAGAGATCGAGCCGAGCGCGGTGGGTGAGGGAACCGGATGAAGCCGCCCGGCCGCGGCGCAGTCACACCGCACCTGTCGCTCCGCACGTGAGCCACCGCGCTCACTCACGACACGAGCCGCGGCCCCTCGCCCCATCACCTGAGGAGCCGGGCCAGCCACCCGCATCCGGCACTGCGTCGCCCGAACAGGGCGCGCCAGCGCCAAGCACTCCGCAGGAGCCGGAGGAAAAACCGGGCCTGCGCGACGGCGCGACGGAATCGACCGAGTTCGGCCTCTGAAGCGGGGTTGAGGATGATTTCCGATCCGAACAATGAGCGATCGATCCTTCCCCCACGCGAGCCGTTCTCGGAGCAAACCATCGAGCTGACCGCGCAGCGCCTGGCGGTCGTGGCGACGGCGAGGAGGATCGCGCTGCTGGAGGCGCTGACCCAGGGCGAGGCCGGGGTGCAGGAGCTGGCAGACCGCGTCAGCCTTCCCCACCAAAACGTCTCCCACAACCTCACCCTGCTCTGGCGGGCCGGATTCCTCGCTCGCCGAAGCGAGTGCAAGCGGACCCTCTACGCGATCGAGGACTGGAGCGCGTGGTGGGTCGTCGAGCAGATCGCCCGCCTGGTGCAGTCCGGCCAGGACGAGCAGGCGTCCTCTGAGTAGGCGCATCGAGCGCCAGGCAGGCGGTTGACACTCCGCGGTCGCTGCTGACGTTCCTTCGGACCGGAGACGGTCCGGGACTTGTCACATGTGCGAATAGGTGTGCTCATGCATGGCCCTAGCACATTCGATCCGCCTATTCGCCTACGCGCGTATGCGCGTACGCACGTTTGTAGACCGGGTGACCTCGCCGCAGTACACCTACTCCACACACGCAAACAACACGCCGGGGCGTGACGGGAGGTGACAGTCACGCCCCGGCAATTCCAAGGAGGGATATGCAAGATGAGTGGTGAGGTAGGCAGGAAAGTCGAGGCATCGAAGCGCAGCGCCCGTTCGGGGCTGAGCGCGGCAGGGCGGGTCGCGATCTGGGCCGTGATCGCCCTGCTGCTGGTGCGGGGGGTGGGCGCGGTGCTGGCCCCGACGCAGGTGAGCGCTCCCACAGCGGCGCGGGGTGAGAGCACGGATCCGGCGAGCGCCGCCCTCGCGGTGCGCTTCGCCCGCGCCTACCTAGGCGATCCCACTCCGCGGGCGCTGACGCCGTTCCTCGCCGAAGGGGCGCGAGTCGGCGCCGGGAGTCCGGCCATCGGCGCGGACGCGGAGGTCGCCCAGGCCGAGGTGGCCGCAACACACGAGCTTGGCGGCGGTCGGGCAGTCCTCACCGTTGTCTGCGATCTCCGCGACGGGCGCACCCTCTACCTGGCCGTCCCGATCTCTCGCACGCGGGCGGGAGAGGTGGCGGTCTCCGGCGCGCCCTGGGTGGTCGCGGCGCCGAGCACGGCCGGGCTCGCCGCAGAGCGACCCCGGCCGCTCACCGGTCCCGACGCGAGCGCGATCCGGGCCTTGGCGGCGAAGTTCCTGCCCGCCTATCTCGCCGCCCGCTCCGCGCGCGACCTCTCCTACCTGCTGGCGCCAGGGGCGTCGGTCGCGCCGCTCGCCGGCGCGCTGGAGCCGGTCGGCTCGGGCGGCTTGGTCGCCCAGCTCGGCGACGGCGAAGGGAGCCGGCGCACGGTCGTCGTCTCGGGTCGCTTCCGCGACTCCGTCGGCGGCGCCGTCTACCGGCTCGCCTACCGCCTGGCGCTCGTCAAGCGCAACCGGTGGTACGTGCGGGCCGTCGAGGGAGCGCTGTCGTGAGCCGCCGCATCGCAGTGCTCGCGCTGGCGCTTGCCGCGGCCCTCCTCGCCGCATCGGTCCTCGCGCCCGCGGCGCTCGCCGCCGGCAACGACGTCGGCCAGAACCTCGGCTCGCTGCTGCGCCGCTACGCGGGAGAGATCTACGGCGGGATTGTCGCCGTCGTCGGCCTTGTCTTCCTGCTCAACCGCCGGCTCAACGATCTGGCGCTCTTCTTCGTCGCGGCGGTGCTGGTCGGCTGGCTGGTCTTCAGCCCCGGCCAGGTCGCCGACGCGGCGCGGGCGATCGGCAAGCAGGTTCTGCCATGAGTCACGGCTACGAGCCGATCCGCTCCTACCAGAGGATTTTCCGCCCCGAGCGGCGGATCTATCAGGTCGAGGGGCACGTCCTGCCGGTGCCCGGTGGGGTGCCGCTGCGCTGGCTCGCCTACGCCGGTACCGCGCTCGTCGCGGAGCGAGTCTTCTAGACCGAACGTGATCACCATGCTTGGCGTCGACCGGCGTTGGGGGGATGCCGTATCCGCTGCGGCCGAGGCTCTGGTCACTGAATCGGAGACCGAGGCCAGAATCGCGGTCGAGCTGATCGGGAAGACCGGGATGAGTCATTCCGAACGGATCAAAGACGCACTTCACCGTGCCGGCTACGCCGACTTGGTGCGCGAGCAAGAAAAGAAGACGCTCGAAGAAACCCGCAAAGCTTTTGACCGCGGACCCGACTGGAAGGAGCGTTTTCGGCACTGGTCCGAGACCGAAACCATCTTCCTTGAGACAATTGCGGCGGTCGCGCCTTCTGCGCCGCTGGGTATCCGGGAACGCCGCGGCCTCGACGAGTTGGTCGACTTCTACTACACGCTCGGCGTCCCCGAGTCCTACGGCGGGGAGGCCGACTGGCTTGCTCACGAGTTGCCGGAAGCGCTTTGTCTCTACGTCGAGTCCGTCGCCGCCCTCTCGGACTTCGACTTGCCGAAACTCGCCGCCGAGGCCGCTTTTGTGTTGGAGAGGTCAGACGAGGACACCTCCAGCCTCCTCTACATACCTGGCAAGTCGCGGGAGATGGCCGACTGGAGCCAGATCACCGATCCCGAGCGGATGCGCGACGGGCTAATAAGTCTTTTGAAGACGGTGCGCTTCGTGGCGCATACGGTGGCCTGGTCCCTTCTGCAGGCGCCTGCGGGTCTCGAAGTCGCAGATGCCGTTCGCATGAACCTTCCGAAGGCCGGAAGCTGGCGGCGCCAGCTCGCGGTCCTGGTCGTTCTCGACGCGCTCCCGATCCAAGACGCTCTCGCACAGGCTGGAACGTGGTCCAAGGACCCCGACCCGTTCACCCGTTCGGCCGTTGCGCACTATGCGGCGGTCCTTGTCGGCACCAAGTGGGAGGACGACGAGCTCCTGATCCGCACCCTCGAGGACCACGACGGCGAGGTCCGAGATGAAGCACTGATCAGGCTGAAGGAGAAGCCGCTCGGGGCCGTGCTGGGGACGGCCGTGGAAAGCGCTGCCGAGGAGCCGTTCCCAGATTGGACCTGCTTGCAGTGCGCCACCCCCAACTCGGGAGAGCAGCATTCCTGCGGAGAGTGCAAGACGGTCGGACCCGAGTTGAAGCGCCACGTCGGGGAGCTTCTTGCCGGCTGACCCCGTGGGCCAGCTGGTCTGCATACGTGCGTGCTGTGTGACGCGTTGATTCCGTGTTCTGCCGCTGATCCTGGCTGTCACGCAGGGACGGGGCTCAGGACCGAGGGGGAGTGGTTCTACCTTCGCGACCCCGCGCTGACCGCCGAAAACCGCTTCTGGCTTTACGGACTTGAACAGGCGAGAACGTCATCATGTCGAGGTGACCAGCACTCCGATCGGACCTAATTTGATCCCAGGCTTTCCCAACGCTGACCACGAGACGGTGCGGCAGGCGCTCATGCGCTTCAACCCACTGGCTCTGGCGAGCGCGTTCGCGGCGCTTCAGGTTCTGCCGGATAATGCGATGGGGAACTGGCGACTTGGACTTCTGGCGGGGATGGTCGCCGACCTCTCATCCGCGGGCGAGTTCGAGAAGCTGACCAAAGACGATCTCTATGCGCTGGTAAACGAAGGCAGCGTTGCCGAGGCGGCCAAGATTGTGGAGGACCCACCAGAGGGGCCCTTCACCGAGGAGGTCGTCTTCTACGGTGGCTCCTATCTGGTCGGCGAGGGGCTTGGCGAGTGCGACGCTTACACCGTTCGCCGGCTCGCGGGCGCCTGCTTCGGGCCAGGTGCGCTGCCGGCAGCGCTGCAGGCCGAGCTTCGCGACTGTTGGGTCGCGGCCCTGACAATTTGCGACGCCGCCCTCCGCAGGGCGGGGCTGCAGCGGAATCTCGAGCCCGAAATTAGAAGGGGGATCGAAATCCCCGAGCTGGGGCGGCTGATCGAGCTGCAGAAAGAGATGACCTTCGGTCCAGAGCGGCTGGGGCGAATGATGCCGCCGCAGTTCATCGACGCGCTCGAGCCGCTCGTCGCCGAGATCGGCGAGACGCCGTTCGACGATCAGCAGCTAATGGACGGCGCGGCCGACCGCTGGCCATTCCTGCGCTCGGGCAAGTGGATTGTCCTCGCCCGGCCGATGGCGCTGCTGAGTGCTCTGCGGCACCATCTCTCACTGCGAATCGCGGAAGAGTGCGGGCCTGAGCGCCTCGCCGAGCTTTTCGGTGCCGCTGTCGATCGCGACGCGCTTACCTCGCTGCGGCGGATGGGAATGGCGCCTGAACAGAAGGCGAAACGGGAGGGAAGCGGCGGTTTCAGCGAGATCGAAGCGACCTTCGACGAGGAGAAGACGCTGCACGCGCTGGTCCTTACCGACGACTTCGAAGGGTTGAGCTCCGAGGAGCCCTACACGGTTTGGGACGGGAGCGCTTCGGTTGAGGCGATTGATCGGCGTCTCGGCGAGATCGAATCCGAGTCGGAGAAGGCTGGGGAGACTCCGCTCCTCCTACTCGTGATGCAAGCGGCGGGGCGGCGGGCGCTTCTCCTCGCCCCCGGCGACGGTGAGCAGGAGGTGCCGCTGATACTTCTTACCGCAGCCGATCTGGAGACGATCGCCGTAATCGAGGCCGAGAACCCGTTGGCGCTTTGGAAGTTCGCCAGCGCAGTCTCCCGCCTCGGTGCGAGCACCCACATACGGACGAGCTCGATGCTGGACGTTTACGGCGCCTACCAGGATGGCGGGCGTAGCTTCGGCTCTGCCGGGGAGACGAATCTCGTCGGCTTCATGCCGGGCTATGCCGGGCCGGAGCGGATTGTGGCTGCGCGCGCCCGCGACCGCCACGGCGTCGCCCGGCCGGGCAACACTTTGCGTGAGGTCGAGCGGCGCACCACGCCGGCCGAGCTCGATGTCCACGACCGGATCTACTACGAACTCGGCTTCGCTGGTCGCCGCCTCTCGATCTCGGTTGCTGGGGTGCCATTGGGGCTCTGGGTCAGCGGTCCGGAGGGCGACGTCTCCCGCACCTTCGATGCGGTGGAGTCGGTCGCTTACTGGCTCGGTGAGCTTTGTGAACCGCTGGTCGGTTTGTTCACCGATCTTTCCGAGCAGCTGCCGGCACTCGAGGTTCTCGTAGATTTCGAGGCACCCGAGTTTTGGTTCGAGGGTGGCGAGGACCCGGGCTCGGACTCGTTTGGCAGCGTTGAGGTGATCGACCACGAGCGGGTGACACTGCGGCTCGGGGCCGCGCTACGACGGACGCTCCCACAGGCCGACAACGCCGCTGAGCGCGAGCTGGTGGCGCTGCTGCTGCAGGCGCTCGCCGCCCTCGCCGAGGGGCTCGAGGTCGAGGCGCCGAGTGCTGAGGGGCGGGCCACGGTGCGCGATGCGGTGGCGCCGCTCGGCATTAAGAAGCACCTGATCCTGATGCCGGGAGAGCTGAACCGGGCGATCGCTGAGCCGCAGGGACCGCCGCGGACGGTGCAGGAAGCCGACCGCAGCGAGGTGCGCTATCGACTCGGGCAGCGTCTGGGTGAGAAGTTCGGCTATCGCGACACCGACGTACCCCAGGGGGAGCGCAACGAGATCCTGAACCAGGCGGTCGAGATCCTCTTCCAGGAGATCACCACGACACTCGAGGGCTTTCGTAGCGAGGGGCTGCTGGAGCTGCTGATGGCGATGAACGAGCGGTTGATCGCCATCAGCGAGCACCGCAGGGCGATCCTGCCGGCGCGCCTTGCGACCTACCCGCAGGCGGCGCTGCGGCTGCGGGAGGAATCAGCAGAGGCGAACCTGGCGGCGATTTGCGCTCGCTTTCTCGTTGAGTACTCCGCGGCCGCGGCACCGAGCGGCGAGGCGGCGATCTCGCTCGCGACCTACGATGGCGCGCTCGCCGCCGCCGCCGAGCTCGTCGACTGGGCTGACCTCTCCGATGCGATCCACGGCGAACTCTCCCAGCTCGGCCTGCGCTTCGATCGTGATGGAATCCTGCAGTCGGCCGGCGAGGACCGCTATGGGTCTGGGCGCTCACTTTTCTTCGACCGCCACATCGCTACCGAGCGGCGCAAAAGCGAGCGGCGCTGGGCGAGCCGATTCGAGAGGGAAGAGAATGGAGAGCAGCCGGAGTGGCTGACAAAGCTCGATCCCCTGTTTGTTTTGGAGGCAGGGGTGCCACTCCACATCCTCGGCGAGACCCTAATCGCCGCGAACCACGTCGCGCTGACCGGCGGGCAGGACGTGGTAGTCCTCGGTCGCCGGCAGGCGGTCGCAGCGCTGTCGGAGGCGATTGATCGCGAGCCGGAGGAAATCGAGAAGGCGGTCGATTACCTGGCGCTTGGACCACGCGAGGCCTTCCTGCGGCCGCCTGATGGCGGCCGTGCTGATGTCTATCCCTGGCGGTATGCGCGACGCTGGTCCTATAACCGTCGCCCGTTCGTGCGACGGATCGATGTCGATGGGGAGGAGGAACTCCTCTGGGGTCAGCGTCAAGTCTTCGCCGCTTTCAACATCCTCTACGGCCAGATCGAAAGCGGCCGCTACCAGGAGCTCGCAACTACCCCGGAGCTGAAGAGCGTCCTCGGTCGTCTCGCCGATCAAGACGGTGCCGAGTTCGAGGCATGGGTCGCCGAGAAGGTCGAGCAGCTGGGCTTCGCGGTCGCGCGAAGCGTGAAGCGTCTCGATGGCAAAAAGCTCCAGCGTTCCTCCTCCGAAGACCTCGGCGACATCGACGTTCTCGCCGCCGATCCGGCCAGGAAGACGATCTGGGCGATCGAGTGCAAGTCGCTCTCGGGCAGCCTCAGCTCCTCGGAAGTAGTGCTTGAGATGACCGCACACTTCGACCAGGCGGGGACGAGCTCAGTGACCAAGCACGGCGAGCGCGTTGCCTGGCTCAGAAAGCGGATGCCGGCTGCGCTTGAGCGGCTCGGCCTGCCCGGCGACGCGGACGGTTGGGAGCTGCGGGGGCTGATCGTCACCGGCCGCGACGCAATTGCCCCCTTCATCGACGACTTGCCGTTTTCCTGTGTGCCGATCTTTGAGTTGGCGGGATTCCTTGTTGACCCTCCGGCAGATGAGTAAGACGCTCCGCGGAGCCCTTGCGCTCCCCGCTGAATGTGGCCATCGCGCCAGTTGGAAATGGAAACGCGCACCAGGCACTTCTCGGCCAGAAGTGCCCGAATCGTCGCTAATCCCCGCGTATCGTTGCACCACAGCGCAGATCGGGCGGTCCTCGAGGACCCGAGATTGTGGTCCAGGCTGTCGCCGGGTTCGAACCGGCTGCGCTGTTTTCGGGAACTCCTGGCCAGGAGTTCCCGAATCGCTGCACATCAGCGCATATCCGCGCGTATTCCTGATCGACGCTTTCTGCGGCGCCATTACGAAATCCCTGCAAGCTGCCACATTCGCAGTGCGTGGTTTACGGAGACCGGCGTAGTTGCCATGCAGAAGGTCGTGGGTTCGAATCCCATCAGCCGCTTTTTCGCGAATCACCTGCACGGGGGCGGGTCGGGTCCGGCGCAGATCGCCGAAACCAAATGGAACCATCCCCGCATATCGCCTCCGTTTTGGGCACTAGTTCCCGGAATGGCGCGAATACGCAGGGACTAGCCGGTATCCGGTCGCATCCACCTTGCTTTTGCGCCTGCGGAGGAGCTACCAAGCGCCACACCGATATAGGCAAAGCGTCCTGGCCGTGCTCGGAGCCCCAGGGCCGATGCTGAAAACTCCGACGCAGAGAACGGTAGATCTGGATCCCAATCCTACGTGAGAGATCACCGGCGAGTCCCCTGGAAGTCTCGACCCGCGCGACGGACCCAGGCGGACAAGAATCCCGTAGTTTGGGAACGCCAGGAGTATTTTTTCCGTCCTTCTCGGATGCCAGGATTAGAAATTCCGGCATGGAGAGGCGATCTGTCAAGACGGAGCTGCGGCAGATTAACGGCGGAAGCGGCGGCAACTTCGCCATGTCGCCCGCGGCCGGAAAGTGTTCGCGATGAACGA
>AR_comb_assmDRAFT_10493027_pt1 | contig 19644 bp, 17 predicted proteins | sample ArasoioldDNA_FD_10543 | JGI IMG/M metagenome (IMG submission 10543) | reverse complement strand
CCGGCATTCTTCAACTGCATCCTCAGAGCTACAAGAATCCGCGGCAACTTCAGGAGGGTGGCGTGCTGGTTGTGGGCGTCGGGAACTCAGGTGCTGACATTGCAATCGACGTGGCGCGGAGCCATAAGACGTGGATCGCGGGAAAAGAATCGGGTCATATACCATTCCCAATTGATACCTGGTTTGCCCGTTACGTCGCGTTCCGCGTTGTTCGATTCCTGGGCCACCATGTTCTGACGCTGAACACTCCTATAGGACGGAAGAAGCGCCCGGAGTTATTGAATCGCGCAACGCCGCTGATCCGCGTAAAACCTAACGATCTCATTAATGCGGGTATCACGCGCGTTGGCCGGGTGATTGGGGTACAAGATGGAAAGCCTCTGCTGGAAGACGGGAGGACGCTCGAGGTTAGGAACGTAGTCTGGTGTACCGGTTATGAACCGGGATTCTCCTGGATCGACCTGCCGGTTTTTGATGAGGAAGGCAGGCCAGTGCACGAGCGCGGGATCAGCAAAGTGCCGGGATTGTATTTTGTCGGCCTGCATTTTCAGTACGCGATGTCCTCGGCGACTCTGATCGGGATCGGGCGGGACGCTGAGTTTGTCGTGAACGGGCTGCGGGCTCGATCCCGACCTGCGGAACGTCGTTCCGGGCAAGTTCGGACGATGCCGCTGCCGTCTGCGGAACCGGTAGCGGTTAGGTACGCTCGAAAGGCCTAACAGAACACATTGGGCGTATCCCTTCGTCGCACCTTCGGCAGCAGAATGAGGCCGTAATTGGCGTGTTAAACTGTTAGTTCCAGCTATGGCTACAATTCATCGCAGAAAGACCGTGACGGCCGTTGTCGGAGGTGTGCGCGTGGGGTCGGATGCACCAGTTGTGGTGCAATCGATGACCAACACCGACACCGCCGACGTCCCTTCCACCGTGCAACAAGTTGCCGCCTTGGCACGGGCCGGGTCCGAACTGGTACGGGTCACCGTCAATAACGACGAAGCCGCAGCCGCCGTACCTCGGATTGTCGAGGAACTCGACAAGATGGGCGTTCGCGTTCCAATCATTGGTGACTTCCACTACAACGGGCACGTTCTGCTGACCAAATATCCGGCGTGCGCGCGAGATCTGGCCAAGTACCGGATCAATCCCGGCAACGCCAGTATCGGCAAGGGCGGCGACTCGAATTTCCGCACGATGATCGAAGTCGCGGTGAAGTATCAGAAGCCGGTGCGGATCGGAGTGAACTGGGGATCGCTCGACCAGGTGCTGCTGACCCGCATGATGGACGAGAATTCCAAGTTGGCCGAGCCCAAAGATGCTCGCGAAGTGACCATGGAGGCGATGGTGGTCAGCGCGTTGAATTCCGCGGACCTGGCGCAAAAATACGGGCTGCGGCCGGATCAGATCATTCTGAGCGCCAAGGTTAGCGGTGTACAGGATCTGATTGACGTTTATCGAGCTCTGGCGGCGCGCTGCGAGTATCCGTTGCATCTCGGATTAACCGAAGCCGGGATGGGCGCGAAGGGAGTGGTCGCGTCGAGTGCGGCAATGGGCGTGGTGCTGCAGGAAGGCATCGGCGACACGATTCGCGTCTCTCTAACTCCGGCTCCGGGGGGCGATCGTACGGAAGAAGTGCGCGTCGCGCAGCAGATTCTGCAGTCCATGGGCATTCGCAGCTTCACGCCGCAGGTCACGGCCTGCCCCGGTTGCGGACGCACCACCAGCACCTTCTTCCAGGAAATGGCGGAGCAGATTCAGACCTATCTGCGCGAGCAGATGCCGACGTGGAAGGGCCGGTATGTGGGCGTGGAGGAGATGAAGCTGGCCGTGATGGGCTGCGTGGTGAATGGTCCCGGAGAGTCGAAGCACGCCAACATTGGCATTTCCTTGCCGGGCACGTTCGAGGAACCGAAAGCGCCCGTTTATGTGGATGGGCGACTCTTCATCACTCTGAAGGGCGACCGGATCGTGGCCGAGTTCATCGAAATCCTCGACGACTACGTGGACTCCCACTACGCTGCAAAGGATTCCGCGAAAGAAGAAGTTCCCGCCAAGGTTTAAACCCACAAATTGTCATGCCGGGCGCCGTTATTGGCGCGAGGAATCTGCTGTTTGCCGAACTCAAGCGAAAGCAGATTCCTTACTTCGTTCGGAATGGCAACCCTTAGGATCACTGTCCCGGGAGCAGGAATACGGGACTCTGCGGCGGCGGTTGGTTATTCACTGGCGGAGCAGCGCTGAAGGGTGCCAGCAGGTCGATCACCAGCCTGTCATCCTGATTCGTTCCCTGAGAAACCGAGTTCGTCGTCGTGCTGATGTCAGCGATCGCACCCGCGTCGCAAATGCTTACATACACGTGGCTACTGTCTGCGGCAGCCGCGGCGAACATGCGGAAGCGTATTGCGACGGGCGTGTAAACCGTGGCTGGAGCGCAAGACCCGACTTCCGGCACAGCGTATTGTCCGGGGGCAAATGGCGAGAAGCACGTGCCCGGATCCCCTGGTGGGCATAGGTAGGCAAGCAACGACAACTCGGCGCCAAACAGCGACGAGGACGGCGTTCGGATCGTCAGACTACGTGCGTCAAACACTGTGAGCATCGGGATGATGCACGAACCGGTACCGGGATTCGGATTGGCGCAAGGCGATAGCGAAGGCGACGGCAGCTGATAGCTCGCCGTCTGATAACTGGCCACATAGAAGCGCGAACCATCTGGCAGAGCAGCCACCGAAACCGGTATCACGGGCCCACACCCGGAGTTGGCAACCGTGCACGGGGGCGCCGGCGGAATGGTCAGGGCTCCTGGTGGATTGACGGCATTGACGGGCGGGGTCGCCAGCGGGGTGGGCGAATCACTGGTCGCGCTGAACACGTACACCAGTCCATTCGCGCTGGTGCTTGCCGCGGGACTCGTCACGTATAGCCGGTTCAGGCTCTTGTCGTAAAGAACATAGTTAGCACCCACACCGACCGATTGCGGTGTCGACACTAACGTATTGGTCACGGTGTTGATCGTGTGGAGTAACCCGTCTCCCGCGGTAAGAACATAAACACGCTGCCCATCGGGGCGCGTCGCGATCCAACTCGGATTCGCACCAATCGGAATCGTCGCAGTCGTGGACAGATCCACAGGGGAGAGATTCATCACGGTCGTGGGGGCCGTCCCGTCACCCTGATTGACCACGTAGAGATTTTGAGCGTTCGGAGTCTCCGCCATCAGGACCGGATGTGAACCCGCAGGCAAGTAGGCGATATGGGCAACAGTATTGTTCCCCGTGTTCAATGCCGCAACCGAGTCCGTACTGGCCAGGCTGCAGTTGGCCCCATTCTCCTGACCGTAATTAGCGACGTAGACCGCGTTGCTCTGCGTTGTGGTCAAAAAATTGGGCTGATACGAGCAAAACTCAGGAAGCGGAACAATCGCGGTTCCACCGGATGCCGGGTCCAAGCCGCTGATGGGATCGATGTATTGAATTGTGTTTCCGCTGACGGAGGAAATTGTGAAGTTGCCGTCATAACCAGCGGGGTTTTGCACGTTACTCCCTTGAATGATTACTCCGGAAATCACGATTGGCGCGCCAGCGGCAGCTGAGTTGATTGCGGATGCGAGGGTGACCGTGACTAAATTGCCGGATTCGCTGATTGCACTGATGGCTGAACTTTGATTGGGCCCAACATTTGGCATTGTGTATGTAAACGGGTTGCCGATGCCAGCGGTGGAGGCGGGAGTGAAGCTGGTAATGACATCAGGATCTCCGTTCACTACACTCCCGGCGCTTGCTACGAAAATGCGGGACGAGTTTCCGATAAGCTGAATCGTGGCATGGGTAGGGTTGATGCCCATGCGCGCCACACCGATGTTGCTGTCTCCAGAGACGTCGATCTGCAACGCGGTGCCAGGGTTAGGTGCGACGTTGGTGGTGATCCCGAAAACGGCATGGGAATTTGCCGGATCCGGCGGGTTGTTGGCGATCGGGATCACCACCGGGCGGTACGTCTCACCGCAAGACATCCAAAGCAGGGTTGCCACGAACATTGCGGCGAGCCAACCCACACGTCGAAAACTCATCGGCACTCCGGGAGAGAATTCTGATACTAAGTCGGAATCAAATATTGTAGCGGTTGCTGGGTTTGTGCGCTAGGAGCTGTGAGCAATGGCAATGCTTTGAGCTTCTAGCTTGTGGATGCGCAGGTGGTTGGGTGGGATGCCTCCACGGCATCGTTCTGGAATCTGATTGGACGTCCGTTCCCCTCTAACCTCGTTTGCGTCGGGACTTTGCCGGTTCGGCCGTGGCGGGCTCTTCCGACTTGGTGGTTGCAGCCGGTTTCTTTCTGCCTTCCATCTGTGCCAGGCTCTGCTTCAGTGCCGCCATGAGGTCGACGACCGGCGCTAACTTCTTTGGCTTTTCAACTTCCGCAACCTCGCCACCTTCGAGTTTGGTTTCGATCAGCTTTTTCAGATTTTCCTGGAACGTGTCTTTGTATTTTTCGGGATCCCATTCATCGGCGAGAGCTTCGATCAGTTGATGCGCCACTTTCACTTCCGCGTCCTTCAGTTCAACGTCGGGGGCGCCGAAACCTTCTACCTTGCGGACTTCTTCGGCGTAATACATGGTGTGGAGCATGAGTCCGCCCTCATGCGGACGCAGGAATACCGTGTACTCGCGGTTGTGCATAGTGATCTTGGCGATCGCGACATAGTCGCTTTCTTCCAGCGCCTTGGTCAGCAGGGCGTAGGGGCGGCGGCCGGCTTCCTCGGGCATCATGTAATACGACGACTCGAAGTAAACGGGGTCGACTTCACTGGCTTTTACGAATTCGAGAATCTCCATCGTCTTGGCGGTCTGGGGCTCGATCTTCTTGATCTCGTCCGGCTCGATGACGATGTATTCGTCTTTGCGAAACTCGTATCCCTTGACGATTTCGTTGCGGTCGACGACCTGGCCGTCGGACTGGCACACGTACTGTTGCTTCAGCCGCGACTTGTCGGGGCGATGCAACATGTTGAAAGAAATACCCTGGCTACGCGCGCCGGAGAAAAGACGCACCGGCATGGAGATAAGTCCGAACGTTAAGTGACCAGACCAGACCGAAGCAGGCATGGTGCCCCTCACAGGTATTCCCAAGAGCGGCCCACAACCGGCCCCCGGGATGGTTGCTAAACTCAACGGCACAGAGAGTTTAGCCTAGATTTGAATTGGATGCACCAAGCCGCGCAACTGGGGAATCGAAATTTGAAGCCGAAGGCTATGGGCTCGTCCCATCCGGAATACTACAGCTAGTGGTTACTGATTAGGTGCCGGGGTTTCGGACGTGGCAGTGTCGGTTGAGTGCAGATCTTGCATTTCTTGAAGCCGACGTAGAAATAAATCATCTCTTACTCAAAAAAAGCCACAGGAGACATCGAATGAACGATTTGCGTTATCCCTTAGGCAAATTCCACTACGACGGCCCAATGAGCCATGAACAACAAGAGGCGCTCCTTCATGAGATTGCACAAACCCCGGCAAAGCTACGCGCGGCAGTTCAGGGCTTGTCGAGTGCGCAACTGGACACGCCGTATCGGCCTGAAGGTTGGACCGTAACCCAAGTTGTGCATCACGTTCCCGACAGCCACCTGAATGCGTATGTCCGGTTCAAACTGGCCCTGACCGAGGACGATCCCACGATCAAGCCCTATGCCGAGGATCGCTGGGCGGAACTGGCCGACAAAGCCACCCCCATCGACGTCTCGTTAAGCCTGCTCGATTCCCTGCACGACCGCTGGGTCCGCCTGCTGCAGTCGCTGACTCCACAACAATGGAAGCGTACATTCCGACATCCCGAGATGGGACCGATGACACTGGAAAAGACGCTCGCCCTTTATGCCTGGCATGGCCCCCATCACGTGGCCCACATTACCGAACTTCGCAAACGGATGTCGTGGTAACTTGGCCGCGAAAGGGGCAGTAGGATGATCGCAAGGGTGTGGCACGGATATACCAAGCCGGAACACGCGGACTCCTATGAGCTGATGTTACAGCCCGAACTTCTGCCGGGCATCAGCAAAGCTAAAGGGTACAAGGGAAGTTATTTGCTGCGCAGAAATCTTGGAGCGGAGGTCGAGTTCATCACAATCTTGCTGTGGGATTCGATCGATGCGCTTCGCGTCGCAGCCGGGCATGACGATTACGAGACCGCAATTATCCCTGAAGAACGACGCCGGTATTTGACACGGTTCGACGCGAAAGCATCCCACTATGAAGTTGCCTCGGTACACGGAATCCCGATCTAGCGAGATGTGATTGGGATCACACCGCAGGCTGTGACTCGAATCACGGTTCGACGGCGTCTCGGAAGAAAGGAACTTCGCATCGAAAACTTCCGTGATCTGTTAGTGCAAGCGCTGAGGCTCTAACATCGTCGCGATGGACGCATCTCGTCGAGAGAGCTCACTATTGAAGTACCGCCTGATTTTTTTCGCTTTCTTTTTGTTAGTTCCTGAAGCGGTAGCACAAAATGCACCCGTTTCGTGCCAAGCTCAGTACGAGCAAGGACAATCAAGTGCCGGCGAGTCCGTCGCCGCGGCCGCGCGGAGTTCCAAGAATCAAAAAACAACCCATGCCAAGAAGGTCTTCAGTGATGAAGACATGGAGACATGGTCGGGCCCGCTGCCGAAATTGAAGATGGACGGTACGGAGAATGCGGAGGAGATTATCGCGGCCATTACCGCCTACAGAGCGAACCACACAGCCGAGCAGACGGAGGGAGCAGTACGACTCTGGTATGAGCGGTATGACGAAATCCTGGCGGCGGCGATCCAGAACAACATCGAAACCAGAGTTCTTCGCGATGCGAACACGAGCAATGGGTACGAGTTGTGCATGGAGAGCCAGGACTACCAACAGTGTCACAACCGACAAATGGCCGAGCAGCGTGGCGCCCGCAGCGATCAGATTCAAATGGCGAAAAATCTCAATGTGGAATCGCGCATTCAGCAGGCATTCATGAGAATCCGCAATGCTCTCATAGCGAAGAATCTTCGCTACGATTGGTTCAAAGTCCGCACTACCAACGGAGTCGACAGGTTCTAGGAACTGGCATAGTCTCAGGTAATTCCAATCCGCCACAGCATGTAGCTGGTTGCCTCGCGCAAGATCGCCAATGCCCGCTGGAAGAAGTTACGCGGCCGCGAATCGGGGCGTGGTGCAGTGTAGACAGCACCGATTCCTTCATGCTCGAGCAGTTTGCGTATACGAAACACGTGATAAGCATCGCTCACCGCGACGCAACTGCGCAGGCTGTTGGCGTGCATGATGACTCCCACGCGCACCGCAGATTCCGAAGTGTCCCGGCCTTGAGTTTCTGCGATCAGGCTACGCTCGGGAATGCCGTGGCGCATCAGGTAGTCCTTTCCAACCCCACCTTCGGAGAACTTGGGATCGGAGGCGGCTCCGCCGGTGGTGATGACCACGGGAGCCACGCCGCGATGAAATAGGTCTAGCGCGTGGTCAAGTCGTGCCTTCAGGACTGGAGAGGGACGGCCCGAGTATTCTGCCGCGCCAAACACCACAATGGCGTCCGCGTGAGCCACTTCCTGTTGCGAGGCAGCCTCGACGATACGAGCGGCTGTGACGGCCAGAAAAGCGAGAACGACGACAGCGGCCAGGATCAGCAGGCGAAGCCACCAGCGTCGTGGCCGATGCTGTTTGGCGGGTTCGTCAGTCATCCTTTACTGTAAACCCTCGCGTTCATCCCTGGGCGAAAAACTTGGAGATGTCGTCGGCGGCAATCGCGCCTTCGCGGATGACCCGCCAGCGCGCGTTCTCATCGCTCAAGTCAACGATGGTCGAGGCGACATCGCGGGGAGAGGCGCCTCCATCGACAATGATGTTAATTCGCCCTTGCAATTGGTCACGCACCTGCTCGGCGCTGGTGCATTCGGCGGCGCCACTCAGGTTGGCGGAAGTCGCAGTGATCGGGATCGCAGCCGCAGTAACGACCGCGAGGGGAATCCTCGCGCTGGGTACACGCAGCGCAACGTTGCCAGTATTTGCCGTTACTTTAAGGGGCAGGCGCGAACCGGCCTTCACAATGATGGTCAGCGGGCCCGGCCAGAACTTCCGCGCTAACGCGTAAAATTCTTCGGGCAGCGGCTTTGCGAGTTCCTCCGCGTGATCGGTGCTCTCGATCAGCAACGAAAGTGGCTTGTGTCGGGAACGGGTCTTGATGTCGTAGACCTTGTCCACTGCACGCAGGTTGAAGGGATCAGCGGCCAGCCCGTAAAAGGTGTCGGTGGGCATGCCCAGGACTTCGCCCGACCGAATCTGATCGGCGGCGTACTTCACCAGGGAGGTTTCGGGATTCTCGGAGTTGATTTTTACGATTTCGGCGCGCACGGCGCTCCTTCTGTAATTGCTATAGCAGATTAAGATTGACGGCGGAAACTATCATAATACGGCAATTGCGAACCACGAAGGGCGCGAAGTTGAATGCGGCCAAGAACCAGCATTTCTGACCTTCGTGTACCCTTAGCCTGCCCTGAGCGAAGTCGAAGGGTGTCCTTTGTGATTAACGAATTTTGCGTCAATCCTAGCGGGATTCTATGGTTAAAGCACCAGATCGCAGATCCAGTCAGCAGCAGCGGCTTCGCCGAATCGAGGGCCGGCACAATCCCTTGATAAAGGAACTCCGGCAGGCCTTTGTCCGCGGAGAACGCACCGCGGGCGGCGACTGCGCGATCGAGGGCCTCCGCGTCGTGGAGGAGGCGATCCGGAGTAGCTTGAAGTTTCGCGCCGTCTTCTTCCGGGAATCGGCGCAGAACATGGCTGAGCGCCTGCTGCCGCAGATCGGTTCCCACGTGGAAACGCTGCTGATTCCCGACAAGATTTTCGATGGCGCGGTGCCTGCCGAAACGCCGCAGGGAGTAGCCGCACTCGTCAGGCTTCGCGAGTTTTCCCTGGAGGACATTCTGGAGCGCTTGCAGATTGGGCCGGTGATGGTGGTGGTTGGGTTACAAGATCCAGGGAATCTGGGGACCATCTTGCGTTCGGCAGAAGCGTTTGGAAGCGCAGGAGTCGTACTGGGAGAAGGCACTGTCAGCCCGTTTAATACGAAAGTGATCCGGGCCTCGGCGGGATCGATTTTCCGCCTGCCGGTCGTTCTCGCCAAGACTGGAGGCAGGACCGAAGACATCACCGCCAAGTTTCGCTCTCAAAGGGTGCGTATGATTGCTACCTCATCGCATAAAGGCACACCGCTCGATCAGGCGCGGCTTACAGAATCATCGGCGGTCTTCATTGGAAGTGAGGGCTCGGGGCTTCCTCGCAATTTGATGGCACAAGTGGATGAACTAGTCGCAATCCCACATTCGCCGCAAGTGGAATCGCTGAACGCAGGCGTCGCGGGAAGCATTGTGCTGTACGAAGCGGCCAGGCAGCGGCGTGGTGTCTAACCCCGGGGCTAAAGCCCATCCGTCCTCGCACTTTACGCGGCCCTGAAAGGGCCGCTCTTCCACGGTCGCTCCGTGACTCCGCGTCTCCGTGGCGAGTACGATGTCTCCGTGGTAAGCACGCTCTGGGCAGCGCTACGCCAAGCCGCCGCCATCGACTACCAGCGCCGCGCCCGTGATCCAACTAGACATCGGGCTGGCCAGAAACAAAACTGCATTTGCGACGTCTTCCGGCGTTCCGACTCGCGCCAGCGGACGGTTGGCGGCTTCCTGCATGAAGGACAGTGCATCTTCGCCGAGTTGAGCGCATTCGCTGCGAAGCATGGGCGTGTCGACATCCCCGGGGCACACGCAGTTCACGCGGATATTGTGCTTGCCGTGATCGATGGCCATCCCGCGCGTCAGGTTCACGGTGCCACCTTTTGCGGCGCAGTAGGCGGCGGCGCGCGGACCTCCCTTGAGCGACCAGCCTGAGCCGATGTTAATTATGCTGCCTCCTCCGGCGCGGATCATGTGGGGCACGACTTCATGCGAGAGCAGATAGATCCCCTTCAGCGTCACGTCTAGGGAGCGGTCCCACTCTTCCTCGGTGAGATCGACCACATCTTTGCGTATGGCGATGCCGGCGCAGTTGCAGAGGATGTCGATGCGGTTCCACTGGTTGATCGCGGTCTCGACGGCCAGTCGACAATCGGCAGCGCTACGGACGTCGCATTTTGTGAAGAGCGCATCCCCGCCCTGGGATCGAATCTCAGCCACGGTTTCCTCGCCCATCTTCGCGTCGATGTCGAGCACGGAAACGAACGCTCCCATCTCAGCGAGACGGATGGAAATGCCGCGCCCGATTCCGGAGGCGGCGCCGGTGGCCATGGCGACTTTGCCCTCCAGGGAGAGAAGCTGGGCGGCGCATTCGGCGACCGTTTTCGACTGTCCGTTCATCGTCGTCTTTCACATCCGTTTGCAGATGTAGCCACTACCCGCAACATCTACACGTTCGGATCTTCGTAAAGCACCTGCGGCTGAGCGCCTGAAAGCACATTGTCAACGAGTTTGACAAAAGAAGGAAACAATTCTGCGGAGACGTGGACTCGCCAGTTGCAGAGTATTTCCTCGTGATCGATTTGAACGATTCGATATTCGTGATTCTGATTCTTGTGATTAAGGTCGAAACAGATAGCATCGAAGTCTCCGGTATCAGGACGACCAATCTGCACGTATCCCGCTGGGATGAGGAACTCAGACAGACTCCCTTTTGCGGCTGACGCCTCGTCGGTGTACGAATTTGAGGCAGACTCCCACCCAAACAGCGAGATCCCCAATACGTCGAAGGGAGGAAAGGAGTATCGGGACAGAAACGAGGCAAACGATTGCGGCAAGCGCGCTGGCAACTTCGCTTCGAGCAACTCAAGCCGAGTTTCGTTGGCTTCTTCTCGGACGGGTACGCCGATAGACTTCAACTTTGATGCAAAACTTTCGATCATCTTATCGGCAGCGTTCACTTATTCCAGCGCCTTCTCCGCCGATTCCAGCGTGCGCTCAACATCTTCATCTGTGTGCGCCAGCGTCACAATCGAATGCAGAGCGGCCGACGGTGAGGCGTAGACGCCGAACTCAAACAGCGACAGCACAAATTTCTGAAATGCGGCGCGGTCGACGTGCTGGCAGAACTCGCGATAGTCACGGATTGCGGGCTGATCGGTGAACATCAACTGGAACATCGGGCCGACATTCTGCACGATGGCCGCTACACCCTTCTTCCGGAACACGTATCGGTATCCCTCGCAGAGCCGCTCCGCAATCTGATACGTGTGGCGGAAGGCGGCATTGTTATCGCGAGTCAATACGCGCAGGTTGGCCCTCGCGGCGTACATCCCGATGCGCGATCCGTTGTGCGTGCCGTAGTGGAGAACACCGCCCCATTGCAGGGCATCCATGACCTCGGCGCGGCCGCATAACGCGGCGACTGGCAAGCCGCAGCCGAGCGCCTTGCCGAAAGTCACAAGGTCCGGAGACAGTTTGTAGTATTCCTGGCAGCCCCCGGGAGCGATGCGGAATCCGGTCACCGTTTCATCGAGGATGAAGAGAATGCCGTTGGCCTTGGCGAGGTCCTGCAGGCCGTGCAGATATCCTTTCGCAGGAGGAATCACGCCCATGTTGGCCATAATGCCTTCGGTGATAATCGCCGCAATCTGGCCGGGATGATTCTCAACGGCACGTTGAAGCGCGGGCAGATCATTCCAGGGGACAACGATCGTATCGTCGAGCGCGCTTCGATTCAGGCCGGAACTGTCGGGAATCTTCACCGGATCGCTGCGCAATCCCAGAGCACTCACCGGCATCACGTTAGAACTGACCAGCAGGTCATCGTGCCAGCCGTGGTAGTGGCCCTCAAATTTGAGAATCTTCGGACGTCCGGTCACGCCACGCGCCAGGCGGATTGCCGCCATGACGGCCTCGGTGCCGGTGTTGGCGAAGCGCACGCGCTCGGCGTTGCGAACCATGAGTTGCAGCATCTCCGCCACTTCCAACTCGACCGGAGTAGCGGTGGCGAAGTGGGCTCCCGTCGCGGCAGCACCAGTGATGGCTTCTACAACTTCCGGGTGAGCGTGGCCCAAGGGCAGCGCGCCGAAAGCCATCATCCAGTCGATGTACTCGTTGCCGTCCACGTCGTAGATGCGCGAGCCCCGGCCCCTCTCCATGAAGATCGGGTACTTGCCGAAGTTTGCCGGGCCGCGCGAGGAAGAACTGCTGGCCTCAATCAGCGCACCCACGGTGCGCTCGTAGAGTTGACGCGACTCCTCTGTGTTGAAAGCCAATCGGAACCTCCGGCTTGCTGGAAGCGCCCGGCAGTGGCGGCGCGACGCCGCCCCGACAGCCGCCGAGACGGCGGCGCTACCCGATTCGACCTGCAATGGTACAGCAGAACCGCACTTGATACCTCCAGCCGGAGCTGAGTTCCCAAAGTAACCCGATCAAATTATCTGCAATTTTCGGGTCGGCCACCATTCTTACTCTGAACGGCCATGGCCGCCAAATATCCCCCAAGAATCCCGGCGTATCGCCAGAACTGTTGGAGTGAGGGTTGAACCATGAAAGTGTCGATTCTCTCTGTGGTCTTGGGTCTCAGAAAAGGTGCTCTGAGACGATTGCTTCCTTGCCTTGTGGCCGCGTGCATTTGTTCTGCTGTCGCAGCGCGAGCGCAAGAAAAGCCCGCGGAATCTGCTCACGCGGCGGGATGGGTGGTAATTCCCGTCGAAGAATACCGAGTGCTGCGTGCGAAGGCCTATCCGATGGAGCACGATCCTGAGCCGCCACCGCTCGACGCGACGCTGACGCGGGTTGACTACGACTTGCATGTCACCGGCGAATTGGCTGCCGGACGCGCCAACCTCACAGTCGATGTTTTGAAAGATGGCTGGGTGCGCGTGCCAGTTCCAGCAGGACTGCTGGTTCGCGAAGCGCGGCTCGACGGAAAGCTGGTGTCGCTAGTGCCGGCTCCACAGGGAAAAGGTGCGGGACATCTATGCGCCCTCCTTTCACACCCCGGTCGGTCGGTGCTGGCGCTCGATGTTGACGTAGCCGTGACGACATCCACCGGTGACGAGAGCATTTCCCTGCCCTCGACGGAATCCGGCGTGACGCGTGCGTCGGTAGAACTGCCGCGACAAGGAATTGATCTCCGAGTCGAGGGAGGCATCCTCTCCGAAAAGTCGGAGACGTCCGGCCAAACGAAGTGGCTCGCCTATGGGCGCGGCAATGAGGCGCTCACGCTCACCTGGCGCAGGAAGACCGAGGATCACCACATCGAACTACCGTTGCGGATGCGGGGATCGCTCACACAGTTGACCAGCCTGGGTGAGGATTCGACTGCTATCTATGCGGAAGCGAGTCTCGAGATTTTGCAGGGCGCGGCGCGCGAGGCTCGAATTCAGCTTCCCGAAAAAGTCACGATCAATCAGGTGTCAGGCGCGATGATCGCCGATTGGGAGATGAAGAATGGCGAACTGGCGATCACCTTCCTCGAGCCAGTGGAGCATAGCGCGCGGTGTGTAATTAACGGTGAGGCCCGGCTGCCACGGGATGGGATTATTGACATCCCTTTGCTCAGGCTTCTTCACGCCGAGCGCGACAGCGGTGGAGTCGCCGTGGAAATCCTTGGAGCCGGCGAGATCAAGGATCAGAAAGCGCAAGGACTTGAAGACGCTGACGCGAGCGATCTTGGGGAAATGATCGCCAGCCGCCAATCGCCTGCCCTGGCAGCCTTCCGCGCACGTCCGGGGGAAGCAGGCGGGACGCGCACCTTGAGCATAAATGTAGCGCGTTATGACCAGCAGGCCGTGCTGATGGCCAATATCGAGGAGGCACGCTACGACGTTCTGCTGAGCTCCGATGGAAAGGAGCTTGTGCAGGCCCGATATGCCGTGCGCAACAACCAACGGAACTTCGTCAAGATCGCGCTTCCGCCAGGAGCTTCGGTCTGGAGTGCAACGTTGGGGGGAAAGCCAGCTCGTCCCGGTCAGTCGCCCGATGGAAGTCTACTGCTGCCGCTCGAGAAGTCGCGTGGAGGAGAGGACGCACCCGCTTTCGTGGTCGAACTGATGTACGTCACGAAGGCAGCCGCCTGGCAGGACAAGGGGAAGCAGACCGTCACGCTACCTGCGCTGGACCTGCCGATTTCGCGTACTGGCGTGCTGTTCTATTACCCGCCCATGTTCCGAGTTGCGGCGGAGCCCGGGACGTTCCGCACGCAGGAGTATCAGGGCCCGATTTCGGCCGCCCTCTCGAGCAACGAGAGCGTGACTGTGGCCGGGTTCTCTGCGGGAGCTACGGTTGGTGGCCCAATAACAATGAATGGGCCGCCTTCTGCATCCCCGCAAGAGTTCGATCGCCTTGAACAGTTCGCGAAGCTTCAGAGCAATGACGATAAAGAAAAGAAGGACGCCACGCAGGCTCTCCTCGACAGTTTTCGGGCGAAGTCCGCCGGTGGCAGAGTGACTGGCATCGTGCCAGTCAACATCGATTTCCCGGCGTTTGGTCCATCGATCTACCTGGTGTCCGAATTGACGAGTGAAAACCAATTCCCTGCAGCAGAATTCAGCTTCCAGCGCGACAAAAAGGGAGGTACGCGATGAACACCAGACTTTTCATTTCAATGTTGGTCGGATGTGTGTGTGTGATGTCTATGTGCTGGGCCGAGGATAAGCCTCCGCTGCCACTGCCGGATCCTGGCAATGTCACGCTCACGCTGGATGAATACAACAAGCTTGTTGAACGGGCGGCGAAGCCGCTGAAGAATCCAGACGCGGCGCCACTTCCCTACTCGATCAAGCACGCCGATCTGAAACTGCGGGTTGAAAACAACGGCGTGATGGGATCCGTGGAACTCGAGGGAGAAGTCTTCCACAAAGGCGTAAGCAAGGTGCCGCTGACCACTGGAATGACGATTCTCGACGCTCGTCAAAACGGGAAAGGCATTCCGTTGATTCAAGAGAATGGCGCGCATGTGGCGCTCCTGCCCACTGGGGATTTTTCTATCTCGCTCGATACCGGCCTGCCCGTAAGGATCGATGCCGGGCGCGCTTCATTCAGCCTGCCGGCTCCGGTAGCGGGCAGTGTGCAAATGAGCCTGCTAATTCCGGGCGAGCACACGATGGCCAATATCAACCCGGGAGTTATCACCAGCCGCAAGTCGGAAAACGGGCACACCGTGATTGAAGCGACCCTGGTCCCCGGACAACCGGCGAACGTCTGGTGGGCAACGCGCGAAGTTGTCGCGCCGGTCGCTCCACGTGAAGTACGCTTCCTGGCCGATTCGAAAATGCTCGTTTCCGTCAGTGAAGGGGACATGCGAATCGCCGTTCTGGCGGACATCACCATGGTGCAGGGAGAAACCTCTTCATTCCGAGTTCAGATCCCTGAAGGCTTCGAAGTCACGGGTGTCACTGGCCCGACTCTGGATTCCGCGGATACACAGCCTCGCGTCATCCAAGTACACCCGGCCGGGACGACCGAACCGGATCGGCCTTATATATTGCTGACCTTGAGCAACCCCGGCCTAAAGAATCACCAGTTTCTGATCTCGATGGAGCGCTCGATCAACGACACGAAGGCGGACGTGCCCTTCGTCAGCTTCAAAGGAGCGCAAAGAGAAACGGGTGAGGTATTGATCGAAGGCGCAGGCACCATGGAAATTACTGCGACGGAAGGCGGTGGCCTAAAACGTATGGATGTGAAGGAAGCCAACCCCTATCTGCGGTCACTGGCGCACTTCCCGCCACAGGCCGCATTCCGCTATCACCGGCAGGCGAGTGAGGTGCCCACCCTCGCCTTGAACTGGGTGCGGTTTCCGGATGGAAGCGTGCTGGCTGCCGTGGCCGAGAGCGCGGATGTCACCACGATGGTCACTTCGGAAGGCAAATCGCTGACCGAAGTAAAACTGACATTGAAAAACCAGGCACAACCGTTCCTGAAAGTATCGCTGCCGGCCGGAGCGACGATCCTTTCCGCTGAAGTCGCGGGAGAACGCGTGAAACCCGTCCAGGGTGCGGATGGTAATCGCGTCCCGCTGTTGCGGCCGGGATTCCGTCCCAACGGTTCCTACACGGTGTCATTTGTATTCATGCACTCCGGAACTCCGTTCGCGAAAAAAGGCGGAGCGGACCTGAGTCTTCCGAGGATGGATATTCCCATCAGCATTCTGAACTGGGAGGTTTTTCTTCCGGACCGATACAAAGTGAAGGACTTCGGAGGGGACGTAATCGCCGCCAATCGGGTCCCCGAAGCCTTGCGCGAAGAAGTTGTCACGAGAGGACAGTTGGAGCGTGACAAAGGCTTTTACTACAGCTCGAATGATGCGTCGCGAATCCAGTCTCCCGCCGGCCAAATGGGTGGCTATGTCACTGATCAGACCGGAACGGTCGTTGCCAACGTGCAGGTGACGGTCACCTCCTCTGACAACGGGATGAGCCGTAGTACAGTCACGGACTCCGCTGGACACTGGACAGTTCTCGGACTCCCTTCGGGAAACTACAAAGTCAAGCTGGATAGCACCGGCTTCAAAACCAGCGTGAACAATGTCAGGTACGACTCCAGCCAGCCTTCAATGTTTGGGGGCGTTCTGAGCGTTGGCGCAACCTCCGAAACCGTCGAGGTTACAGCGGAAGCCCCTATGATTAATACGTCAGACAGTTCTGTAAGCTCTCTGCCAATGGCGGGCAAGAACTACAGCCGAGTAATGCCGCTCGCCCCGGGAGCAGTCAGCCAGAACGCGTCTATCAACGTGATGAATCTGCAAAAGAGAGTCGCCGGCGTTCTACCGGTGGCGATTGATGTCCCGCGGGCAGGTACTTCGTTCAGTTTCGTGCGGCCCCTTGTGCTGGACGAGGAGACCAAGGTTACTTTCAGCTATAAGAGCCGGTAATAGGCCCGGCTGCAGGCTGCACCTGCGATTCAACTTGCTGGCTACCAATTTGTTTCCGATGGCATAGAATGTTGAATCGCAGGTTAGCAGCAAATGAGTAAACCGGACACAAGTAAGTCGTGGGAAGGCCGCGTGATCGAAGGCAAGTATCCCCTTCGGCAGTGGCTGGGCGGATCCGGCCACAGCGCAGTTTTTCTGACGGAGTTCACAGAACAGCCGTCGCACAAAGCTGCTATCAAGCTGATCCAGGTCGATGAAGGCAGCGCCGAGCTGCACCTTTCGCGGCTGCGCGCCACTAAAAGGCTTTCTCATCCTCACCTGATTCGCACAGTTGAATGCGGTCTTTGCCGTGTAGAGGGCGCGCCATTTCTCTATGTGCTGATGGAGTGCGCCGACGACGATCTTTCGCAGATCCTCCCGGAACGCCCATTGGCTCCGTCGGAAGTGTCCGATCTGTTGCCGCCAGTCCTCGACGCTCTTTCCTATCTGCACAAGAATGGATTTGTTCACGGCCGCGTGAAACCGTCGAATGTGCTCGCTGCCGGCGATCAACTGAAGCTGTCCACGGACCAGGTTGCCCCTGTGGCACAGCAGGACCGGGGGCATAGACGCCGCGATGTGTATGACGCCCCTGAAACTGCCGCCGGAGTCATTTCGCCGGCGGGAGACATATGGTCTGTGGGTGTGACGCTGCTTGCAGCTTTGACTCAGAGTGTGAGCGCCGCTGAACAGGCTTCGCCGACGAATCGCGATTTGCCCGAAACTATACCCGACCCGTTTCGTGGCATCGTGCGGGAATGCCTGCAGCTCGACCCGAACCGTCGATGCCCGCTAAAGGAAATTCAGTCGCGAATGCAGCCGGCGGCGCGTTCTGTGCCGGCACCTGCCGAGCCGCCGGTACCAATCCCAGCTGGCTCCACGACCCGCCGGCCCGTGTTTGCGGTGACAGCCGTGATTATCGTTGTGCTGGCTGTCGTACTTGCATTGTTGTATTCCAGGTCAAGCAAGTCTCCAGCGCAGACGACTGACGCGACGAGCCAGGCGGTATCCGAACCCGCGCCTGCTCCAACTACCACTGCTCCTAAGCCGGCGGAACCTGTGGCGAAAACTCGAGCATCAGGCGGCGAGGTTGTGCACCAGGTTATTCCCGCAGTTCCCCGCAGTGCGCAGAACACCATCAGGGGTACGATCAAGGTTGTGGTTCGGGTACAGGTAGATCCTTCCGGAAAAGTGACTGATGCAAAATTGAAGTCTGCCGGCTCCAGCCGATACTTCGCAAATCAAGCGCTCAAGGCTGCCGAGCGATGGCAGTTCTCTGCTCCGGAAGTTGACGGCCAGCCAGCCGCCAGCACGTGGCTGCTCCAGTTTAAATTCAAACGAACGTCAATCGACGCTTCGCCGCAACGCGTGAAGGGCTAGTTCTTCCCCGCCTGACGCAGCTTCCAAACGATCTGCCGCACCATTCCCAGCAATATTTTCGCATCCAAGGCTTGCAGGTTGAACCGCAGCAAGAGACGTCGAACTTTCTTTTCACTCACTGCATCGTTGCCCGGTTTTACGTATCCACTGACTTTCAGGGCCTCGTAGAGCCCTTGCGTGATCTTCTCGATTTCGCCTGACGCCGCCGGTTCAGTCTCTCTCGGAATACCTTCATCGGCAACGCTGCGCGAGAGTCCGAAAAGACAAACGGCAACGGCCTGACCAAGATTCATCGATATATGCTGCTCATGCGTAGGAATGGTCAGCAGCCAATGGCAGTGGGTGAAATCTTGATTGGTCAATCCGATCTTCTCGGAGCCGAACAACAACCCGACCCTGCCTGATCGCAACGCCGCGCGAATCGCACCGGCCGATTCGTCATTGAGACGGCGCAGTGGATGCTGTAGAGCCCGGTCGCGCACAGCGGTGGTTCCGACTACGAGTGAACAGTCCGCAACAGCTTCGGCTACCGAGTTGAATTCCCGAGCATTCTTGAGTAAGGCAGAAGCTCCCACGGCAGAGCGCGCTTCGCGAAAACCAACGGCATATGGATTCACAAGGTGAAGGTGCCGGACTCCGAAATTGCTCATTGCCCGCGCGGCCGCGCCAATGTTGAGTGGATTGCGCGGACGCACCAGAACGACCACCAGTTGCTCAAGATCTGAAATTCCGGCAGGCAAGCCGCCATTTTACGCCAAGACAATTTTGGAAGGCGTACCCAAGACAAAAGCGCCCGAGATCGGGCGCTTGTTTTCAAAATGAATTCTATCGTCTATCGCACGAACAATTTCCTATGCATCATGCCCATCATACTCATTGCCCCGGTCGCGAAAAAAGCGAGCGTGGAGGGTTCGGGAACGGACGCCAAGGTGGTATCTCCGCCGCTAATCAAGGCCGAGCCTGTGAAGAATCCGGCGCCTGTGTTGACGGTCATTTGAACCGTAACCGCATTCACGCTGGTTCCACCCAACATTCCCGTTAAAACACCGGTCAGCGTGTAGCTGTGAGTCCCATCTGCCAGGGTGGTGAGAGTCCAAGTGATTGGTCCGGAGAATGTGCCGGAGAAGAGAACCCCATTGGGAATTCCGTTGGTACCGTTGCCATTAATGCTGAACATTCCTCCGGCAGCCAGGGTGCCACCCATCTCCAAGGAGCCACTGGCCAGAGCGCCCGTGCTGAACGATTCAGTTCCAAGGTTGCCCGTGACTATGCCTCCGCCGTTGAAGCCAATAACGGCGATCAAAGTGGACCCGGAAAGGCTCAATCCGGCGTTTGTGCCGGAGAGCGTACCCCCGCTGTTGCTGAAGTCGACCGTGTT
>AR_comb_assmDRAFT_10344013_pt1 | contig 19669 bp, 17 predicted proteins | sample ArasoioldDNA_FD_10543 | JGI IMG/M metagenome (IMG submission 10543) | reverse complement strand
CGAGTCTCCCCGGCTGGGGTATCTTGTTGATCGCCGCAGCCACCGGCGCCGCCGCTATTAGCGGGATGATCACGCTGCTGGCTCGGTGGGCGCTACGTGGAGTGCCGACCGATTCATCTGCCAGTCACGAAGAGATTCAAGGCCACTTTGCGGTCGTGACCCGGGACATCACTTCCACCGAGCCCGGCGAAATCAGCTATGCGCTGCGGGGCCGTGAGATCCGGGTGGCGGCGAAATCGCTGAATACCAAAACTCTCTCCGCCGGAGAAGACGTAGTGATCGACCGAATCGAGGGAGGCGTCGCCTTCGTCGAGGAGTGGGCCGTGGTGGAACAGCGACTTTAGCCGCTTCGACCTCTCACGCCACGCGCATATAGCGAAAGCCACTCCGGCCAGTTTCCGCTCAGGTCGAAGAAATCGTCGAAATAGACCAGCCCGTTTGCCTCGAGTGCTTCGATGAGCGGCGCAATCAAATCATCGGAAGGCAGGGGTCCAAGAACGACCAGACCTTCCTCCACTCGAAATTCCTGATCAGTGAGGTTGAAGCGCGCGTCGATAGCGCTTCTGACCAGTCCGGCTCGCTCAAATGACTGCTGCAGAATTACAATAACCGGCTGACCAGACCGTATTTCAACTGCCATTAATTAGATGCGATAGGAGACTAACTCACGCGGCACGGAGGCCTCTTATCTTTAATGTATGTCCATGTCTCAGGGTTTCGAAACCGAGTTCGACGTCATCGTCGTCGGTGGAGGTCACGCCGGTACGGAAGCGGCGGTGGCTGCTGCTCGACTCGGTTCACGTGTCGCGCTCGTGACCAGCGCGCTCGAGACAATCGGGCAGATGTCATGTAACCCGGCGATCGGGGGAGTCGCCAAGGGCACGGTTGTCCGCGAAGTCGACGCGCTGGGCGGGATCATGGCCAGGGCGACCGACCTTGCCATGATTCAGTTCCGGATGCTCAATCGCAGCAAAGGCCCGGCAGTATGGGCACCACGCGCGCAGTGTGATCGTGGACTCTATCGTCGCGCTGTCCGCACCTTGATCGAGCAACAGACGAATCTGCAAACCGTCCAGGGAACGGTCGCACGCCTTGTTTTCGATCCCGGCGACGGCAGGGTGGTCGGTGTTGAGACAGTGGAGGGCAGGCGGTTTGCCACTCGAAGCGTGGTCATCACCACCGGGACGTTCCTGCGCGGCCGAATCCACATTGGAACCGGGACCCAGATTTCGGGAGGACGTGCGGGCGAAGCGGCGAGCACGCATCTGGCCGAGCAGCTCGAGCAGGCAGGTCTGGTCGTTGCGCGCTTCAAGACTGGCACTCCCCCGAGAATCGATGGCCGGACCGTCGATTATTCTCGGCTCGAAATCCAGGAAAGCGAGATTGAACAGTTCGATTATTCGTGGTCGCATTTCTGGACTGGGGGCCGTCGTCAGATCTCCGGCAGTCGTCATCCGGAACAGATGCCCTGCTGGATCACTTATCTCGAAGCCGACGGCAAGAGAATAATTCAGGAGAACATCAGCAGGTCGGCGATGTACGGTGGCTCAATCTCGTCACGCGGGCCGCGTTACTGTCCGTCGGTCGAGGACAAGATCGTGAAGTTTCCGCAGGCCGATCGGCATCAGCTCTTTCTGGAGCCGGAAGGTCACGACACGAAGGAGCTTTACGTCAACGGGCTCTCGACATCGCTCCCCGCGGAGGTGCAGCTCGAGATTCTTCGCTCTGTGCGCGGACTTGCCCATGTAAAAATGAATCGAGCGGGCTACGCTATCGAGTACGACTACTATCCGCCGACACAGCTCGACGCTTCCCTCCAGGTCAGATCTGTTCCTGGTCTTTACTTCGCCGGCCAGATAAATGGTACGACCGGCTACGAAGAGGCCGCCGGTCAGGGGCTGGTGGCAGGATTGAATGCTGCGCTTGCAGTCCAGGGAAAGCAGCCACTCATTCTCGGTAGAGAGACTTCCTATATCGGAGTTTTGATCGACGACCTGGTTACGCGCGGAGTGGACGAACCTTATCGGCTTTTCACATCGCGGTCCGAGTTCCGCCTGACCGTTCGTCAGGACAATGCGATCCGGCGTCTGGGGCCGATCGGAATGCGTCTTGGCATCTTCACTCACGCCGAGCAGGAAGTGATCAGAAAAAGACTCGCTGAGGAGAATTCGGCGCTTCAACTCGCCGAGTCGACGAGCATCGCACCTGCCGACGCTGCTGACATTCTTGCAAACGCCGGGAGCGCACCCCTCGTTCATGCCGTAAGAATCCTCGAGGTCGCGAGGCGACAGGATGTCTCGCTCGGCGCGTTGTTCAACGCGGCTGGCGTTGGCGATGACCTTGGTCCGGACGCGTTGGTCACGGCGGATCTCGAGATCAAGTATGCCGGCTATTTCGAACGCGAGCGCGTACAGGCGGATCGAATGCGCCGAATGGGAGATTTTTCTCTCGATTCTGAGCTGGATTACGGCGAGATGCGATCGCTTTCCTTCGAGGCACGTCAGAAGCTCGCCCGGCTGAAGCCCGCCACCCTCGCGCAAGCATCCCGCATTCCTGGTGTGAGTCCCAGCGATTTGCAGAATCTGGTAATCGAGGTCGAGCGAAGAAAGCGACTGGCTGCTACGAGTTAGTCGCTCCCGCTCTCGTCGAGCTCCATTCGATTATCAGTATCGCCGCGGCTATGAAGACGCCGCCAATGATAGTTGCGGCGCCGAGTTGGTTCCCGAGGACAAGCATACCGAGAATCGCCGTGAAGAAAGGCTCGACGGTGGCGATTATCGCCGTTCTCACCGGGCCCAGCACAGACAGTCCCTTTATGAGCGCCGAGAACGCGATTACCGTCGAGACGACTGCCAGGAGAATGATGTTCACCCACACTGACGTGTCTCGTGGAATGAACAGCTCCTGAGTGAGCCCGGCAGCGATGACGAATGTGATGGCGGCGCCGAGGATCAGCAGAAACGTTGCAAACATCGCGGGGACGCCTTCCTGAACGTGCTCGAGTGCCGGCAAATAGATCGAGTAGAGCAGCGCTGATGCGAGCGCGAGCCCCACACCGATCGGGTTGAGCTTCTCCACCGGTGCTCCCACCATCACCGTGACTCCGACGAGCGCCAGCACGAGGGCGGTGCCTCGTACAGCGGTGAGTCGCTCGGTCTTTCTCAGCGCAGCGATCGCTGCCACCCACGCTGGATAGGTATAGAAAAGAAAAGCGAGCGGGCCGACTGGTATGTAGCGCAGGGAATAAAGACTCAGATATGTAATTAGCGCCTGTCCGAATCCACCTATCAGAAGCAATTGGGCTATCTGGCGTCGGGAAACGGATTGGGTCGTGGCAGATCGTGCGGACGTGGCGAGCAGCAGTGCGCCGAGGACGTAGCGCCACGCCATGACCGTTAGCAGAGGAACGCCGGCTCCGGTAGTCAGAACCGTGAGGACGGAGATCGATCCGAAGCTGAGCGCGGACGCGATGATTTGCGCCGTCGCTCTGCCAACGGATCGATCCCGGGATTTCATCGCCGCAATGTAGCTTTACCCTTTGAGTCGGGCCATTTTCCTTCCGACGTCATCGCCATACGAGCATTCCTCAATGACTTCGACGCTTACTCCGCAGACGGGCGCCGCCGAAAAAGACGAATTCAGAGACCTTGGATTCGGGACCGAAGTTGCGCGAGGAACTCGGCGCAGGCTTCTGAACCGCGATGGCAGTTTCAACGTAGCCCTCGAGGGGCTCGATCCGCTCTCGTCGCTAAGCCTCTATCATTGGCTGCTGAGGATCTCGTGGCCTCAGTTCCTGGCGTTCATTGCTGTCACCTACATCTCGATCAACGGTCTGTTCGCAGTTGCTTTTCTTCTCTGCGGACCGGATGCGCTTCAATCGAGCGCCGGATATTTCTCGAACCAGCCTTTCTTTCGGGCGTTCTTCTTCAGCGTCGATACGTTTGCGACAATCGGGTACGGCAACATCGTCCCGGTCGGAGTCGTCCCGAACGTTCTGGTTACCATCGAGGCTCTCCTCAACATCGTAGGCGTCGCACTGGCGACGGGTGTGATCTTCGCCCGCTTTTCACGACCTTCGGCTCGAGTCATCTACAGCCGAAATGCCGTCGTCGCTCCCTACAGAGGCGTCACCGCACTCGAATTCAGAATTGCGAATGCTCGAAGCAGCCAGCTGATCGACGTGCAGGTGCAGGCAATCCTGACGAAGATTGAGCGCAGCGGCACGTCAACCGTCAGAAGATTTTACGAGCTGGAGCTGGAAAGAAATCGTGTTGTCTTCTTCCCATTGAGCTGGACGATCGTGCACCCCATAACTCCCGCCAGTCCAATGTTCGGTTTGACGCACTCCGATCTGCTAGAGGCCGATGCGGAGCTGCTGGTGCTGTTGATTGCGACTGATGAAACGCTGTCCCAGACAGTTCATTCGCGCTCGTCTTACGAAGCCGATGAAATCGTATGGGGCGCGAAATTCGCCAACATGCTGATGCGCAGTGAGACCGAGGGTATCGTAGGAATGAACCTCAGCCAGATCCATGACATCGAGCGGGTGCTTTCAGCCTGAGGTGTGCAAGTCGCCGCGGACAAGACGTCTCCAGTTATAGATCACTTCCACCCCGAGAATAGAATGAACAGGAAATTTAGTATAATTAGCCTCTTGTTAGCGCCAGTTGGCGCCCATGCACAGGCCACTATGGCGACAATGGAGCCGATTCCGCAGATTGCGGTGGTCGGCCATGGTGAGATAAAAGTCTCTCCCGATCGGGCCACCATTCAGGTCGGCGTCCAGACCCGAGCTGCCACTGCTGAAACAGCCGCCGCCGAGAACGCGAAAAAGCAGCAGGCGGTTTTTGCCGCTCTCAGAGCGCTGGGATTCGGCAATGACCAGCTCTCCACGATCAGTTACAACGTGTACCCGGAACAACGCTTCGACCCGGGTAAGGAGCCGGTGATTATCGGCTACAACGTGACCAACACCATCGTGGTGGATGTTCGCAAACTGAGCCAGGTCGGGCCAGTCATCGATGCCGCGCTTTCACACGGTGCGAACAACATCAACTCGTTGCAGTTTTACGCTTCCAACACGGACGCAGCACGAAGGACCGCCATCGCGTCAGCAATAGAGAAAGCCCGTGCCGATGCAGAGGCTGCGGCTCGGGCCGCTGGTGGATCACTCGGCGGTCTGCTCGAGATCAATGTTGGTTCCTACTCGCCGCCTCCGCCCCGACCGATGATGATGATGAAAGTGGCGGACGCAGCACAGGCATCCACACCAATAAATCCTGGCGACGAAACCCTCTCGGTCGACGTCAGCACCCGCTGGAAGTTCAACCCCAGCCGTTAGAAGTGGTGATGTTTCCACGTGGAACACCTTAGGGTCGTTCCACGTGGAAACCCCCTCACGCCGTAGGTAGATTACGCGCCAACCCTTTACCGGAATTTCGTGGCGCGTATCATCGCAATCGCCAACCAGAAGGGTGGCGTCGGCAAAACGACCACCGCAGTAAACCTCGCCGCCAGCCTCGCCGCGGCCGAGCAACGCACGCTTCTCGTTGACGCGGATCCGCAGGGAAATGCGACGAGCGGAGTTGGTCTACAGAAGGAAAATGTGCCGCTCACATTGTACGATGTCCTGGTCGGGAATTCCGATTTCAGATCATCCCGACAGACCTCGGTCCAATTCGAGAAGCTCGACGTAATTGGCGCGACGCCGGATCTGGCGGCTGCCGAAGTCGAATTGGTCGATAAGGAGGACCGCGACCATGTAATGAGCGGGGCAGTCGATTCCTTGAGGGAGGACTACGACTACGTAATAATTGACTGCCCGCCCTCGCTGGGGCTGATCACCATCAACATGCTCGTCGCCGCTGACGCCCTGTTGATCCCGCTCCAGTGCGAATACTACGCTCTGGAAGGACTCTCCCAGCTTTTGAACACCGTGCACCGTGTTCAGCACAGCGCGAATGAAAAGCTGGGCATCGATGGCGTACTGCTCACCATGTACGACTCTCGCCTCAATCTTTCCAGGCAGGTTGCCGACGACGCGCGGGAGTACTTCGGACCCAAGGTGTTCAGGAACGTCGTACCGCGAAATGTCCGTCTGGCAGAGGCGCCGAGCTTCGGCAAGCCAATCATCCTCTACGACGTCGCCTCGGTTGGGGCACAGGCATACATGAACGTCGCAAAGGAGCTGATTCAACGAACCGCGCAAGGAGACGACGGTGGCAACTGAGAAAACACCACGCCGGCTGGGAAGGGGACTGGAAGCGTTACTCGGAAGTGCCACAGGTCTCGCCTCGAGCGATGAGGGCGCACTCAAGTCGATCCCCATTTCGCAGATCGGTCGAAATCCTTTCCAGCCTCGGCAAGAGTTCAACATCGAAGAGCTCAACGAGCTCAAGGAAAGTCTGAGCGCGAGCGGGCTTCTTCAGCCGATCACGGTTCGCCGACGCGCGGGCAAGGATGGCTTCGAGCTCATCGCCGGTGAACGTCGTCTGCGCGCAGCCAGTAGTCTTGGGTGGAAAGAAATTCCCGCGATTATCAAGGAAATCGATGACCGCACGCTATTGACTCTGGCATTGGTAGAAAATCTCCAGCGGGCCGACTTGAATCCAATAGAAGAGGGTGAGGGCTACCACCAGCTCGCGGATCAGTTCGGCCTGACTCAGCAGCAGATAGCAGAAACCGTTGGCAAAGACCGATCGACGATCGCCAACATGCTTCGCCTGCTTCAGCTACCCGCGATAGCTCGCCAGCTGTTGCAGGAAGGCCATCTCACGATGGGGCACGCAAAGGTTCTACTCGGCCTTGACGACTCAGAGGTAATTGTGAGTCTCGCTCGCGAGATCGTGGCCGAAGGTCTCACGGTGAGGGACGTTGAGCGACGGCTTCGAGATGTCGCAGGACCGCGAGATGGAAAGAAAACTGGGAGGCCGCGTCGAGCGGATAAACAGCCAGCAGAGGCCCGTCGGATCGAGGACAGACTACGCCGGTACCTTCAAACCGACGTTTTGCTAAAAGTTGGGCCCAACAACGCCGGTACGCTGTCGGTGCAATTCTACTCTGCAGATGACCTTCAGAGATTGTTGGAGAAAATGGGAGTACCCGACTAATCAACAGTGTTGTGAACCTGAGCTGTAACTACTTATCTGACAAGGAGTTACACAGTTTTCGTGCGCCCTTAGGGCCGAGTTCTCCACACAAAGATGCAGGGGTCGAATGACGGGGATTCACGAGCTGGTTTCCTATACAGATGAGCTATTGGAGACATCTGCAACGCCGGACTACTCGGCGGCACTGAACGGGCTCCAGTTAGAGAACAGATCTCCGGTCAAAGGAATCGCTGCCGCAGTCGATTTCTCGACACGTTCGATCAAAGGGGCGATCGAAGCATCGGCCAACCTGCTCATCGTTCACCACGGAATGTTCTGGAACGGCTTCGGTCCGATCCAGGGACCTGCCTACGAGCGGCTACGGCTTCTCATTGAAAATGACATCGCCGTTTATGCATCACATCTGCCGCTCGATCGACATTCAACTCTTGGCAACAACGTACTGCTCGCAAGGGAGTTGAAGCTCACGCCAACGGACAGTTTTGCGCAATACGAAGAAATTTTCATTGGTGTCAGCGGAGAGAGCGACGTCGAGACTGCGGTCATCGTTCACAGCGCAAAACAATTTGCCAGCAAGTACTCGAGCGAAGTACGCGTCACGCCACTAGCTCCACGTCAGCGTACTCGCAGATGGGCAATCTGTACCGGTGCCGGCGCATCAAGCGACACGCTCAAGGAAGCCGGGAGAAAGAGAATCGACACTCTTATCGTCGGCGAAGGTCCGCACCATACCGCAGTACAAGCAGAGGAGGCCGGCGTCACCATCATCTATGCCGGGCATTATGCGACAGAGACGCTCGGTGTCACCGCGCTGGCGCAGCACCTCGGCGAGAAATACGACGTTCCATGGAGTTTTGTGAACGCACCGACAGGACTCTAGCCACGTTCCCCCACGTCGGTTCAGCAGTCGGTGTAAGCACTTTTCCAGGTCGCGTGCCATTTGCCCTGCGCATCACGTTCCACGAACCCGAACTTTCCGCCGTCGTCGTATTCGACATTGACCACGATGACTGGTCGGTGCGCTGAACCCAGAGCCACCACGGATAGAATCGCAGTCACCGGCGTCGAGTCTTCGGGCCCTGCGTTTCGCGTGAAGTAACTGACGTCGAATTTTCCATTCGTTCCCAGCGCTCTTTCTCCTACGATCAGCAGGTGCTCGACGCGTGGTTTCGCTTCTTCATTAACGGTGCGAACGACATCAGCAATGACTACCTGATTCGTGTCGAGCTGAAACGTGTACGCGGAGCGCACCCGGAACGGGAGACCCCTGAAGGTTGGATCCCGACCCGTCGTTGACAGTGTAGCCGCGGCTTGTGTCACCGCAGCTGCGAGACCGGCCGAGTCTCGGCTGGACATAGCTTCGATCGAGTCGAGCGCGATCGGCTGCGCATGTCCGGTTGCGAATCCGATCTGCCAGTTTCCAGGTGTCGATTGAAGTCTGGCCGCCGGCCAGGAATAACATTCCTGAGTCGTATCGATTTGAGAGATGGGGACCACTCGCAGGGACGAGGCGATTTTGCCACCGCGCCCGAATAAATCGAATGTCACTCCGGAGGTTGGCGGTCCAATTCCCTGGAGCGATTCAATCGTGCTGTCAGTCGCGTAGGGAAGCACTACGTTCACGCTATCCAGACTCCCGCCGGCGGCCGCGATCATCAACGGTCCTGCTTCAGCGTTCCAGTTGGTGTTCTCACCAGGCCCGGCCGGATAAACAGCGGGAAGGGCACGTGTGGAATCAGCGGTCTGTCGATCACGGCCACGGCAAGCCGGGACCAAGCAAGTAAATGCAATCAACCAGCAGGAACACAGACGTGCTGTCATGGCCGTAATTTGTCCGGCAACTGCAGGAACGTCGAGTACGCATCTGCTGCTACGTCAACCTACGTATTCGAGTGGCCGAGACACTGGTGTAGAGTAAACGCGCGGGTAATTCAACGAGGAGCTAAATGGACTCGGCAACGTTAACCTCGATCAATCAAGCTGAAGCAACCGGTACGGCAGGGTTCGACGTAACTGCCGCGGGCGATATCAATCCTCCACTCGCGCCACTTCGCGAAAGACTGAGCTGGGCGCTCTACGACTTCGCGAATACGGTTTTCTCGATGAACATCGCCACGCTCTACTTTGCCGCGTGGCTCGTTGCTGATCTTGGCCATTCGAACACTCTCTACGCTCTGGCAAACGGGATTGCGTCAGCACTCGTGGTTGTGTCGATACCGATCTTCGGCGCGATCTCGGACGCAACGCAACGACGGAAGCCGTGGGTAGTCGGCTTTACGCTCATCGCTTGCGGGGCGACGATTGTGATTGCCGCTCTTGGTCAGCTGGGTTTGCCGCTGATTGGCGAAGGAATCACAGGTGTAGTGTCGACACGAGTGGCGAATCCGGTTGCGTTGTTCGGCGTGATCACCGCGTTCGTCATAGCCAACTATGCGTACCAGGGTGCGCAGCCGTTTTACAACGCAATGATGCCGGAGCTCGCTCCTGCCGATCATCGCGGACGTCTGTCGGGAATGGGTGCCGCACTTGGCTACGTGGGATCCATCACCGGTGTGATTCTGACTTTTCCGTTTTTCACCGGCCAGATGCCGATCCTCGGCGCGGTGCCGGACAAAGTCGTTAGCTCGCTGCGAAGCATCGTTCCATTCACCAGCCATGGAGGACGAGTCTCGACATTCGTGCCGACTGCTCTGCTCTTCCTTCTCTTTACGATTCCGCTAATGCTGTTCTGTCGCGATCACTACGTTTTACGCGGAAAGCGACAGGTGGCATGGCGAGACGCGTTCCGCGATGTCCGGAACACGATCAAGGAAGCGAGGAATTATCCAGGTACACTGAGATTCATCCTGACCTCATTTCTGTACCAGGATGCAATGGGCACCATCATCGCCAACATGGCGCTGTACGCGATCTTCGCGATGGGTTTCGTCAAAGGCTCAGAAGCAACCCTCTTCGTCATCCTCACGGTGCCGGCAGTCATCGGTAGCTATGGCATCGGCCGGCTGGTAGACCGATTTGGTCCCAAGAAAACGCTGTCGTGGGTACTTGGGTGCTGGATAGTTCTCCTCGTGGCAATGATCGTCGCGCCATCACGAGGCGCTTTCTGGATCGTCGGAGCACTGATCGGTCTGATTTACGGCGGTGTGTCGACCGCGGAGCGGCCGTTGCTGCTCAGCCTGGTACCGGATGTCGAGGCAGGACGTTTCTTCAGTCTGATGGTGCTCTCCTCACGAGCGGCAGCCGTGGTGGGGCCGTTCATTTGGGCGTTTGCGGTGGATGGACTGGCGCCTTCGATGGGTACCGGCTTCGCGTATCGAGCCGGTGTGATGACGGTCGCAATCGGAATGGCGCTGGCGTTGTGGATGCTGAGCGGTGTGCCCGACAATTTCACCAGGCCGACGAGGTCGCGATGATCTATCAGTTGTTAAGATGGATCTCGGGCATTGCGCTGCATTGGTTCTACGGCGACATCCGCGTGTTCGGTGAGGATCGGATTCCCGCCAATGGGCCGCTCCTGGTAGCAGTCAATCACCAGAACGCGCTGGTGGACTCGCTTCTCATCGGTTGGTTAATGCCGAGAAAAATCACGATGACGGCCAAAGCTACGTTGCTCGAGAATCCCTTCGTTGCGGCGCTGTTCAATCTGGTTGGTGTGGTGCCCCTTCGAAGGGCGAGCGACGAATCCCGAAAGGGCGGCGGCTCGCCGATCGACCGCTCTCGCAACGCGGGTGCGTTCCACGAGATACTCGGAGTACTCGAGAAGCGCGGCGCGGTGCTCATCTTCCCGGAGGGGAAGAGTCACAATGAGCTGGGTCTCGAGCCACTGCGGACCGGGTTGGCGAGGCTTGCATTACAGGCGCGCAACGATCGAAGCATCCAGAATGTGCGAATCCTTCCAATCGGACTCGTCTTCGCGGACAAAGCCACGCCGGGATCCGCTGTCGGTATCCGGGTTGGCGAAGCAATCGAGATGGACGCCTGGAAGAATCCCGATGTCGCTACGCTGACAGTCGAGATCGCCAGTCGACTACGTCGTGTCTCAGAAGGGAACGAGGCACCGCTATCGGAGCCACGACCTGTCGTACCGCCCGATAGTGTTCTGCGCAAAGTCTTGATCGCGATCGCAGCAACGTGGGGCCGGCTGACTCATGAGGTGCCGGTGCAGATGGCGAGAACACTTGCCCTCCGCCGAAGTCGTGACGCCGATCAGCCGGCGATGCTGACGATAATCTTCGGTCTCGGGCTGGTGTTGCTCGCTTACGCTCTGCAGTTGGTGGTAGTTGGTACGCTGGTGCGTTCGTTCTGGGTGAGCGCTTTTTACCTTGCGAGTCTACTCAGCGGGGCTTACTGGGCGGCATTCGAGAAGCACCCGCGGCGCTACTAGTTCTTACTTGGTCTCCAGCCAGTTAGCGCCAACACCGAGATCTACCACAAGCGGCACCGACAGCTGAGCGGCATTCTCCATTTCATACTGAACCAGTTGCTGAACCGACTCGAGCTCGCCGGGTGGAACTTCAAAAACGAGCTCGTCGTGGACCTGGAGCAGCATTTTCCCTTCCAGCTGCTTCTCCCGCAGAGCAGCATCGATCCTGATCATTGCAATCTTGATCAAATCCGCCGCTGAGCCCTGAATGGGAGAGTTGGCAGCAGTTCTTTCACCGAACGCACGGATGTTGAAATTGCGCTCACGCAGTTCCGGTATGTAGCGGCGACGGCCGAATATGGTTTGGACGTATCCATTCTCTCGGGCAAAAGCGACCATCGCATCCAGATAGTTTCTCACTCCCTGGAATCGCTCGAAGTATCGTGCGATGAATTCCTTCGCTTCAGCGTGCTCGATCCCCAATTGGCGAGAGAGGGCGTGCGGGCCCTGACCATAGATCGTGGCGAAATTGATCGTCTTGGCGCGGCTTCGCATGGTGCCGGTAACATCGGGCAGCTCAACGTCGAAGATCAGAGCCGCGGTCTGGCGATGGATGTCACCGCCGGCGCGGAAGGCTTCGACAAACGCGGGGTCACCCGATAAATGCGCCAGCAGACGCAGCTCGATCTGGGAGTAGTCCGCCGCGAGAAGCTTCCAGCCTCGACGGGGGATGAAGCCACGCCTGATATCACGACCGAGTTCCCGCCGAATCGGAATGTTCTGCAGGTTCGGATCACTGGATGAGAGACGGCCAGTCGAGGCTACCGTCTGATTGTACGATGTGTGGAGACGACCGGTCTTCGGATTTACGAGTCGCGGCAGCGCATCCAGATATGTGCTTTCGAGCTTCGAGAGCTCGCGGTACTCCATGAGAAGTGTCGGCAGAGCGTGACCTTCCTCAGCAAGCTCTGTAAGAACGCTGGCGTCAGTAGATGGTCCCGTACTGGTACGCTTCAGAACCGGCAGATTCAGCTTGTCGAACAGAATCTCACGCAGCTGCAGGTTGGAGTTGATGTTGAACTCCATTCCCGCCGTTTCGTAGATCTGCTTCTCGACTGCCTCTCGGTCGGCGGTGAATCGCTGTTTCAGCGAAGCGAACCAGGGCAGATCGATCGTGATGCCGGTCCACTCCATTTCTGCCAGCACATCAATGAGAGGAAGCTCCACTGCGTCGAGCAAACGCGTGAGCTCGTGCGACTGCAGCTGCGGCTCGAATATCTCACGGAGCCGTAACACCATGTCGGCTTCTTCGCACGAGTAGTCACGTGCGGCCTCCACCGGACATTCTTCAAAGGGAATTTCCGATCGCCCCTTGCCGCATAGATCCGCGTACGAGGTCATGGTGTGGTCGAGAAACTCGAGGCTCAGGACATCGAGTCCGTGCGACCGTCGACTCGGATCGAGGACATAGCTCGCCAGCATCGTATCGAAATCGAGACCGGCGAGCTTGATCCCCAGAGAGCGAAGGAGCAAAAGGTCGAATTTCGCGTTGTGTGCCGTCTTGCGGACTTCCGGATCCTCGAGAAGGCGCCGGAGCGGCTCCATTTCCGGAGCATCGAGCGGGGGAAGGTTCCTGACTTTTCCGGGGCGCTTCTCTCGCAGCATTCTCGCCGCAATACTCAGAGAATCCCCGTTCGCTTTCTTTTTCTTGGAAGCCTGGCCTTCGGGAAAGACCTCATCGCCTCCCCTGATCAGCCCGCGCTCCTCCGGGGCATCCGTCGCCGATCGATCGCCGGCGGCATCAACCAGTAGCTCACCCTGCCCTCCCTGCGGAGAGCGATGGCGCAGCGGGAAATAGTAGGCTTCACCTCCCCCCACGCCGATCGAGATGGATATGAGGGATGATCGAAGCGGATCGACTGTCTGGGGGCTATCCGCGTCGACAAAGGCTTCAGTGTCGAGCGAGATCGTCGTCGCTTCGCGTGCTCGCTGAACAGCGTGGGCAAGCCCTTCGATTGTATCGACAGTCACATAGTTGAACGGCTTGCTCGGCTTTTCCTCGACCGGTGCCTGGACAGCGAAGTCCCTCGCCAGTGAGTGAAACTCCAGGTCCAGGTAGAGATCACGCAGAAGGAGGTAGTCGGGCTCCTTGATTTTGAGAGCCTCGAGATCGAGGTCTACCGCTAAATCGTCGCGAATGGTGACTAATTCCTTGGACAGCCTCGCATTCTCGGCGTGCTCGAGGAGCGCTTCACGTGGACGCTTCTTGGTGATCTCTGGCGCGTGTTCGAGAATCGATTCGAGATGCCCGTACTGCTTCACCAGCTCGGCGGCTGTCTTATCTCCGATACCGCGCACACCGGGAATGTTGTCCGAGGAATCGCCAACAAGCGCCAGGTAATCGGTCACAAACTCTGGAGCGACACCAAGTCTTTCATCGGCGTTTTCGACACCCACCCAATGCTCCTCGACATTGGCCGAGCCCCCGCGCCCCGGATTCAACAGCCAGACGCCTGGCCTCACCAGCTGCTGGAAATCCTTGTCGCCGGACACGACGACCACGTTCATGCCTGCTTCGACGCTCTTTCCAACCAGCGTGCCAATGACGTCGTCGGCTTCGTATCCGGGCAGCGTAATGACTGGAATCTTGTAGGCGCTGAGGATCTGATTGATACGATCCATTCCGCGATCGAAGTCCGACTGGAGCTCCTCAGTCAGCTTTTCGCGAGTCGCTTTGTATGCGGGGTAGCGCTCATGACGAAACGAGAGACCTGAATCGTGCACCCAACCCAGATAATCCGGGTGGTGATTGGTCATCAACAGACGCAGGAACGTCGCTATTCCCCAGCTTGCTGAGGTATTCTCACCTTTGCTGGTGGTGAGCGGGCGGGCGATCATCGCGAAAAAAGCGCGATAAATGAGCGCGTAGCCGTCGACCAGAAACAGCCGAGGGCTGTCAGGACCTTTCATAGAGTCAATATAAGGCGCTCTTTCTCCCGCTCGAGGAGGGGTATACCGAGAGAAGCCACCACGCAGGAGGTTAGATTCTTATCTAGCTCGCCGAGAGTTGAGCGCGAGAAATTCCGTCTCGCTCGGCCTGGTAAGCCTCCACTTCCCTGTCTCGTCGTAAAAGACGAGCTGGGAATTGAACTGCCGGTATTGCCAGATCTGGAGCCTGGTGGTGTTCCCCATCTGCGTCGTGCTAATGGCCTGATTGGTATTGCGCTCGACGATCTGGTCGGGCTCGCCGAGCGCCACAAATACCATCCCCCGATCGGAAAGCCAGCCAGGATTCTTGTCCATTCTGAACTGGACGTTCGCCGTCTGGATCCGGCTGAAATAGGCCTGCATGTCCTCATTGATCGCCGTTTCGGGTATCGGATCGGTTGTTCGGAGAAACTCGGCCCACATCGAGGCTCGCCTTTCCGGTGCCGCCGACCGGAGTGCGTTCAGGCGCCCGGGATTGGCGAAGAACCGCAGGTAGCCAAGCATGTCTTCGAAGGACATCAAGGGAATGTCTTCGCCGAAGCTCACAAACAGCGGAGCACTCACACTGTCGGCCACATCCCGCCGGGAAAACGACACCTGCGCGGTGCCAACGCCGACGGCGGATATAGGCACGGAGACGATACCACTGAAAAGCGCTCCGCGGCGCGCCAATGAGACCGAGTCGTGCCAGAGCTGAGCGCCCTTATCGTTTCGGACCGAAAAGTAGACAGGCAGCCGGGGTCCTTGCCCGTACGCCTCGACATAAATGGCGACGGTGCTGTCGCGACCGAAAACTGCGCTGGAACGGGGGCTTGCCAGTATGTTCGGCGCGGAGTCGAGCGTGGACCGACCCTTTGCTTCGTAGACCAGAATCGGCGTTGAGAGTCCGCTCGCGCCAAGCATTGGAACGGTCACGGATGCCTGCTGAGTCGCGCTGCGCGATCCTCCTACGTCCCGAACGGTTGTCGATAGAGTGTATGCGCCGGGCGGGATGTGAAAGTAGTGCTGGAAGATCACGCTCTCGTCTGATCGGTTGATCTCACGAAAGGAGCCGACGCGGACAATCTCCATCGCATTGACGCTCCCTGCTTCGACATTCCCGCGATTGAGCACGAGGTTGACCTCGTAGGGAGCTCGATAGCGATCTCCTTCTCGCGAAAACGTGAGAGCCCGGTTCGGCAACGATATGCTCACCAGCAACAGAGTCGTATCCGGTGACTTGCTCGCAAAAGCGGAGATCTTGCCGACAAAGGAGACTGGATTGGGAGCGGCGATGAGTCCGATTTGACGATACAGCTCGCTCACATCGGGTGCCTGCTCGCCAGCTGCCGTAATAACCCGCGGATCGGGCTCCGGGTTATTGCGCACGGGCGCCGCGCTACTGCAGGCAATCGCTGCAGCAGAGACAAGTAACGTCAGACCTGGGCTGAGTTTCGAAGTAGTCGGCATGAACAGGAATACCCTATCCGGCTTTTGTGGTTTCTATTAGCTTCGCGGCGTGTCTCGAGAACAGATGGTCGGCACCCCGGTTGCCGGCTATACAATAAAAAAAGAAGTAGGCGAAGGTGGCACTTCCGCTGTCTACCTGGCCGAGCATCCCAATCATGGCACCGTCGCACTCAAAGTGCTACGGGAGAAGCTGCGCCAGGATACGACCGCCGTTGCTCGCTTCGTCCGTGAAGCCAAATACGGCGCAAGAGTAAGACACCCGAACGTCGTCGAGACCATCGAAATTGGCCAGGCTGAAAATGGTCTCCATTTTCTTGCCATCGAGTGGGCCGAAGGTGAAATACTCGAGCGCTACGCCAAGCAGAACGCGCCCGTCGCCCCGGACGAGGTAGCGACGATCGTGTCTCAGATCGCCGCTGGGGTTCAGGCTGCTCACGATGCGAATATCGTGCACCGCGATCTGAAGCCTGAGAACGTGATGTACGATCCGAAAACCCGGCGCGTAAAGCTGCTCGATTTCGGAATCGCCACCGATACCCAGGCATCGAGTGACGAGCGCCTGACCCGTGCCGGCTTTTTTGTCGGCACCCTCATGTACATCGCCCCGGAGGCCTTGTCGGGCGAGATCGTAACGGCAGCCGCGGATCAGTACAGCCTGGCGACAATCGCTTACTTCCTTCTTACGCGTTGCCTTCCCTATACCGCGAAGGCGCCAAGAGAAATGTTCACCCAGCTCCTGACGATGCCGCCGATTCCCCTGAAGGATGCCGGTGAAGAAGGGCTGAATTTTTCCACTGAACTGAACGACGTGGTAATGCGCGCGCTTTCGCGTGCACCAGCCGCCCGGTATCCAACCGTTGTTGCTTTTGCGAATGCGTTTGCCGAAGCGGCAGCCATCCCGCCCGATCAGCCGAAGATGCTCGACAAATTCAAAGGCTTACTTAGACGCAACAGATAGATCCGAGGGATCTACTGGCAGCCAGAGAGTAAACGTCGAGCCTTTTCCCAGTTCGCTTTCCAGCTCCACCATTCCGCCGATCAGCGCAGCCAGCCGGCGAGAAATGGCTAGCCCCAGGCCGGTACCTCTTTCAGCCGAGTTTCCGCGGGGCCCGGCATCTATTTGCTCGAACTCCTCGAATATCCGACTCTGGTCGGCCGGATCGATTCCAATTCCCGTATCGATTACCTGAATGCCTATCCATGGGGTCGCTGGGTAAGAAGCACGATCCTGGCCCGGCAGAGGCCCACTGTCAGGAAGCGAGTCGACGAGCTTGGTGCGGATCACGATCCCGCCGTGGTTCGTGTACTTCACCGCGTTGCCAAGCAGATTCACCAGAATCTGCCGGAGGTGGGTTGGATCGGTTCTGATGCGCGGCAGCGCAGCGCCCATCACCAGAGAAAGGCTCAATCCCTTTTCGCTGACGAGGGACTCGATCTCGCTCGCGACATCAAGCACAAAAGGTCGCAGATCGATCGTCTCGGTGTGAATCTCCAGCCGGCCGGCAGCCATTTTCGCCAGATCAAGCACCTGATCCACGAGATGTCGGAGATGATTCGCCGAAGCTTCGATCCGCTCGACTGGTTTTACCTGGCGAGGCGCCAGCTCACCATACACGCCCTCCCTCAACAGATCCACGAAGCCTACGATTGCATTGAGGGGCGTTCTCAGCTCGTGGGAGACGTTCGCCAGGAACTCGCTCTTCATCCGATTGACCCGCAACAGCTCTGAAGAGAGCCTTTCCAGCTCCTTCGATCGTTCTACGAGGCTGCGAGCTTGACGACGTTCGTGCCGGAGTATGAGAGCAAGACCTAGCACCGTCGCAAGTGAGAGAATCCAGCCGACCAGTCCGGTCCAGCGATCTATCCCAATTTGCGAAAGCGCGTGCATTGACTCGAATCATAAGAATCCGTAACCTCCGGCACCATGACCGATTACGAGCAGCTGATCGAGCTGTTGGCCGAGCGCTCTACCAAGCGCGGCCAATTCACTCTCGCATCCGGCAAGCAGTCCAAGTATTACATCGACGCGAGATTGACGACCATGAGTCCCGAGGGTCTTGCTCTCATCGGACAGCTGGGACTTTCGAGGCTCGTCGGGTCGGGCTGGAAGGTTGATTCAGTGGGAGGGCTGACACTGGGTGCCGATCCTATCTCGTACGCTATCAGCTTCGCCAGCGCGAGCTCTCCACGAGCACTGCGAGCCTTCACGGTTCGCAAGGAAGCCAAGAGTCACGGGACCGGGAAATTGATCGAGGGACCGTTCAGAAAGACAGATCGAGTAGCAGTGGTTGAAGATGTCATCACCACTGGTGGCTCGGCGTTGCGAGCAATCGAAGCAGTCAGAGCTGAAGGTGGCACCGTAGCGGGAGTGCTGGCGCTTGTCGACCGGGAAGAGGGAGGCCGGCAGGCAATTGAAGCCGCCGGCATTCCCGTAATCAGCATGGTCTCAGCGAGCCAAATCATCAGAGCTCTCGGCGATTAGCTTTGCCGGCGAGCTCCCCTTTGGGAATCCAGCCCGGATATGGCGCTGATGGTCGGAAGGCACACAGCGCATCCACGTAGGGAAGCACCAGCTCGGTTCGAAAGTATTGAACCATGCCCTGACCATCGTACGTGCCTCTGAACCTGACCGGCGACATCTTCATCACAGTGCGCACGTGGCGCCCAAAGCTCTGCGGTGAGGAATAGTCCAGGTGATTCGCAACACGCGCCACGGAAAGGCCGGGGTTCTCAAAGAGCCTGGCAGCACGAATGAGTCTGGAAAGCGAGAGATAGCGCTTCGGCGCCGGTAGTTTCGCCCGAAAAAACCGGCTCATCAAAGTGCTGGGCAAAATATTGAGATGTCGAGCCAGCTGTCTTACCGTCGAAATCCTTGGCGAGGCATCGAAGAGCAACTCGAAGAAACGCCAGCAGTCTTTGGATACTCCTGGCAGATCGAGGCTTATCTGTGACAGCGCTGAACGCTGAAGATCGCTAGATCCCTGCGAAGCAAGCAGGCTTCGGAGTGTCTGCCAGCCGGCTGGCATTCTGGCATCGACCAGCGTCCGAATTCCGAGCTGACCGAGAGCGAGAGTCGCATGCGGCGTGGAATTCACCGTCTCCGTAAGCAGAGCGACAGCGGGAACTCTCGGAAATTCACGCACCATGGCTGCTACTCGACTCGAGTTTTGGGTGCCATACCTGGTGACGGAAATCAGAACGAGGTTCACCTTCTGATCTCTGAGATCCGCGAGGACTTCGTCAAGCGACTCTCGATGCAGCGGATCACATAGACCCTGGGCAGCCGCATCGACACGAGAGCGCTCGAGCGGAGTGAGAATTGTCGAAACCGGGGTACGAGGGGAGACGCGTTTGGAGTCGGTGGGCATGAGATCCTCACGGTTTAAGGTGGCAACCGTTCCGGCGCGCAACATTACACCACCACGTCAGATGCCCGTCATGCGTTCACAGGAGTGAAACGGGATGTTCTCGCAGTTCGTCATTCCGTTATATTTTTTTAGGCAAGTTGGTCGGACGATCGCGCATAGGTATCTAATAGGTACTTATTCGAGGAAAGTCCGGGCTCCAGTGGACAGGCTGCCAGGTAACCCCTGGGCACGGACGGCGAGAGTTGTTCGTGACGGACAGTGCCACAGAGAATAGACCGCCGCTTTTCGGAGCGGTAAGGGTGAAACGGTGGGGTAAGAGCCCACCGCGCTCGTGGCAACATGAGCGGCACGGCAAACCCCAGCTGGAGCAAGGCCAAATATGCGGCGAGAGG
>AR_comb_assmDRAFT_10185208_pt1 | contig 19679 bp, 13 predicted proteins | sample ArasoioldDNA_FD_10543 | JGI IMG/M metagenome (IMG submission 10543) | reverse complement strand
AAGCAGGCATGTGGGACACACCCATTTCGGCACTTGGGGGTTCGCCAACAGTATCCGTCCGTCACTATGTAACTGCCGGATGAGGCCCCACACGGTGCGGCGTGCATGCGGGTCGAGGCCGGTACTGGGCTCGTCCAGCAAGATGATCTCGGGATCGTGGGCGATCGCAATGGCCAGGCACAGCCGCTGCTGTTGCCCGCCTGAGAGGCGGCGGGCGAGCACGTGGCGTTGCGCGCTCAGGTCAAAACGGGCCAGTAAGTCGGCGACTTGCTGCTGCGTCAGATAAACTTCATACAATGCAGCGTAGACCTCGAGCAGTTCGTTGACTGTCAGGTCGTTCAACAAGGCGGCGCGTTGGAGTTGCAAGCCCAGCTTGCGCTTTACAGCGGTAGGTTGCCGTCCCACATCAAGCCCGGCTACCTGAATACTTCCCTGCGCCGGACGGTGCAGGCCCTCGACACAGGCCAGCAAGGTGGTCTTGCCAGCACCATTCGGCCCCAACAGGCCAAAGATCTCCCCAGGTTGCACGCTCAGGGTCACACCCCGTAAGGCCTGTACTTGCCGTGCTCCACGGCCGTATACAGCCGAGACATCGTCGATAGCGATCACCGGTTGCCGCATGGCTTGCCCCCTTTCACTGATTCTGCCCGGCCAGTTCTGCACTGGTAATCCAGGTCCCATGAAAGCCGTAAGGCACGCGCACGGGCAGCAGCACCCGTGCTCTCGGAGGGGCGCGGAAGTCGCGGGTCTCGACGACCACTAGCTCGCTTGTACCGCTGGCGGCATCGTGCACGTAGGTCACCAGCCAGCCGTCATCTTCCCCCTTGGAGTCGGGACGTGGCACGAAGACGCCTTCACCACCCGTCCGGCCCTGACCGTACACGTGGTGTTCGCTCGTGCCCTTGGCCAGGTCATACTTGATCAGGCCGTCAAACATCACACCGCCTGACCTACCACAATACCCAAACCGGGTCTGCTTGCCAGTGAGCGCCTCATTGACACGCGGGAACTCTGTTGGGATGTCGTCCAGCGGTCCTTCTGTAGCTTGGCCCGTCTTGAGATTGAATCGCCACTGGTATAGAAAGGGCGCGTCAATCAGGGATCTCGCCTTGCCATCAGTGGGGCGTGCCGACGTCTGCGGCTGAAAACCGATCGCCTCGGGATACTGCCTGAATCGACAGGCGAGCAGGACGACCTCGTCGCCATCCTCGTAGGCATTCAGGGTATGGAACACCCAGCAGGGGGAGGTCTCGAACCACTTGATCTCGTCCCCGGTGCCATGCCTGGGAAGGATGCCAACTCGTGCCCCCAGTTCCGGCGCAAACGTGAGGCGGAGACCTTCATTTATCGTGAAGACCATAGGGAGATCCATGAACAGGGTATAGCGCGGCGTGATGGCGAAGTCGTGCATCATGATCGGCCGCGGCAGGTCGATCGGCGTCGTGCTGACGATGTCTCCCTGCGCGTTGATGACGCTGTACTGGAGGTACGGTTGCGTTCTCACACTGTACCCGAAGCAGAGCAATTCGCCGGTAGCCGGGTCGACTTTGGGATGTGCGGTAAAGGGATGGGCAAGCTTGTCGCCAAACGTGTACAACCCGAGAGTGTCTAGTTCTGGCACCGTGATGCGGTGCGGCGGTCCAGCTTCGTAGAGGGCCAGCAGGCGGCCAGCGTGCCAGACCAGGGCAGTGTTGGCCCTGTTACGCTTCTCGGACGGCGCCTGGAAGGTATCGTAGAGCGCTTTGCCAGCGGCGTGCTCGTCCTGCCAGCGTGCGGTGTGGACATAGCGGTTACGATAACTGGCCTTGCCGCCTTGCACCCGCACCCCGTGCAGCATGCCGTCGCCGAAAAACCAGTGATAATTGCCCAGCGGCGGAAACTGCGGGTTGGGTCCATTGCGCACAAACATGCCATCCATCTCTGGCGGCAAGGTGCCAATGACCTTGAGATTGTCCGCCGTGGTCTCTCCCTGGACGGGAGCAAAGTTGCCTTGCAGAAACGGATGGTGCGGCCACTCTGATATGTCCTTGTCTAGGGCTGCAAAGGTGAGTCCCGCACTTTCCCCGAGCACCCATAGGCCGCCTGTCAGGGCGAAACCTCTGAGGAAATCTCGACGGTTCATCATGGCACCTCCTTGCTGCATTGCCTCAGTGTGTGTTGATGCCTATAGCGTAACATCGCGTGCCCATGCAGGGGGAGTTGCCGCAAGATAGAATTGGGGATGCGGTGAGGAGGGATTTTCGCTATGACGAAAGTCATAGGGGGAGGTGCGTCATGGAATTCCGTGTGACTGGTCTCGATGGCAAGGTCGTCGTTATCACTGGCGGCGCCAGGGGCATGGGTGCCGCCTATGTTCGGGGCTTCCTGGCTGAGGGTGCCAAAGTCGTGGCGGCTGACCTCGCGTGGGACGGCGTCGAGGTATTTCGTGATGAGGTAAAGGCCGCAGGTGGCCTACCGTTGATAATGGATGTGACCGACAACCGGGCTATTGATGACGCCTTTGCTGCGGTCATCGAGCGCTTCGGCACCGTCGATGTGCTGGTGAATAACGCCGGCATGCGCCAGCGCGACCTGTATCCGCCACACGGACGGGTAACCACCCTGGAGACCAGCGACGCGGACTGGGAGCGCATGTTTGCCGTCAACGTGTTCGGTGTGCTCAAGGTGACCCGTCAGTTCATCCAGCCGATGCTGGCGCACCAGCGTGGCAGTATCATTAACGTGTGCAGTAGTGGCATCCTGGCACACTCGCATGGTGGTGGCTACACGGCGCTGCGGCCGAACAGCCGCGAGATGCCGTATATGGCGTCGAAGGCCGCGCTGGCGACCATGTGCTTCTACCTGGCAGACGAGGTGAAGGCCCAGAACGTGGCGGTGAACCTCATCCTGCCCGGCCACACCCGCACCACCGGCTCTGATGAACAGACCCGGCTACGGGCCGCGATGGGCGCGACCAACGCCCCGAAGATGCTGGTACCCGAGCACGTGGTGCCGCTGGTGCTATACCTGGCCTCACAAGACGCCTCGCAGATCACCGGCAAGCTTTTCGATGTCGTGCAGTGGAACCTCGAACATGGCCTGGGCGGGAGGGAGCGCTGGGAAGTGCCGGAGTAACGCGGCCAGTCTTGGTGCACGCGCCATTACCGCTTGGCAGGGCCATGCAGTTCTCATTGTTATCCCCCCTTTATCAAAGGTGATTTGGATGGAGCGATCGCCGACTTCACCAAAGCCCTCGAACTCAATCCCGGTGATGCTTCCGCTAACCCGCAATCTGCACCACGTCGCCGGCTGCTGCACACCCCTGGGCACGGTAGTGGCCGATGGCTTGCAACAGCGGTTCGTCGGTGAGCGAGTACAACACCGCATTGGTGGTTGTCTCCAGGTTGACGTGCCGCCGCCACATATTCGCCGGCACGACCAGAATATCGTTCCGGCTCCAGGCCAGGCGCTGGCCGTTGACCTCTGTATAGCCGCGTCCCTCCATGACGGTATACACGGTGCTGGCGGTATGGCGGAAGGGGCGCGTCTGCTCGCCCGGACGCAGGAGCTGGGCTTTGTAGGTCAAAGTCGGGAAGACAGGGCGGCCGTTCATAGGGTTGACAAACTCGACGAGGATGCCATCCCACGGGCTGCCCGCCTGATCGCGCAGGCGGGCGAGAGTCTGGCGTACGTCCGCGCCCCGGAAGTGGAACATGGGCGTGCCACCCTGGCCGCTACCCCGCGTCTCAGGCAGGAAGCGCGGTACCAGACCACCTGTGCCGTAGAGTTTCTGCGAAAAGCCCGTCTCGGGCGAGGCGTTGTCGACAGCGCTGGGGATGTCGTGCCGCATCCAGATCAGATCGAGGTATTCGAGGAGTGGCCAGTCGAGCACGTCCATCCAGATAACGGGCTCCTGGTCGTCATTGCCGTGGCCATGCCAGGTCCCAGCCGGGGTGAAAATTAAATCCCCGCGGCTGGCGGCGCACTGCTCGCCCTCGATGAGCGTATAGCCACCCGTAGCGGACAGAATCGTCCGACTCGCACTGGGCGTGTGCAGATGCTGTGGTGCTTGATCGCCCGGCTTGTAAATCGACACCGCGACTCGGATCGTATTGGTCACGCGCAACGCACCCGATAGGCCGGGGTTAGTCAGCAGAAACTGCTGGCGCTCCGTGAATTCCAAGGGGGCGATCTCGGCTATACGATGCAGATAGGGTTCGATCTCGGCCCATTTCCACACATGCGGCAGCACGCGGAGTGGCCCTGAGCGCGGGGAGGCCGCGCCAGGCGGCGCGGGAGCTGGTACCGGCTCCTCAGCGGCTTCATGCCAGGGGCGCTGCAAGGGCTGGTTGGCCCGTGTGCGGAGCCAGATGTGCAAGGGTGCCGCTGCCTCATTCAGGCGCTCGAGTTCTGCAAGCGCCGCCTCAGGTAGCGTCGCATCAGCAAGCGTATCAGATAAAAGTCTCGCCATGGTTGCCCTCCCTGCGCCAGGGACCCATCTATTGGCCCTCGTAGAGTTCTTCCGTGAGCCTGGAGTCCTGCAACGCCAGGTATTGGCTTTTGCTCATAATCGGAGTGCTCGTGGCGAGGACTTCCCTGGCCTTCGCAGCATCACCGGCGAGCAGGTCGATGACGGTCATCGCCATCGCTTTCGCCGGATTGATCACCGCCTGGACATAGTCCTGGATGATGTAGTCTGCCCCATGGCCTGTCCCCGTTGCCGCGGTGGTATACGGATGGATCACGGGCATGATCTGACTCAAGTCGCCCATATCCGTTGAACCACCGCGATTGCGCGTGGGGGGATGGGTCGCCAGGTTACTCTCTCCTACGAGCTGTGCCGCATTGCGCTTGAAGAACTCCATCATGGGCTGGTTATTGACCATGGGCAAATACCCTGGGATGGTCACAATGTTGACTTTAGCGCCCATGGCCAGGGCACCGGCGCGTAGACAGCGATCCATCTTCATGTTGGCATCGGCAATGACCTCAGCGTTGCGGCCGCGCACCCGACCTTCGTAGCGCACATCGGCTGGTATCGCATTAACCGAGGCGCCACCGCTAGTGAGGATCCCGTGCAGGCGAACCGTGTCGTCGTTGCGCAGAGTTTCCCGCTGCGTGTTTAAGGCATTCAACGCCACCATGGCGGCTTGCAAGGCATTGACGCCCTGATGCGGAGCACTCCCGGCATGGGCTGATTTGCCGATGAACTGTACAAACTTGACAACATGGCCATTGCTGGTCCCACCCAGGGCAAACTTGGCGGCTTCGGCGGAGGACGAGGAGGTGTGCACCATCATGGCCAGGTCCACATCATCGAAGGCACCAAGTCGGATGAGTTCTTGCTTCCCGGCCATCAGGCCGAGTTTGCCTTCCTGGTGCAGGTTCCAGCGGTATTGCACATCGATAAATTCCTCTGCCGGCACGGCCATCAGGGCGACGTTGCCAGCCAGTGCGGCGTGCCCCTCCAGGGCTTTGAGGCCGACTGCGGCCCCAAGCATCATGGCGACCTGGCAGTGATGACCGCAGGCGTGTGCCGCCCCCGTGTGAGGGTCGGCATGTGGATGCCCGGGTACCCGTAGGGAGTCCAGTTCGCCAAGTACTGCCACAGTCGGGCCGGGTGTGCCGCCACGAATGTAGCCTTTGATGCCCGTCAGGGCGAGACCGGTGTCGTGGGCAATGCCCAGCTCGTGGAGTTTTTCACTGACCAAACGCGCCGTGTTGACCTCCTGAAAGCCAGGCTCCGGGTGGGCCAGGATGGTCTTGGCAACGTCGATGAGCCAGGCACTCCGCGCCTCGATGAGGGCCTGGGTTTGCGCCTTCAGTTCTTCTATGGTTGCCATGGTGTCACTCCGTGTAAGAGGCTTCCTCAAACATACTGCGCATCAGCGACAGGTACTGGGCTTTGGTGAGCGGGGCCTGATAATCTGCCTTGATCGTCCTCGCATGGTGCGCCCCATTGGCGAGCAGATCCACCACCGTCATGGCCATGGCTTTGGCCGCGGTCAGGACGCCCAACTCGTAGTCCTGGACGAGGTAGTCACTGCCGTGGCCAGTGCCTGTAGCGGCTACGGCATAGGGATGGATGACCGGCATAAGGTGTGACACATCACCCATGTCAGTGGAGCCAGTGCGATGCCCGAGCTGCGTGATATTGGACTCTCCCACTAAGGCCGCGGCATTGGCGCCATAGATGTCAAGCATGGAGGGATTGTTTTGCAGGGGCAGATAGCCGGGCAACGTAGTGACCTGCACACGACCGCCCACGGCCATGGCGCCGGCGCGTAGAGCGCGGTCGACCTGCTGGTTGGCCGTTAAAAATGCTTCAATGGTTTTACCACGCACGAACGTTTCCATGTGCACGTCAGCCGGCACGGAACTCACGGCAATACCACCCTGCGTGATGATGGGATGAATGCGGATGGTGTCTTCATCGCGGTACGTCTCGCGCTGGGCATGAATGGCGGACATGGCAATCATGGCGGCATTGAGCGCGTTGATGCCCTGATGCGGCGCCCCACCGGCATGCGCTGCCTTACCGAGAAAGCGAATATGCTTGGCGACGATGCCATTGTTCGTGCCACCATAGGCGATCTTGCCGTGTTCGGTCTGGGTGCTGGACGTGTGCGTCATCATGGCGAGATCGACGTCATCGAGGGCCCCCAGGCGAATAAACTCCGGCTTGCCACCGAGAAACTCGAGTTTCCCCTCCCGGCGCAGTTGATCGCGATAGGCGATCTCAATGTACTCCTCGGCTGGCACGGCCAGCAGCGCCACTCGCCCCGCCAGATCGGGCAACACGCCGGCCTCCTTGAGCCCTATCCCCACCGCCAGCATCATGGCAATCTGACAGTGGTGTCCACAGGCATGGGCGGCAGCGGTGGTGGGGTCGGCATGCGGATGATCCAGCACTTTGAGCGAGTCAAGTTCGCCCATCACCGCCACAGTGGGGCCGGCATTGCCGGTCTCGAGCATGCCCTTGAGACCTGTCAGGGCAATGCCGTCCTGAAAGGGGATGCCAAACTCACGAAATTTGCGTGCCGTGAGCTGTGACGTCTTCTGCTCGCGGAAGCCTGGCTCTGGATGCTGCAGAATCGTCGTGGCGACCTCGATCAGTTCCTGACCGCGCCGGTCAATGGCCTCCTGCACCGCTACTTTGAGTGCCTCTGTGCTAGGCATATGATCTCCTATGAATCATAGTGAACGCGAGGCAACTGTGAGATGAGGCATTGTAAACGTCTTTGTGGTAGAGAGCCAGCGGAACATGCCAGCGCCGGCTGCCAATCCAGGATAGCTAGTCGTACACGCCAGGGCCGACACGGTCGGGGGCTAACCCAGGGTAGTACGCCCGACCTCAGGCTCTTCCACCTGCAGAAGCCCCAGCGTTTCTCCATAGATATTACGCCTTGGGCCAAGGGCAATCACCTCGGTTACCTGAGCAACCGCACGGGAGATAACGCGGAACGTGCTCGCCCGAAAGCTTCGTATGCCCTGGATTTCTCCGCGCAATGTCCTGGCCACAGCCTGGATTCTCAAGGCTCTCTGCCAAAACTACGTGAACTCTCTGCTGCATGGCTTTGGGCCATGCCGGCTGCCACGCGATAAGCGCACCGCCGTGCTCCAACCACCATATGCTCCGTGCGCTCAACCGTCACATCCGGGCCAAGGACCGCTCGAAAGACTTCGAGTTCTTTACCACACAACCCCGTACATGCCACCGCCGCGGCACAGATGGGGCAGTGTTTCTCGACCAGGAGGAACGCCCCATCCGCTTGTGCCTGGACTTCAGCCATGTACCCCTCATCCGTACGCAGAGCCGCCAGCGCTTCCACGCGTTGCTGCAGGGTGTCCTGGCCGGCTATCTGCTGGCTATAGGCAGCAATCTGCTGGTGCGTGCGCACGTCTAAAAGTCGCTCCAAGCCTGCGGCCCCAAAGGCCTCAGTCACCGAGGTGAGCAAACTGAGCGTCAATTCAGCGTAGGCCTCGGGAAAGAGACGATCCGCTGCTGGGGTGAGCTGCCAGAGCTTGGCAGGGCGCCCTACGGGACGTGACACCTCGTGGTAGATGACTAAGTGTTCATCGCGGAGCGCATATAAATGCTGGCGCACTGCCATGGCCGACAGATGCAGGCGCGCCGCCAGGGTCTGGGCGTCGAGCGCTCCCTCCTGCTTCAGGAGATGGACAATGGCCCGGCGCGTCCGGATAGTGGTCGGTTTTTTGGAAGGTTTCTTGTTCATGCTTACCAAGCTAAATAAAAATCTTTACAAAGTCAATCCAGTTAGCTATGCTGCTTTCTAAAGTTTTTTCTTTGGAAAAGAGACCGAACCAAGGAGAGTCCTATGCTACCCATCCGTGGTCTGTACGAAGTGGCCATTCCCGTCAAAGACCTTCCCAGGTCTGAAGCATTCTATCGGGACGTGCTTGGTCTGGAAGTAGGCCTGCGGGATGAACGCCGGCCATGGCTATTCCTACGCGCAGGAGGCCAGGCGGGTATGCTGGTACTGCAAGAAGACAAAGGCGAATGGCCCTCGCAGCATCTCGCCTTCACGGTCGATGCCGACGAGATCGACCACGCCGCGGCGACGCTCCGGGAGCATGGTGTGACGGTGCGAGGACCGGTGTTCCATGCCTGGATGCCAGCCATGTCGGTCTATTTTGCTGATCCAGACGGTCACCAGTTAGAATTGTGTGCTCCGACGCATAAACCCTAGCCAAGAGCTCTAAAGTGGCTCTGTCCTCCGCCTCAGGGTCGGCGGCGCAGGGCTCGCGGCGTCTATCGTCCACGGACCACTGCCTTTCCTGGGCCTGTTCGTGTCACCGAATCGGTGCTGGCATCGGTCTCTGCTTCGCGCATATCAGTGGCTGGAGCATCGCGGCAGCACGCCCGGGCGAAAGTATCCTGACTGCGTCGTCCATCCCGACTATCCAGTCCCTGGGGATCGCCTTTGGCGCGGCTATAGCTGGTCTGCTGGCGAACACCGCCGGCCGAGCCACAGACATCTCGCTCGCTACGATCACCGCAGCGGCCACCTGGGTCTATCGACTTGGCATCATCACCCCATGTGTTCTCACTGTTCTGGCGTAGCGCCGAGTGGGGCTCCAGCAGTGGATGCCGTGTGGCACCGGTATCCAGAATATCCGAGCAGAGTATTGACAGAACAATGTACTGAGAGCACAATAGGGACGAATAAATGGTTCCAGGGAAACTGAACGTGGCAAGCTGTTTGAGAAAGCAAGCAAAGTCTCGTCGCATCGAACATCTTGCAGGAGGTGGTAGAATGGCTAGCGAAGATATAGCGTTGATGGCTCACCTTATGCGCCGCGCTGGCTTCGGAGCAAGCCGCGAAGAGTTAGAGGCCCGGGCGGCGAGAGGCTATGAGGCGACGGTCGAGGAGCTGTTGAACCCGCACGCCGAACCTGTTGACAGGCATGATTTCCTCCGGTATCACCCCGGCTTCTGGAAGCCCATTACCTCTCCTGGTATGGGGAGCGCTGCCTGGTTTCATACCATGCTGAACACGCAACGGCCGCTGGAGGAGAAGATGGTGCTCTTCTGGCACCAGGTGTTCGCCACTGGCCAGTCGAAGATTGACAACTGGCACGAGCTCATCAACCAGACCGACATGCTCCGCGAGCTGGGGATGGGCAACTACCGTGATTTGCTGGTGGCGCTGGCCAAGAACCCGGCCATGATCTACTGGTTGGACAACTGCGACAACCACGCCCATGCGGTCAACGAAAACTGGGGGCGGGAGCTGCTGGAGCTGTTTAGCCTGGGCGTAGGTATGGACGGGCAGCCTAACTACACGGAGACGGACGTCCGGGAGGCCTCCCGGGCTTTCACCGGCTGGACCATCGCGCAGGCCCCGCCGCGTGGCTATTATAATAGATGGGACTGGGAATTCGAGTACCTCGAGGAAGATCACGATGATGGCGAAAAGACCTTCCTCGGCCATACGGGGAACTTTGACGGCGAGGACATTATTGACATCATTGTGCAGCAGCCGTCTTGCCACCGGTTTATTGCCCGCCATTTGTACAACTTCTTTGTCGCCGATGATGTGCAGGTGCCGGCGTGGATGACGACGCCACCACGTGACCCCGAGGCCGTCGATACGATAGCCAGGACCTTTAAGGACTCGCATTACGACATGCGCTCCACGTTGCGGGTGCTGTTCAACTCCGACTTCTTCAAGAACGCCCGTTTTGCCAAAATAAAAAATCCGGCTGAGGTTGTTGTCGGGATCCTGCGGCTGGCTGGAGGGTTTGAATTTCCCGCCCCGGGCATTGGTAATCTGGTCAAGAACCCGACCTATATGGGACAGGAGCTCCTGAATCCCCCCAGCGTCGAAGGGTGGCACACGGGCGCGGAGTGGATCAACAGCGGGACCTTGATGAAACGGATCAACTTCGCCGCCGGTATGTTGGGTGATGTCAGTCGCCCGGGCATTCGTGCCCTTATTAGCCGGCTTAAGGCGCAAGGCGACCTGTCACCGGAGCAATTTGTGGATAGCTGTCTGGACCTCATTGGCCCGATGCAAGTGGAGCCGGAGGTGCGTCAAAACCTGGTAGCGCATGCCAGCGAAGGCGGCACCCTGCGCTGGGGGACGGAGCAGGACACCACGAGCTCCAGCGCGCGCGTCGGAGAGATGCTGCAACTGATCACCTCGGTAAGAGAATTCCAGTACGCTTAACTATGCAATCAGGAAAGGAGAACATGATGGCTACCACTGCGAAACCTCCGGTATTGGTAGTGCTCCAGCTCTCGGGCGGCAACGACTACATGAATACGGTGGTGCCCTACAAGGACCCGCTGTATTGGGACTACCGCCCGAGAGTAGCGCTCCCTGAAGACCAGATACTCCTCTTGGACAACGATGTCGGTCTGCATCCTAGCATGGGCCCCATCCGCGCCATGTACGACCAGGGCAAAGTGGCGATTATCCATGGCGTGGGCTATCCGAACTCGGTACGCTCGCACTTCCGCTCCATGGACATCTGGCACACCTGTGAGCCGGTGAAGACGGGGACCGAGGGCTGGCTAGGCCTAGCAACTCGTGATCTCGACCCGCGCAAAGACAATATTGTCACAGCGGTCAGCTTTGGCCCCAGCATGTTCCGCGCTCTGGTGGCGCCTGGGGTGCCCGTGGCCTGCGTCGATGACCTCGATACCTATGGCCTCCTCACCGGCATTTCCCCGGCGCAGCAGCGGACCAAGATCCTGGAACGCTTCGCGCAGAACTACTCGCCGGTGATCGGTACGGACGAGGTCATGAAGTACTTGGGGTCGACGGGATTGGAAGCCATGGAGGGGGCGGACATCCTGAAAGTGGCGCCGCAGAAGTACTCCTCCACGGTGGAATACCCTGGCACCACCATTGCCAAAAAGCTCAAGGGCATTGCGCAGGTGCACTTCGCCAACTTGGGCAGTCGCATTTTCTACTGTGACCACAGCGGCTTTGATACGCATGCCAATCAGATAGGGGTGCATGCTACCCTGTGGACGGACGTGTCCAGTGCCATCGAGGCTTTCTTCGCTGACCTCAGGGAACACGATGCGGCCGACAATGTGCTCATGTTCCTGTTCACCGAGTTCGGCCGGCGTGTGCGCGATAACGGCTCGGGCACTGACCATGGCGCGGGTGGGGCGGCCTTTGTGATTGGTGACATGGTGCAGGGTGGTCAGTATGGCGAGTATCCGTCCCGGAAGGCGGAAGACCTGACCCAGGGCGACCTGGCTCCTAACCTGGACTTCCGCGGCCTGTACGCCACTATCCTGGAGGACTGGCTGCACGTCGACGCCCAGCCCATTGTCAAAGGCTCTTTTGAGAAACCGCGGTTTCTCTAAAAGGCAGTGGTTAGTGGTTAGAGAAAAACTGGGTGGTACTAATCACTAACCACTAAGAAGGAGGGAATGATGCTTACGACAATAGCAGCCGGCCGCGTTTTTGACTTCAGCCATGCGGTAGGCCGAGGGGCGATCTCAGGGCTGGGATTTCGACTCGCTGTTGCCCTAGCTGCCGGTGAGGGTGACACCATTTATGCCGTCAATCGCGGCTGGGAACAGATCCAGAACGTGCCCTGGAACAAGGCCCAGCTCGGGACCCGCATCGGCAAGCTCACCATTCCAGCGGAGCCGGGCGATGAGGATGTGGTGTGTGATTTCTCCAAACCCGGCGATGGCCCTGGGGAGATGATCTGGCCCGCCGGTATCGCGCTGGATAGCGAGGAAAACGTCTACGTCACCGACGAGTGGCTCACCCGTGTGTCCATCTTCGATAAGGATGGCAACTACCTGCGCCACTGGGGCTCGGCTGGGAGCAGTGACGGTGAGTTCAATGGCCCCTCAGGGATCGGCATCGATCAGCAAGATACGCTGTATATCGTCGACAGCCGCAACCATCGTGTCCAGAAGTTCACCAAGGACGGCGAGTTCCTGAGCAAGTGGGGTAGCCTTGGCAGTGCCGAGGGTCAATTCAATTCCCCCTGGGGCCTGACCGTAGACCAGGAAGGGAACGTATACGTCGCCGACCATAAGAACCACCGGGTACAGAAGTTCACCCCGGATGGTACGTTCCTCATGCAGTTCGGCCGCGGTTATGGCACGGGCAAAGGCCAATTGAACCGTCCCACTGACGTCGCCGTCGATCCTGAGGGCGATGTGTATGTGTGTGACTGGGCCAACCACCGCGTGCAAGTCTTTGGCCCTGATGGCAAGTTCATCACCAGTCTTATAGGCGATGCCCAGGAACTCTCCAAATCAGCCAAGTTGTCGTTGGCGGCGAGCCCGGACGCCATGAAACGGCGTCGTGAAGTGCGCAGCCTGGAGCGTGAATGGCGCTTCTCCTATCCCACGGCCGTCGTCTTCGATGAGAAGCACGGTCGGGTTATCGTATCTGACACGCAGCGCAACCGGCTGCAGATCTACAACAAGGTAAAGAACTACACAACAGCGGCACGCACCATTTAGCGCTTCCACAAGGCTGCGTGTTCCCTTCGCCGCGCCACAGGGCCTGGGCGCGGCAGGGGCATGCAGGCTCCCGCCGCCGTACAGTGGACTGTCTGGCACACATCTGTAGCTGTTGGCCATCCTTCGGAGGAAGCGGTGTTGCCTATAGAGTCTGCTGTAGCGCTGTCGCCCCCTGTATTGCTACGGACTGACGCTGCTCGTGACGGTTTCGACTTTGATCTTCGCCGTCCCAAAATTCCGACCGGCTTTCCCTTTCCCGACGTAGAACAAGTCAGCGATGCCTGGTAAGCCGATCACCGCATCGTTCACATAGAGAAAGAGCTCGCCTGTCGTACGGGCGGTCAGTTCAGCGACAAGTTCTCGCCTCAGAACGTCGCGACCAACACGTCGCACCGAATTGAGGGGATATTCGTCATTGCCGGTCGAACTGATACGGGCAATCGGCTTGAACCATGGCTGTGCCAGGGTACGCCTGAACGGGAGTCCAAAATACATGGGCCACGTCATCTTATCCACGCTGAAGCCGCCGAGATCGGTTTCGATATCCCCATCGCGCCAGGGCCCTGCAGCGACCATCATGGTGATCCGGTAGCGGGAGTCTTTTTCTAGTCGAATGCCGCTGCTCCAGCACAGCGTGCTGGTATCAAACGTCTTGGTCAATGTGCCATCCGGAGACTGCGGAGTACCCGTAGTGGGCAAGGTGCCACCCGGGGACTCAAGAGACTGGCTCTTCTGGCAGACAAACCCGAAGGAATCAGCCAGGATGAACATGACACGGCTCGCGGCGCCCAATCCGATATAGAAGAACAAGAGGGCAAAGGCCGTGGGTAAGATGTACCACTCCATGGCCCAGATGAACATGCGGTACCACAGATGGGTACGCAGCCGATAAATCCAATCATCCGGGAGTGCACCGGATGGTGCCATATCTTGTTTCAAGATAGTCCGCCAGTACCCCCCCATCTTGTCGGTAATACGCGTCTCGAGCCGGGCGCCGTTCCAGATCAACAGACCAACGATGCCAGCGTTGAGGACAAACCAGCCTGGATTGGCGGCAAAGGCGTCGATCCACCAGCCGGCAAAACCCGGTAAGACCGAGCCAGCGAGGCGGATGAGGGGCGACAAAAAACTGAGCCGGCTGGAGAACCCGGGTTCTGCCTGGTGGAAGAGGGGGAAGGCGGCGAGACAGAGCGAGGCGAAAAACGTCGCGAAATAGACGATGCGCCGCCGCCAGACGAGGTTCCAGACGTGCTCCTGGACCGCGGCACGTGCCTTCGCTTGTACGGCCGTCTCATAGGGATTGCTGGCATTGTCAAGAATCTGGCCAGTGTCCGTCACGACGGCGTAATGCTCGGGTAGCCCGATTGGAGCATAGGCGTGCGCGCCATGCATGATCCGCTTGAAGACGCTGGCGTGGATTTTCGGCTCCGTGATCGTGACTCCCTTATCCTTGTCCTTCTTCATGGAGAACTGCATATTGCAGAGATCCTTGAGCTTGCGTGGCCCGTAACGGTAATAGCCGGCGAGGCCGTGCCGCGAGTTGTAGAGACGTCCGTCCTGGTCCGAAGCCGATTTGGCATGCCGAACCGCATCCGGATGGGAGGGTGGATCGACCTTAAACCTGAGGCCATAGATCTTAGCCTCGTTCATGATCCAGCACAGAGGCACATGGGCGAGCGAATCGTCGGGATATCCCCCACCAACGTTGGCATGCACACCGGCGAACCAGACTTGGCTCACGCGCTCATCTTGGATATAGCGGTGACCATCGGGTCGCGGTGGCGGTGCGGGATCCTTTTCGGACCATAAGACCGGGTGGAACGTAGTGCGCTCGTCGTCGAGCGACAGCGCGTGACAAGCACGGTCGACCAGTTCGCTGAGCTTGCAGTCCGGCAGCGACATCGGCCATATCCAGAGGCTAACGCCACGGGTCATTTCCTCGATCGGCAGGCCATAGGCTGCAACCGTGTCCCAGAGCCCGACGAAGCGTATGTGTGGCCGTGGATTGCTTACGAACCGGTGAAAGGGTTGATAGCCGCATGCTGCGTTCCACGTGGTGGTGATAATATCGCGCAGGATGCGAAGCCAGGTTACTAACTGTGACAAAATTGGCTTATACCGTTCGCGGCGATAGGCCCGGTAGGCAGCCTTTGCGTCGCGTCGCAGCTGTGCCTCGTATGCCTCGGTGGTCGAAGGTTGCAAAGGGATGAGGCCCTGACTGTCGATCAGCCCGATGAGCACACGAATCGTGAATGCGCCGCGGCTGAAGCCGAAAGCGTAGATTTGAGCGTTGGGCTCATAATTGCGACAGAGGAAAGTGTAGAGTTCGATGACATTGCGCTTGAGCCCCCAGCCAAACGCACCGCCAAGGAGTGCCAGCGGCCTAAACGACGAACTTCCGACGCCATCGTCGTAGATGGCTACTTGTCTTGAATTGGTCAGGTCGAGAGACTCGAAGACCCGCCAGACATTCGTCCGCCAGACTTTGGCAGCGCTGTTCCCGGTGCCATCGGACAGCAGAATGATGTTCTTTGATGGAATCTGTTGGTCTTGTGCTTGCTCTGATTGCTCGTTCGGCATCGTTTCCCTACCCCCTCCGCATAGAGATTTTTCAGAGAGCATTTCGGTGTGTCTTAAGATGCCGATGTTGGCAGGTATTGCGCGACAACACTTACCGCATGCTCCCCTCACCGAAGATGGGAATAAGCATACATACACCGGACACCCATTGCCTGATTTCTACCTGCAAAATACCTGCAAACTCGCTGTAAAATCCCCTCTCGTACGGAGCCCTATCGCCAGACGGCTCCCATGCCCCCCAGAACATGCTCCTCCACCGCCAGAGGTTTCTTAAGAAACGCCGAACCCTCCCGATTTTTTACGCCTTACCTAGCCTTGACCCTGATCAAAGACACCGATACGATGGTGCCAGTCTGAAGGAACCTTTCACCGCTGGAGGAGGAGTCTATGGATATCGGCTTTATTGGGGTCGGTAATATGGGAGCTGGCATGGCGAACAACCTGCTCAAGGCCGGCTATACTCTCACGATTAACGATATCCGACGGGATGCGGCCGGCCCACTGCTCGAAAAAGGCGCCAAATGGGCTGAGACGCCTCAGCAAGTTGCCATGCACAGCGAGCTTACCTTCACCTCTCTGCCTGGCCCGCCTGAGGTGGAGGCGGTGACGCTGGGCACGGAGGGGATTCTGGCGGGCATAAAACCAGGGGCGGTGTATATCGACCTCAGCAGTAACTCTCCTACGCTGGTGCGACGGCTGCACGACATCTTTCATGAGCGCGGCGTGCATATGCTGGATGCACCAGTCAGCGGTGGCGTGATCGGGGCGCGTACGGGTTTGCTGGCGGTCATGGTGGGTGGCGATGAGGCCCTGTATCAGCGGGTCAAGCCGGTGTTAGATGCGATGGGGGATAATGTGGTGTATTGCGGCGCCATTGGCACCGGTTCCATTTGCAAACTGGTCCACAACACCATCTCGGCGATCACCAGTCAGGCAATTACCGAGCTGTTCACACTCGGGGTGAAGGCCGGCGCGGATCCCAAAGCACTGTGGGAGACTACCCGCCGTGGCGCCTTTGGCCGTGGCGCTGGCGGTATTCATCGTCTGCCGGAGAGCTGGTTCAGTGGCGACTTTGAGCCGGATTGGGACAAGGGTTTCTTTGCGACCAAACTGATGCGCAAGGACGTCGGGCTGGCCACACAACTGGCACGGGAATTCCAGGTCCCTATGGCCCTGGCCGCCCTCACCGAGCAGGAGTTGATCGAGGCCATGAACCGCGGTTGGGGTGATAACCCCACCACAATCGTCCGCCTCCTGCAGGAAGAGCGAGCGAGCGTGCAAGTCCGGGGAAATTTTCCGGCGGGCAATACGCGCCTGGTCATCGAGGAATAATCTGGGAAGAGAAGGGCCGCTCTTAATGAGGCGGCCCTCCGCCGACGCTGTCGCGGGGGAGGAGCATGCGCACGGGTGCTGAGTATCTGGAGAGTCTGCGCGATGGGCGCAAGGTGTGGGTGATGGGCGAGGGCTGGGTGGATGACGTGACGACGCATCCTGCTACCAGTGCCATGGTCCGAGAGTATGTCACCTGGTATGATCGCCACTTTGATGCAGCCTGGCAGGACGTGCTGCTGACGTCGCCGCAGGCCGGTGAGGAACGCATCCCACTGGCCTTTCTGGTGCCCACGAGTTCGGACGACCTGCGGCGGATGGGAAAGTCTTATACTGCCACGATTTTTCTCAGCGCCGGCAACATCACCCACACGCCCGCCTACGGCAACTTGATTGCGCTCGGCATCCTCGATGCCGTGCAGAGGCTGAACCCATCGCCTGCCTATGTCACGACGGCGGCACAGTATCGGGACTGGATCGCGCGCACGGGCCGCTTTCTCACCTTCGCCGGGGGTGGAGCGACGATCGGGTACAGGTTGCGCGAGGATCCCAACGAACGGGCTTCGATGCGCCTGATCAAAGAGACGGACGCTGGTATCGTCGTGAGCGGCAAGATCGGTATGCACACCAGCGTGCCCTTCGCAGAAGACGTCTATATAGGCACGATCGGTGCAGTCACATGCGGTGCGCATCGGGTCACGTTCGTTGTCCCGGTGGCGGCGCCAGGTGTCACCGTGGTCTGTCGGAAGATGGCGGTCCGGCACCAGAACCCATTCATCGCGCCCTTGAGCAGTCGCTTCGATGAACTCGACGCGCAGATGTGGCTTGATAACGTCTTCATCCCGTGGGACAGGGTCTTTTTCACGGAACCACCACCGGGGGCGACCGGGCCTCCTCCGTTTGAGCCGCGCCGCGGCCAGGCGATTACATCCTGGCTCTTCTGGCATCAGCTCTACTGCTGGCTGTCCAAGGCAGAGTTTACCCTGGGCTTGGCTCTAGCCTGCACAGACGCTATGGGTCTGCGGGAGGACCCGCAGACCATCGAGTATCTGGTTGACCTCGTCGTGGACGTGCAGACGGTGTCAAGCTGCATCACCGCAGCCGAGCGTGACCCCGAGGGGACGCAAGCTGGCTATTGCTTTCCAGGTCTGCCGCACATAGCAGCCGGGAGTATTGCCATGCTCAAAGCGCGCCAGCGCATCACCGAGATACTACGGATCCTGCCCGGCTCATCGCTCGTGGTTACTCCCGCTGACACCGATCTCGCAGACCCGGAGATGGCTGCCGGCCTGGAGGAATCGTTTGGCGGTGGTGGGTACACGGCCCTCCAACGCGCCGCGCTGCTGCAGATGGCCTGGGATCACATCTCATCTGACCTGGACAGCCGCGAATCGGCGTTTGAACTCCACGCCAACGGTGGTCTGCCGACCTGGCGTAACCGGTTGCGAGGCTGGTTTGACCGTTACAACGAGCTGGCAAATGGTGTGCTGAGCCTGTTAGACATTGAGATGCCGTCGATCGATATGACCAGTATACGCATTGTGCCGCAAGGGCCACGGCGGTCAGTGAGCGTTCCGGCCCGAGATGGCGCCAACTCGCCCACGCAGAGCGCCTCCTCCACGACGACCTGAGACCGGGCACGGTCGCTGCAATTGACAAAAGTGGGCGAGCGTTAGACAATCGGCTCCGAGGCAGGTGCATCCCTTCAATCGAAGCGCACAGATACACACGGAGGGCGGGCTATGGCGGCATATGACGTAGTGATTCGCGGTGGCACTATTGTGGATGGTACAGGCATCCCAAAGTATCGGGCCGATCTTGCCATCAAGGATGGTCGGGTTACCCTCATTAGTGGTCGTATCAAAGCAGGAGGTGCCAAAGAACTTGATGCCACAGGCTGCATTGTGGCCCCTGGGGCAGTCGACCTGCATACCCACTATGATGCACAGCTGAACTGGGATCCCTATGCCTCACTGTCTGGGTGGTTTGGCGTGACCTCGATCAGCATTGGCCAGTGCGGTTTTGGCTTCGCGCCCACGCGCCCCGAAGATCGGGACCTGAATATGCGCATGATGAATCGCATTGAGGCCATTCCGCTGCGGTCGATGCAACTCGGCATGCGTTGGGATTGGGTCACCTTCCCTGAGTACCTTGATAGCCTGGATCGTCAAGGGCTGGGTATCAATGTTGGAGCACTGATGCCCTTCTCCCCTTTGCGCGGCTATGTCCTTGGCATGATCCCCTCGCGGCAGCGCACCACCGTGACAGAGGCCGAGTTGAACCAGATGAAACAAATCCTCTATGAAGCCATGCAGGCCGGCGCCTTTGGCTTCTCGGCCGACAAGAATCTTGAGGACCGTACAGAGGACGGTAGCGCTCTGCCAAGTCATGTGGCGTCTCCTGAAGAATTCCTGGGGCTCGCTGAGGTGCTGAGTGAGTTTGGTGTGGGGCACCTGGGATGGACCATCGGTATCTCCGATCAACGTCAGGAGCAGCAGGCCCTGCTCACCGAGATGATGGTACGGAGCGGTCGTCCTCTGCATGTCGCCGTGGGTGATGACGAGGACGGCTATGCCTGGGCTGAGCAGGCCCGCGCCGAAGGGCTACCCGTCGTGGTGCAGCAGAATTCGATGGACCTCGTTGCGGAGTTTACGCTGGCAGAGTACAACCTGTTTGATTATATGCCCAACTGGATACAACCGCTGGTAGGGACCGCTGCAGAACGGGCGCAAAAGTTGCGCGATCCGCACCTACGCGAGGCCATGAAGCGCGATGTCGAGGCACGGCCCCATTCCCGCACCAACTGGAGCATGATGCACGT
>AR_comb_assmDRAFT_10025272_pt1 | contig 19683 bp, 15 predicted proteins | sample ArasoioldDNA_FD_10543 | JGI IMG/M metagenome (IMG submission 10543) | reverse complement strand
TCATCCAGGGCCTGCGCCGCGCCGAGTCGAAGAACCCGGTCTTCATCCTCGATGAGGTTGACAAGCTCGGCTCCGACTTCCGCGGCGATCCGTCGTCAGCGCTCCTCGAGGTGCTCGATCCGGAACAGAACAACACGTTCCGCGATCACTACCTCGACGTGCCGTTCGACCTGAGCGAAGTCCTGTTCATCACGACGGCGAACGTCCTTGACACGATTCCCGCGCCGCTGCGCGATCGCATGGAGGTGCTCGAACTCCCCGGATATACCGAGGAGGAAAAGCTCGCCATCGCGCGCGATCACCTGGTCGCGAAGCAGGTGCAGAACAACGGCCTCACCAAGGCCCAGGTGACGTTCACCGAACAGGGCCTGCGAGCCGTGATTCGCGGTTACACGCGCGAAGCCGGCGTCCGCAACCTCGAGCGCGAGATCGGCGCGATCTGCAGAAAGATCGCCCGGCGCCGCGCCGAGGGCGACGAGGAGAAGGTCAAGGTGGTGCCCGAACTGGTGCACGAATTGCTCGGCGCGCCGCGGTTCATGGACGAAGAGGTCAAGGACCGCACGCGCAACCCGGGCGTCGCGACGGGCATGGCCTGGACGCCCGTCGGTGGCGACGTGCTGTTCGTCGAAGCAACGCGCATGGCGGGCAGCGGCTCGCTGACGTTGACCGGTCAGCTCGGCGACGTGATGAAGGAGTCCGCGCGGGCCGCTCTGTCGTGGGTCCGCGCCCATGCCAACGAGTGGCAGATCGATCCTGAGTTCTTCAAGAACTCCGAGCTGCACGTGCACGTGCCGTCGGGAGCGATCCCGAAGGACGGTCCGTCCGCAGGTGTGACAATGGTCACCGCGATGGTGTCGGAGCTGACGCGGCGTCCGGTCCGAGGCGACCTGTCAATGACCGGTGAAATCACCCTGCAGGGCAAGGTGCTGCCGGTTGGCGGCATCAAGGAGAAGGTGCTGGCTGCCAAGCGGCTCGGCATCAAGGAGATCATCCTGCCGCGGCAGAACGAAAAGGACGTCAAGGAAGACCTCAGTGAAGAACTGAGGAAGGGCCTCACGATTCATCTCGTGAGCACCATCGACGAGGTGCTGCTGCTGGCGCTCGTGCATGAAAGCGATCGCCCGGCACGCCGTGCCGACAAAGCGAAGCCGAAGGCGCCGCACACCGCACGACATGCGCCCCGGGCGCGATAACGCGACGACTCGTCAACGAGCGGGGAAGGCCGGCGGACACGCCGGCCTTTTTCGTTTGTGGATGCGTTGCCGCGGCGTCAGCGCGATGCCGACCACAAGAAGTGCGACGATGGGAACCAGCACGACGAACATCATCAACAGTCCGGTGCCGATCGATCGCCAGGCAGAGAACTGATGGACCTCGGCGAAGACCTGGATGCCGACCACCACCGTCCAGAAGTCCGCGAACACCGCGCTCACCGCGATGGCGATCAGGACCATCGGATGGGACTCGTCCATCAGCGGCGACGCCGAGCGGAATATTTCTCCGCCAAACAGCGCCGCCTGCGCGGGCCAGAACACGAAGCTGTGCGCGACGGCGGGGACGCCGGCCCACGCGTACGCCGCCCGTACCTCGTCACGCGTGGCGACGCCGCCGAACTTCTCGTCCTATCGGCGCGATCGCTACCGGCCTGTAATTCCGCTTAGACGTCGCACAGCGTCACCGCTTCGCGCAACGAGGTCAGCGGATCACGCGTCGGGACGAACTCGTGCGCGACGAATCCCTTGAATCCGGTCTCGGCGATCGCGCGGCAGATCGCCGCCCATTGCAGCTCCTGAGTCTCGTCGAGCTCGTGCCGGCCCGGCACGCCGCCGGTGTGATAGTGCGCGATGTGTTGATGGTGCTGGCGAATCGTGCGGATCACGTCGCCTTCCATGATTTGCATGTGGTAGATGTCGTAGAGCAGCTTCACTCGGGGCGAATTCACCGCCGAGACGATCTCGACGCCGAACGCCGTGCGATCGCCGTGGTAGTCGGCATGATCGATCTTGCTGTTCAACAACTCCACGCAGATCGTGACGCCGTTTTGCTCGGCCGCGCTCTTGAGGCGATTGAGGCCGGCCACGCAGTTCTCGATCGCCTCTCGATCGCTGCGTCCCTGGCGGTTGCCAAAGAACGTGATCAGATTCGGCACGCCAAGCGCCGCGGCCTTTGGCATGGCGGCAATCAAGTTGTCGACAATGCGATCGTGGTTGGCCGGGTTGTTCAGCCCCTCTCGAATGGAACCGCCGCCACCGTAGCCCATCGAACAAATCAGTCCGTGATCGCGCGCAACCTGCCACTCGGGGGCTTCCAGCAGATCGATCGCCGTCAGGCCCATCGCCGATACCGCGCGGCAGAACTCCGGCATCGGAATCTTCGAATAACACCAGCGGCTCACGGACTGGCGGACGCGGCCGCGCGTCACCGCGCGCCCCGAGGCCTGCGCGCCGGCGCCGGTCTTCGCCGCCGCCAGCGTGAGGCCGGCCGCGCCGAGGACCTCCCGCCGCTTGATCAATCGGGGATTCGCCATCGGCCCGCGATCTTATACGATGGCGCGACCGTCACGGTGCTCCCGGGAGGGAACCCATGCGCCAGTCCGAATCGTTTGACGCCATCGTCGTCGGCTCGGGAATTTCGGGAGGGTGGGCCGCAAAGGAGCTCACCGAGCGCGGCTTGCGCGTCCTGCTGCTCGAACGGGGCAAGAACGTCGAGCACCAGAAGGACTACAAGAATGCCCGCAAGGGCCCGTGGGAATATCCATATCGCGCCGGCCGCTCGCGCGCGATGATCGATTCGCACCCAGTCCTTCGCCGCGACTATCCGCTCAACGAAAAAAATCTTGATTGGTGGGTGGACGAACAGGAGTCCCCCTATACCGAGGTCAAGCGATTCGACTGGTATCGCGGGTATCACCTCGGTGGCCGCTCCCTGACGTGGGGACGCCAGAGCTACCGCCTCAGCGATCTCGATTTCGAAGCAAACGCGAAAGAAGGCATCGCCATCGACTGGCCGGTGCGCTACGCCGACATCGCGCCTTGGTACGATCACGTCGAAAAGCATGCGGGCATTTCGGGATCGCTCGAGGGCCTGCCGCAATTGCCGGACGGCCAGTTCCAACCGCCGATGCCGCTCAATTGCGCGGAGGAGGCTGTGGCGGCGCGCGTCGCCAAACGGTTCGCGAATCGCCGGATCATTCCCGGCCGTGTCGCGAACCTGACGCAGCCGCTGCCCGGCCGCGGACGCTGCCAGTATCGAAATGCGTGCGCGCTTGGCTGCCCATCCGGCTCGTACTTCAGCACGCAGGCCTCGACACTGCCGTTCGCGATGGCGACGGGGCGGTTGACGCTCAAGACCCACGCGATCGTCACCGATGTCGTCTACGACGCGAATCGCAAGCGCGCCACCGGCGTGCGGGTGATGGACGCAGTGACCAATGCGACCACGGAATATCGATCGAAGATCGTGTTCCTCTGCGCGTCGACGTTGAACTCGACCTGGCTGCTGATGCGCTCGGCCACCGACGTCTGGCCGGGCGGGCTTGGCAGCGGCTCCGGCGAGCTCGGGCACAACCTGATGGACCATCATTTCCGCTGCGGCGCGAGCGGCATCTCCGACGAGCCCAAAGACAAGACCGTCTATGGACGCCGGCCGAACGGTTTCTACATTCCCCGTTTCCGGAACCTCTTCGGCGACAAGCGCGACTACCTGCGCGGTTTCGGGTATCAGGGCTCGGCCAACCGGCAAGGCTGGCAGCGCGTGATCGCGGAACTCGGCGTCGGCGCCGAGTTCAAGGACGAGGCCGCCATGCCGGGACCCTGGCAGATCGGCGGTGGCGCGTTCGGTGAAATGCTTCCCAACCACGCCAACCGCATCACGTTCGATCCCGTGAAGAAGGACAAATGGGGATTGCCGGTCCTCGCGATTGATTGCGAGACCGGTGAGAACGAGCGACTGATGCGAAAAGACATGATGAACGACATGGCGGAGATGCTCGAGGAGGGCGGCATCAAGAACGTGCGGGTCTACGACAACGGCTCATTCCCCGGAATGGGCATTCACGAGATGGGCACCGCGCGAATGGGACGCGATCCAAAAACGTCGGTCCTCAATTCGCACAACCAGGTGTGGGACTGCCCGAATGTGTTCGTGACCGACGGCTCGTTCATGGTTTCCTCTGCGTGTCACAACCCGTCGCTGGGCTACATGGCGTTCACCGCGCGCGCATCGGCGTTCGCGGTCGAAGAGCTGAAGCGCGGCAACCTGTAGCCGTGGAGCGCATCATGAACGAACAACAATCGAACACGATCGGCCGCCGCGATGCGATTCGCCTGGTCACGGGCTTGCTCGGTGGCGCCGCAATCGCCGGCAGCGATCGCTTGCTGGCCTACTCGTTTGACGAGGCGGCGTTGTCGCGCACGATGATCCAGGGCACCGCCGCGTTCACGGCCCCGAACGTGGCTCTGCTCGATGAGATCGCCGAGACGATATTGCCGGAGACCTCGACGCCTGGCGCGAAAGCGGCGAAGACCGGCGCGTTCATGGCGCTGATGGTGACCGATGTCTACACGGAGGAGCAGCGCCAGGTTTTCATCGACGGCGTGCGCCAGGTCAACGCAGCCAGCATGCGCGCGCACGGCATCGACTTCATGACCGCGTCGGCGGCGCAGCGTCTCGCTGTTGTCGAAGCGCTCGACCGCGAGCAGAAGGCGGCGATGGATGCGCGCCTGCCCGAGCCGGTCAATCGCGCCCCGGCGGCGCCGGCCGCGCCCGATGAGCCCGCACATTATTTCCGGATGATGAAGGAGCTGGCGCTCCTCGGCTTCTTCACGTCCGAAATCGGCTGCACGAAGGCGCTTCGCTACATCGAGGCGCCGGGCCGCTACGACCCGTGCGCGCCGCTCACGCCCGGCGATCGCTCCTGGGCCGGGCACGCGTAACGGTTCCGATCAGCATAATGAGCGAGCGTCGCCGCCTCGAATCGTGGAAGGAAATCGCGGGTCATCTCAACCGCACGGTTCGCACCGTTCAGCGATGGGAGCGCGAGCACGGGCTCCCTGTTCATCGTCTTCAACGCCACAAGGGTGCAACCGTCTACGCGTACGCCGACGAGGTCGATGCCTGGTGGACGCGCGCGGAAACAGAAATCGTTGCGGAGCCGGCCGACGACGCCGATCCGCCGCGGCGGGCTCGCCCTCGTATGGCGATGGCGGCAGCGATCGTGATCGCGGCGCTCGCGACGATCGGAATGGTCCGGGTCCAGCTGCGATCGTGGCAGAGGACGGCGAATGAAGCTTCTGCGCGGACGATCGAATCGAACCACCTGTATGCGCGCGGCCGTGAGGCGTGGCGTCTACGCACACCGACCGGTTTCGAGCAGGCCCGAGACGCTTTCGAGGCCGGGATCGCCGTCGACCCGCGCAACGCCCGCGCCCACGCAGGCCTCGCCGACACACTGTCGCTCCAGGAGGCGTTCGGCCTCCTGCCTGCCGTTCAAGCGCTCCCACGTGCTCGTGAATCGGCCGAACGCGCGGTGCAGCTCGATCCCACGCTGGGTGAGGCGCATGCGTCGCTGGCCTTCGCGTTGTGGGAGCAGGGCGATCGTGAGCGCGCGATGAGCGAGATGGAACGAGGGCTGTCGCTCGATCCGCAGTACGCCACGGGGCATCACTGGCTCGCCTTATTCCTGCAACAGTACTCGCGCCGCGACGAGGCCATCGTGCACGCACGTCGGGCGATCGAGCTGGATCCATTGCAGCCGGTCTTCTGGACGGACCTGGCCATCGTGCTCCACGGCGCCGGTCGGATCGATGAGGCGACTGAAGTCCTGACGGCGGCGGCGGCGCGGCATCCGCGGTTCCCGGAAATCTATGTCCAGCAGGCGAAGCTCGCACGATCGGCGGGCGACCGACGCCGCGCGCTCGACCTGCTGCGCCGCGCGCTCGCGCTCGGGGACAACCGTCCGATCATGATCGCGCAGATCGGATGCCTGGAACGGCAGGTCGGCAATCCCGGCGGCGCGCGCGAGGCGATGCAACTCCTGCGGCAGATCGAGTCCGGAGGCGGCCACGTGCCGGGTCAGGCGATGGCCATCGCGCTTGCGTCCACCGGCGACAACGATGCGGTCTTCGCCGTGATCGACCAGGGCGTCGCCGCTGGTGAACCGTGGGTGGCTGACATGGCCCATCCGGACGAGTGTCTTGCGCCGCTGCGCCACGATCCGCGGTGGCCGCTCGTCACGCACGTGATCGGAGGCCCCGGCGGCCGTTAGAAGCCCGATCGCCGCAGCAGTTCCGGATATTGCGGATGCCTTCGCAGTTCCCAGTAACCCACCTTCGCGTTTGGCTCGCCGTCGGGTAATCCCAACAGCAGCCGACTCATCGCATCGTCGAGATCACCGAGCGCCATCAGCACGAGCGCCTCGAGCACCGACTTCTGCCCGCGGTCGGCGACGTCGGCGTTCTCGATGTCGCGCAGAACCGAGCGGGCGGCGGCGGTTCGTCCGGCGCGAGCTTCGACGTAGCCGCGGCCCGCCAGCACTTGCGGCCGTGGAACGCCCAGGGCCGCTGCGCGATCGAACGACTGCAGCGCTTCGCTCATCCGCCCCGAGCGGGCACAGGCCCAACCGAGCTCCATGTGGGCGTCCGCGTACGCGGCGTCCATCGCGATCGTCTTCTGGAGTTGCGCGATCGCCTCGTCGAAGCGATCGTGGTGCGCGAGGATCATGCCGCGATCGGAATTGACGTTCGGCGAGAGCGGCGCCAGCGCAATGGCGGTGTCGATTTCGCGTAGTGCCTCCGCGGGACGGACGAGGGAGTCGAGCAGCAACGCGTACCAGTGGTGTGCCTGGACCGACGAGGGATTGAGCTGGATGGCGCGCTGGTAGTGGGCCTCCGCCTCGAGCCAGCGTTTGTCCCAGACCTGCAGCACGAACGCGAGCGAGGTATGTGCCTCGGCGTTCTGCGAATCGACCTCGAGCGCCTTGAGCGCGTGCTGCTTTGCCGTGCCGTAGGCGGTGGCTCGAGAGTCGACGCCGAATACGCCGCTCAACGTCCACGCGTCGGCCAGCCCCGCGTGCGCCTCCGCGAATGACCCATCCAGTGCGACGGCTTCGTCGAATGCGGCGCGTGCCGCGCGGAGTTCGTGTGGAGTCCGTCGGGCGAGATGCGCGCGTCCGCGAAGAAACGCGAGGTAGGCGTCGGATCGATGTTCGTGCGGTGACGGTCTCGGCGCATCGGGCCACGTCGCCGCAAAGAGGCTGTCCAGCAACTTGCTCGTCGCCGAATCGCGACCGCCCATCGCCGCGAACGCGCCTCGCTGGCTCGATTGCCACAACTTCCGTCCGCTCGCGACATCGATCAACGCGGCCGACACCGAAAGGGTGGGCCCTTCGATGCTCACGGCACCCGTCAGCACGGCCTCGACGCCGAGCGCGCGGCCGAAGGCGCGCGGATCCGCGATGGTCTTCGGCGTCGGCAGCGCGATGCGCATTTGCGCGGCCTGCGCAATCGTGCGGCCGACCTGGTCGGTGATGCCATCGGCGAGAAACTGTTGCTCGGCGCCGCCGTGATTCGCGAAGGGTATGACCGCTACGGTGGTCACGCTTCCGGGCTTTCCGGGCGTAAGTGTCCACACGATCAAGGCGATCGCCACCGCCAGGACGGGCAGCCACAAGAGGCGATGTGACAGTCCAGGGGCCCCCGGAGCAGGCGCATCGATCACGCTTTGGTCGCGGACCTCGCCTACGAAGCGGTAGCCGACGCGCGGCACGTTCACGATGGCATCAGCGTGACAGCCCGCATCACGCAGTGCCTTGCGGAGCATGAAGACCGTCTGGGTGAGATTGGCCTCCTCGATGGTCCCGCCCGGCCACAGAGCTTCGGTCAGTTCCGTCTTGGGTACGACGCGTGCCCGGTGCGTCGCCAGATACACAAGCAGGTCAAACGCTTTCGGCGTGAGCTGCAACGGCTTGCCCGCCCACGACGCCGTACGGCAGCCGGCGTTCAGCGCGAGCGACGAGACGCCGTCGTGACCTGCCATGGGGGGAGAGACGGCAGATTCTAGAACAAAACTGGCGTTCTTGATGGTTTATTGAGGGCCCGCTCCGGTGATTTCGCTTCTTGTCGCTCGACAACCCAGCTCTGCCAAACCATGGTTGCGGTCAGACACAGCGGCAGGTAGCTCCTGTCGTTGTGAGCGCCCCGACCGCGAGCGTCTGCCCCCCAACGCTCGTGGCCGGAGTGCCTGTGTCAATGGGAGTCATGGCGATGAAGCAGTGGATATCGGCAGCGGTCCTGATCGTAGCGGGTTTGGTTCCTTCCATGGCGTACGCCAGGCAGACGGCGGTAACGGTCGATTACGAAAAAGACGTCAAGCCGCTCCTCTCCCAACATTGCTACGCCTGCCACGGTCCGGAAATCCAGCAGTCGGGCCTGCGACTGGACCTGCGGCAGAACGCGCTGCGTGGCGGTGATTATGGGCCGGTCATCATTCCCGGCAAGAGCCATGACAGCAAACTGATCAAACGCGTGGTCGACGGCGACGGCGCGATGCAGATGCCCCCAACCGGAGCCCTTGCGTCAGACGAGATTGCGGTATTAAAGGCCTGGATCGACCAGGGCGCTGATTTCAGGAACGACGTTACCGAAGACGCGCCGCCAGCGCCGATCGATCCCAGACTTGCCGCACTTATTGCGGCCATCCGGACCGGATCCAAGGCGCGCGTTCAACCGCTGATTGCGGCCAATCCCGAGCTCCTGAAGGCCGGCGATGCGGCACGTTCAACGCCTCTGCACCACGCGGCGGGCTTCGGCGGCCTCGACACCGTCGGCATGCTCCTCGATGCGGGCGCCGATGTGAACGCGAAGAACCGACGCGGGTCGACTCCGCTCCACTGGGCCATCGATGATGAGGCCAAAGTGCGACTGCTGATTGCGAAGGGCGCGAACGTCAATCTCAAGCAGGTCGAGGGCCGCACGCCGCTGTACCAGGCCGCATCACTCGGCAACGGCGCCGCGATCGTTCGCCAGTTGCTGGCTGCCGGCGCAGATCCGAACGTTGCCATGATCAATGGGCGGACGCCGCTGATGGCCGCCGCCGGGCGCGGCGACGTTGACGTCATGCAAATCCTGGTCGCCGCGGGAGCGAAGATCGATACGAAGAACGGCGCCGGCGAAACCGCGTTGATAATTGCCAGCGGGGACGGCAATCCCGCAGCGGTGAAGCTCCTGCTCGATCGTGGCGCGGATGCCAAAGTGCGGACCAAGCGAAGTGAGACGGCACTCGGCAATGCGGGCACGGCCGGCAACGCCGAAACCGTCAAATTGCTCCTCGAGCACGGCGCCGAAGTGAACGTTCGCAATGTCCGCGGATACTCGCCGCTGATGCTGGCGGCGAGCTCCGATGCGGTCCCGGCCGCGGCGGTCAAGCTGCTGCTCGATCACGGCGCCGACACGTCCTTCGCCGCCGACTACGATGAAACGGCGCGCGATCTCGCCGCTAAGCGCGGCGACACCGAAGTCGCACGGCTGCTCGGCGGCGTTCCCGCGGCGCAGGCAGCGCTGATCGCGTCGCATCCGCAGGCGTCGACACCGCGTCCGGTTCGGGACGCCGTGGCGCAAGCCCTGTCGATGGCGGAGAAACAGAGCTTCAACTTCATTCGCATCGGCGGCTGCAACTCGTGTCACTCACAGGATCTGCCGTCGGCCGCCGCCGGCTTCGCGCGGAGCCGCGGACTGCGCGCACCGGCCCAGATCCCGCAGCTGCCGCAATCGGCGATGCCCTCGCCGGAGCGCCTGATGGACCTTTCGGTCGTCAGCGCCCCGAGCTCGGCGTGGGAGCTCGTGGATTTCGGCATGAACGGTGTGCCGCCGAATGCCTACACCGACTCAGTCGTCCACTACATCAAGGCGATGCAGTCGCCGGCGGGAAACTGGTCGTCGAACGAGAGCCGCCGCCCGCCCATGAGTGCCGGCGATTTCCAGGCCGCTGCGGTCTGCATCTTTGCGCTGAGGCATTACACGCCGCAGGGGAGTGAAGCGTCGACCGACGCCGCCATCGCGCGCGGCGTTCAATGGCTCGAATCGTCGAAGCCGCAGACGACGCAGGACCGCGCATTCCATGCGCTGGCGTTGGCGTGGGCGAAGGAAGGATCGGAGAGCGCGCGACAATCAGCGCGCAGCCTGATCGCGACGCAGCGGCCTGACGGCGGGTGGAGCCAGCTGTCGGGCATGCCATCCGACGCGTATGCCACAGGACAGGCGATGTTCGCTCTGGCGATTGCCGGACGCATGTCCGCCGGCGATCCCGTCTACAAGAAGGGCGTGGACTACCTGCTGCAGACCCAGGCCACGGACGGTACCTGGCATGTGCAGACTCGCTCCATCTGGCTGCAGCCGTACTTCGAGAGCGGCTTCCCGTACGAACGCGACCAGTTCATCTCCACGGCTGGTACAGCGTGGGCCGCCCTGGCGCTATCGGCGGCGACTCCGGCGACGACCACGTCGACGCAGGCGCGACGGTAAGAGCATCGGGGTTAGAGCAGGCTGAGGCCGGCCACGGTCTTCAGGTCGATAATCTCGCCGGACGCCACGAGCGCGCGCGCCTCGTCGATCGTGAACGTCCGCGGCTCGATCTCCTCATCATCGTCCTTCCGCGCCGTTGAATCCGGTGCGGGAGGACGCAAGTCCTCGCAGCGGAAATAGATCATTTCCTCGTCGCAGAATCCGGGCGTCGGGTAATAGCCGCGAAGCCGCGTGAGCTTGCCCGGCGCGAGGCCGATCTCCTCTTCGCATTCGCGCGCGGCGGCCGTGTGCGGCTCCTCGTTGGGCTTGAGGCTGCCGGCCGGCAGCTCCCAGATCCATTTCTCGATCGTGTAGCGGTACTGGCGGATCAGGATGATCTTGCCGGGCTCCGGAATCGGCAGCAGCACCACCGATCCGGGGTGCCGCACGATCTCCATGTCGACGGTGTGACCCGTCGGCAGCTTCACGACATCGATCTCGAGCTGAAAAATCCGACCCTTGTGAACGGTGGTGCGTGCGATCAGTTCCGCGGCCATCCACCAACGCTAGTCGAATTTGTAGACGAATGAAACCGGCGCCTCCGTGGCATACTGCGCGAACTGGAGCCTTCATGAAGCGCCGAGAATTCATCGTGTCATCCGTCGCCGGCTCGGTCGGGGCCGGTCTTGCGCACACTCCACTGGCCGCATCGGCCATTGATGGCACGCAGCCGAGCCCTTCGGTCGGGCGCAAGATCCTGATCGCCGGCGGCAACTTCAATACCGCGTTCATCCGCTACATGGCGCAACTGACCGGCAAGCCGCGGCCCAAGCTGCTCTACCTGCCGACGGCGTCGGCCGACTCCGCCAACGGCGTGATCACCTGGTATCGCAACTGCGCGCCCGTCAACGTCGAGCCGTCGCACCAGAACAGTTTCATCGCGAGCACGTCGCAGCCGCGCAGCTGGGAAGAAGTCTTTCTTTCGGTTGACGGGATCGTCTGCTCGGGGGGCAACACGCTCAACCAGCAGGCGATCTGGAAGGCACAAGGCATCGACGCGATCCTTCGCCAGGCGTGGGATCGCGGCATCGTGCTCGGCGGCGCCAGCGCCGGGTCGCTATGCTGGTTCGAGGAAGGCACCACCGACTCGCGTCCGAAGGATCTGTCGAAGGTCGACTGCCTCGGTTTCCTCAAGGGCAGCCACTCGCCGCACTACGATGCCGAGCCGGGCCGCCGGCCGCTCTATCAGAAGCTGATCCTGTCCGGACAGATGAAGCCGGGCTACGCCTGCGACAACGACGCCGGCATGTATTTCGAAGACAACCTTGTCAAGCGCGTCGTCTCGACACGACCGACAGCGAAGGTCTATTACGTGAGCGTCGAGGGCGGGAAGATCGTCGAAAAGGTGATGGAGCCCGAGCTCATTAGCTGAGAAGCGTCGACTAACGCAACATCGCGACGACGGCGGCCAACGCTCCGGTCTGCGTGGCGCCGAAAATCAGGCCCCACTTCAGGAGCTCGGCGTTTCGATCGCTCATTTCTGCGCGGAGCTTTCCGAAGCCGTCCGACATTTCCGTCCGCAGCTGGCCGAAGCCTCGAGCCATCTCGCTCCGCAGGTCTCCGGCGAGATTCGCCATCTCGACGCGCAGCTCACCTCGTTCCTCGGCGAGGCGCCGCTCGAATCGTTCGGTGACGATCTGCAGGGTGACATCGTCGTGATCGGTCATGGCCGCTTCTCCTCTGGTGCTTCTCGCATACATCTTGTCCTCGATTTTCCCGACGTGTTGAGCAAGTGTCTGACGACGACGGTGCCATCGTCGGGCGTATCAGGCAACAGAAAAACGAAGGGGAGGAGATGATTTTACAGATCGCGGAAACTGCGATCGGCTCGAGCAGCCTCGCATCCTTGCGGAAAAAGGCCTCCCCGTTTAGACTCACGCCATGTTGAACCGACGACATCTGCTCGGGCTTGCGGCAACGGCGCTGGCGTCGGCAATCGCCGGCAGCCCGCTGACCGCGCAGGCCAAGATCGCCACAGTCACGTTGACCATCGACGGCATGACCTGAGAGGGCTGTATTGAGCCAGTGCGGTCTGCACTGTTGAGTGTGAAGGGCGTCACCCGCGCCCAGGTCAAGCTCGAAGGCCACGAAGCCATCGTTACCTACGATCCGGCGCAGGCGAAAATCGAAGAGATGATCAAGGCCGTGGGTGAGGCCGAAGGGCCCGCGGACGGCAAGGGCCAGTACACCGCTAGCGTGAAGAAGTAGGAGACGGCGTCCAGTTGAGGATGACGCGCAGCTCCGACGCCGCCGTTCCCGGCGAAGCGCTGGTGATCATCAGGAAACGCTCGCCGCTCATCGTGTCGTAACCGGGCGCGTCGAAGGTGCCCGGTTCAGCGGCCGCAACATTGACGACCCGCGTGGCGAGCGGTGTTCCTCCACTCATTTGCGCCACCATCAGTTTTCCGTACGAACGAAAGTAGAGGGCGCTGCCGTCACGCCTCCATACCGGTTCGGCGCCGCCGTCGGTCGACACCCGCTGCAGCCCCTGTCCGTTCGCCGGCCGCACGTAGATCTCGGCCTGGCCGGATTCGTTCGAGACATATGCGATCCATCGGCCGTCGGGCGAAAAGCGCGGCGCGCTCTCGTCGGCTTCGCTGTTGGCAAAGGGCGCGCGATCACCGTTGCGCCGGCGCAGCCAGATGTCGCGTCCCGTTGAGGGATGCTGCTCCATGAAGGCCAGCAGCTGCCCGTCCTGCGACCACGAGCCCGGCAGCTGCAGCGACTCGCCTGTTGTCAGTCGTTCGGCCGGACCGTCGCCGCCGGCAGGCAACGAAAACAGGTTGAGGGCGCCGTTGCGGTTCGACGCGAAGATCACCCGTTGTCCATCGGGCGACCAGATCGGCGCCCGGTTCGCGGCGTCGAACGTCAGCTGCGTGAGCGTCCCGGCCGACAAATCGTACGACCAGACGTTCTCGGCATTGTCGGCGACGCCGAGCAGCACGCGCTTGCCATCGGGCGACAGCCGCGGCGTGACGTACGCATGCGGCGGCGCCGCAAGCGGGGTTTGGGATGCCGCATCGACGACGACGAGTCGGCGGGCCGACCAGGGGACGCTCGGATGAAATACGGACGCGCCTTCGCGCGAGACGGCGAACTGCGCGGCCCCGTCGACCGACGTTGTGACGCCTTCGAGGGCGCGCATCGGCGTGCCGCTGATCGAGCGGCTGCGCGCATCGAATGCCGCGATCCAGATCGCCCCATCGTGCGCGTACGCCAGATGCCCGGACGGGAGGTAGCGCGGATTCGTGCCGCCCTTGAGCACGGTGGCCCGCCCGCTGCTGCCCAGTGCCTGCGTCACGATTTCGGCCTCGGACCACTCGCCGACAGTGCCGACCGTGTAGAGCACGGTCTCACCGTCTGGCAGGAACTCCGGCCAACGATGACTGAACTCGCCGCGCGAGACGTCGAGCTCGGTCGCTCGCGACGGTGTGCCGCCACCCGCTGAAACCTGTTGTAGCGGGCCGCCCGTCGCCGCGGCGAACACGATCGTGCCCTTGCTGCTCCAGCTGCCGCCGAGCCCGTCCGGCGCATCACAGATTGCGACCGCCGTGCCGCCGCTGACCGGCGCCTTCTTCAACTTGCCGTCGGCGAAGAATCCGACCCACTCGCCATCAGGCGAGAAGAACGGGCTGACCGCGCCGAGAGTTCCTGGCAGCGGCCGCGCCGTTCCAGAGTCGAGCGCGCGCACCATCAGCTGCGTCGTGTTGCCACGGCCGGCGACATACACGATCACGCGTCCGTCGGGCGACATCGCCACGGCGCCGAGCTCCGTCGTGGCGATCCGCTCGTCCTCGGGCAACGCGATCGAAAATTTCACTTCGTTCGAACGCGCCGACGCGCCGTCACGTTGCCAGGGAATGCCGGCGACGAGGCCGACGACGACGCCCGCCATGCCCACCGCCACCGAGCGAAGCCATGCGCGGCTGTGAGGCGACGGCGCCGGAACGGCAGGGTTCGGTCGCCCCGGATCACTCGGCGCCTCCGCCGATGCGATGTCCTCGAGCTCGAGCTTGACGTCGCCGATGTCACGGATGCGGCGGCGATGATCCTTCTCGAGACAGCGCCGCAGGAGCCGGCGCACGGCGGCAGGCGTGTCGGCAGGAAGCGTGGCCCAATCGGGTTCTTTTTCGAGAATGCTGGCGACGACGTCCGAGCGCGTGTTGCCGTCGAAGGCGAGGCGTCCTGTGAGCATTTCGAACAGCACGCAGCCGAACGCCCAGATGTCGGTGCGGCGATCGACGGGCGCACCACGAGCCTGCTCGGGGCTCATGTAGGGCGCGGTGCCGATCACCGCTCCCTCCGATGTGGCGAGCGTGGATCCGATGGCCGCGTCGCCGTCGATGCCGTCCGCCTTGGCCAGGCCGAAATCGAGCACCTTGACGACGCCTTCCGTCGTGATCTTGATGTTGGCCGGCTTCAGATCGCGATGCGTGATGCCTCGCTCGTGCGCAGCCTCGAGCGCACCGGCGATTTGCGCGGCGAGGCGGAGAGCCTCGGCCACCGCGAGCCGGCGACGCCGCACGAGATCGGCGAGCGTCTCACCGCCCACCAGCTCCATCACGAGCCCGCAGCTGTCGCCGAACTCGGCGAGCTCATGCAGCGTGGCGACGTTGGGATGATTCAGGGCGGCGAGCGCCCGCGCCTCGCGGCGCAGCCGGGTCAAGCTGTCCGGGTGATGACAAAAGTCGGGATGAACGAGTTTGAGGGCGACGTCGCGATTGAGCACGGTGTCGTGCGCGCGATAAACCTCGCCCATGCCACCGGCGCCGATGCCGCTGACGACCTCGTAGCTACCCAGGCGGGTTCCCGGTGCCAGGCGCATGACCGCCGGAATTATAGACGGTCGATCGTGTATCCTACGCGCCGGAATCACATGCTGCGCGCGGGCATCCTCCTGGTCGCGATTGTGGCGTCGGCGCCGGCGCCGACGGTGGTGACGCTGCCGCCAGTGCAGCTGAGAGTGGGCGATCAGGCGCCGCCGTTCACGCTCGTCGGCTCGGACGGCCGCACCTATCGGCTCGCCGATTACCGCGGCAAGCAGGTTGTCGTCCTGGCGTGGTTTGCGAAGGCATTCACGAGCGGTTGAACCGCTGAATGTAAGTCACTCCGTGAGAGTGGCGAGGAAATCCGGCGCTTCAATGTCGCGCATTTTTCCGTCAGCGTCGACACGCCCGAGACGAACAAGGCGTTTGCGCAGTCCCTCGGCGTCGACTATCCGCTCTTGAGCGATCCGACCAAGGCCGTGGCTACGGCCTACGGCGTCGTCGACGAAGATCAGCCCTTTCCTTCGCGGTGGACGTTCTTCATCGGTCTCGACGGCCGGATCATGCACATCGACAAGCAGGTCAATCCGGCGACGCACGGCCGGGTGATTGCGGCGAAATTGTCGGAGCTCGGCGTGCCGCGACGCAAGGTTCGTTAGCCCGCCGTTCTCACTCTTCCGCTTGCCGCGGCTCGCGCGCAAATACCGCATCGAACTGATCGGGCGGAACGAGCTCCGCCACGACCGACTCGAGATCCGCGGGCAATGGCGCCATGAACTCGAGGCGTTCCTTCGTCCGGGGATGCGTGAAGACGAGGCGCTCGGCGTGCAGGAACGGGCGCGTCAGCTTGGTCACCGCTCGCAGCGGATGCGGAACGCGGCGATGGACGCCGCCGTACAGGGCATCGCCGACGATGGGATGGCCGATCGCGCTCAGGTGCACGCGGATCTGGTGCGTGCGTCCCGTCGCGATCGCGACGCGCAGCAGCGTGACGCCCTTCAGGTCCCGCGACCAGGTCACCCTCGTCACGGCGCTGCGGGCACGGCCGGCTCGCGTCGACATCTTCACGCGGTTCTTCGGATCGCGCCCGATCGCGGCGTTGATGCGCTTGCGCTGCTGCACCAATCCCCACGCCAGCGCGACATATTCCTTCTCGACCTCGCGATCGTGAAACTGCCGCGCCAGCTCCTTGTGCGCGTCGTCGTTCTTGGCGATCACCATGACGCCGGACGTGCCCTTGTCCAGGCGATGCACGATGCCGGGCCGCGCTTCGCCGCCGATGCCGCTCAGATCCTTGACGTGGTGGAGCAGCGCGTTGACCAGCGTCCCGGTTGGATTGCCGGCCGCGGGGTGCACCACCATTCCGGCGGGCTTGTTGACGACGACCACGTCGCGATCGTTGAAGAGGACGTCGAGCGGCAGATCTTCCGGAAGCGCCGAGGACGGCTGCACATCCGGCATCTCGATGCCGATCACGTCGCCTTCGCGGATGTCGGAGTTGGGCTTGACCTTGGTGTAGCGCGAGTGGGTGACGTGGCCGCCCTCGATCAGCCGTTGAATCTGCGAGCGGGAGAAGTCCGGGACCTGCGCGGTCAGAAAGCGATCGAGCCGATCACCCGCGTGATCGGCATCAGCGGCAAATTGCAGACGGCTCACACAAACCGCGGCTTGCGCGGACCGCGCGAGACGTCAAGCGGCTCTGCCTGGGTCGTGGTCGGGCGGCTCAAATACCACAGCATGAAGATGCTGAGCGGCGCCAGGACGATCGAAATGAACTGTGACGTCGACACGGCATTGAACACCATGCCGCGATCGTCGCCGCGGTAGAACTCGATGATGAAGCGCAGCACCGCGTAGAGGAACGCGAAGCTCCAGAACGTGCGGCCGGCGAAGTGGCCGGGCCGCTTTTCGAGCAACAGGAGCGCGACGAGGATCACCAGACCCGCCGCCGACTCATACAACTGCGTCGGATGCAGCGCGACGTTGAGCGGCGTGCCGACATTGAAGTTTGCGGCGGGATCGGTGAAGGTCACCGCCCACGCGACGTTGGTCGGCTTGCCGTAGCAACACCCCGCCATCAGGCAGCCGAGCCGGCCCACCGTGTATCCGAGCGCAATGCCCGGCGCAAAAAGATCGGCCGACGGCCACAGCGGCAACCGATGCTTCTTGAGCTGCCAGATGCAGACGACGATTGCCGCAATCAGGCCGCCGTAAAAGACGCCGCCCGAGCGCAACAGCGTCATGAACTCCTGCGAGCTGCTCGTGAAGTGGCGGAATTCGACGATGAAGAGCAGCGCCTTGGCGCCGACGAGCGCCGCGATGATCACCCAGATCAGGAGATCCATGATCCGGTTGCCGTCGATGCCGGCGGCGCGGGCGCGCCTCACCGCGAGCCACAAGCCCAGCAGGTAGGCCGACGCCAGGAGCACGCCGTACGAGTAGATGGTGACCGGACCAGCGCTAAACAGGATTGGATGCACGTCTGCCTAATCCAAGGATATCGAGAATCATGAAAATGACGCCAACGGTGATCGCGGCGTCAGCCACATTAAACGCCCAGAAATGCCAGCCGTTCCAGTAGGCATCGACGAAATCCAGCACGTAGCCGCTCGTCGCGCGATCGATCAGGTTGCCGATCGCCCCGCCCAGCACGCCCGCGATCCCGATGCGCGCCAGCCGGTCGCCAAGCGGCACCGTCGCAGCGTACCATGCCACGCCGCCGAGCGCGGTTGCCGCCACGAGCGACAGCGCGACCGTCTTGAACGGAAAATCCACGCTGTTCAACATGCCGAACGCCGCGCCGGTATTGTGCACGCGCGTCAGGTCGAGAAAGCCGGGAATCACCGCCTTGCTTTCGTGCAGCGCCAGCGCCGGACGGACCATCGCCTTGGTGATCTGGTCGAGGACGACCACCGTCACCGTCACGATCATTTCAAGCCTTCGCGAGGCGAGCACTAGAGGCTCACCGGTTCAGCAAGCGCCTCGACGCATCGCGAACAGAGACCCGTGCGATCGGGTTCCGAGCTCACTTCAGGGACGTAGCGCCAGCAGCGCTCGCATTTCGTGCCCGTGGCCCGATCGACCGCCACGGTCAGGGTCTTGGGGCCTGGGTCCTGGGCCTTGAGTTCGACTTCAGAGACACCAAACAGCGTCGGCAGGAAGTCGCGATAGTCGTTCAGCAACTTCGCCGTCTCACCCTCAGCCTCGATGACGACGCGCGCCGAGAGATTCGCGGCGATCGTCTTGTCCTTGCGTTTTTCTTCGAGCTGCAGGTTCACCTGATCGCGTACCGCCACCAGGGCCGCCCACCGCTCGAGCAGCTGCGCGTCCTTCCACTGATCGAGCTCTCGGGGGAAGAGCGCCATGTGCACTGATTCCTCGCGCTCGCCCGGCAGCATCCGCCACAACTCGTCCATCGTCACGGATAGAACCGGCGCGAGCAGCCGGGCGAGACCGTCGACGATGGTGAACATCGCGGTCTGGCCGGAGCGCCGCGCTTCGGACTTGGCGCCGAAGGTGTACATGCGGTCCTTCGTCACGTCGACGTAGAACGCGCTCAGGTCCACGGTGATCAGCTGATTCGCGGCCTGGAAGATCGCGGGATAGTCGTACTCTTCATAGGCCTTGATGATTTTTTCGGCCGCTTCCGCATAGCGCGCGAGCGCCCAGCGGTCGATCTCCGGCATCTTCGCCTTCAGCACGGCGTCGTCTTTCGGATCGAAGTCGTAGAGGTTCGCGACCAGGACCCGGATGACGTTGCGGATCTTGCGATAGCTCTCGACCGTGCGGGCCATCACTTCCTTGCCGATGTTCATGTCGTAGCGGTAGTCCACCATCGACACCCACAGCCGCAGGATCTCCGAGCCGCTTTGCTTGATGACGTCCTGCGGCGCCGTGGTGTTGCCCAGCGACTTGGACATCTTGCGGCCCTGCTCGTCCATCACGAAGCCGTGCGTCAGCACCTGGTTGAACGGCGCGCGGCCGCGCGTGCCGACGCCGACGAGCAGCGAGCTGTGGAACCAGCCGCGATGCTGATCGCTGCCTTCGAGGTAGATGTCGGCCGGCCAGTGATGATCCTCCCGGAACGGCAGCACCGCTTCGTGGCTCGAGCCCGAGTCAAACCACACGTCGAGGATGTTGCCTTCGCGCTCGAATTCGGTGTGCCCGCACTCGGCGCACTTCATGCCCACGGGGACGAATTCCTCGACCGGCCGCTCGTACCATGCGTCGGCGCCGTAGGCGTCGAACACCGACGCGGCCTTGTCGACGAGCGCTTTGGTCAATACCGGCGTGCCGCACTTGGCGCAGTCCATCGCCGGGATCGGCACGCCCCACACGCGCTGGCGCGAGATGCACCAGTC
>AR_comb_assmDRAFT_10283270_pt1 | contig 19686 bp, 17 predicted proteins | sample ArasoioldDNA_FD_10543 | JGI IMG/M metagenome (IMG submission 10543) | reverse complement strand
ACGGCGCCTCGCCGCTCATCACGGTTTGCCGAGCCAATCCAAGCCGCAAATCACTCCAGGGTCCCGACATGATGCCAACCCGCCCGACGACATTGTGATAGATTTTACTGCCGCTTCCATACACCTCGTTATCGACCGCAGAAAAATAATGTTCCATATTAATCCACTGCCCGACGACTTGCGGACCGGTCATGATGACTTCAAGCAGACGGTTGGTCGGGTCTTCCCGATAATCATAGGAATGCAGGAAGACGCGGCCCGCGAGATTGAGTCCCTTGGTGAGGTCCCGTCGGCCAATAATGAAGGTGGTGTTTCCGGCTAGCCCCCATTCAGGACGTACTTGGCTCCAGTCCACGCTACGTTCCTGCACAAACGTGCGTGCGTGGGCAAGGGGCAACGCAGCCGTCACTTCCGGAAACCGTACAGATCGTTCCTGACTCGTGAGTTGAGCAGCCTCCCGGAGGTCCTCCAGCAGTCGCGCGACATCCTTTCGATGAGTCGGCGGCACGTCTTCGAGATCGAAGAGACGTACGTCGTCGGTCGTCGTATCGACCTGACCGGCGAGAAAATGAGTGTCCGCGGGAATCGCAATGCCATCCTTAGCTAACCGTTCCCGCACCTTCGGATTATTGGCCATCGTCGCGAGCACGCGCGCATTGGGGTGCCCCTCGTTGCCTCCGCAGGCACCACAATCTAGTGCCGACTCGAACGGATTATTCTCGGAGGTGCTGCCATGAGCGCAGAATAAGACGACTCGCGCGAAGTTCCGCGTCAATCCCATCATGCGGAGCGCCGTCTGCACGGTGAGGACCTGCTCATCGAGCGTGAAGCCGGTTCGCGTGATTCGTTCCTTTTGGGACGAAGCCGATCGCTGGTTGATCCGATATTGTTTCCGCAGAGTCTCTACAAACGCGACGACTTCGTCTTTCGAAAGAAGATGCTGAGCAATGCTCCCCAGGGGCGGCGGCATGCCGACTTCTCCGTTTAAAGCCTGGAGGCGTAACGTCTCGACGAATTCTTGTGAGATATGGGAGCCTCGAATGCCATGCTGATCCCGCAAAGCTTTCCAGATGATAGCCCGCTGTTCTGACACCAACATTTCTTCGATATCGGCGGGAGTCAATTTATCGACTGTCAGGCTGGTGGGAACCGAAGGAACCAAGAGACGTTGAACCCAGGCGGTAAAACGCCGATACAACGCAGGCACGGCTGTTTTGCCGATGATAGGCAGCGCGTAGAACCATCCCACCGACTCGACCATCACATAGGGCGTGACCACGTTCTCCTTTAAATCGTGCAGGAGCGTGTGTCCCGCATGAATCAGCTTCGCTCTCGCCTCATGCTTCGAGACTACATGCTCGAGGTAACTGCGGGGAATTTCCCGTACGGCATTCCGCGCTCGCATGATGACCGGAAACTGTTCCGTGTAATGTTCTTTCCCCCATCCACGATAGCGGATAAAGACCGCGAAAAATCCGCCGAAGCCATAGGTCTCATTCGCGCCGGTCGATTCCAAATGCCGACGAAAAGGCTCCGAGCGAACATCGATACAAAAGACCGATTGCGATTGGGGGCGCACAGGTTGGGAACTGTGAGAAGCTGGCGTCTTCGCCGTTGAAGCCGTTCGCATCAGCATGCCGAATAACTGCTTGTGGTATCCGGCTTCAAAGGCATTGAGCCAAACCGGCCCATGGTCCGACTCGGGAAAGTTCTCCATCCACTTCACCAGCTCTGCAAGATCTTTAGGCGCGCCTTCGAGAAGGACGGTCGGAACAATCTCCAGCGCTCGTGCCAGCGCAACCAGGCGGCGCGCCGCGCTCATCCGTCTCGATTCATCACGGGATGGCCCGGTTTCTATTTGCAGGCGATCCGCGAGCGCCTTCCACTCATGGGCACTGTTTCCGGACAATCGCGCGACGTCCTCGACATAGGATGCCGGCAGGCGTCCTGCGATCAGTTCCTTCTTAAAAAAATAGGCATGCGGAAACTCTTGCATATAAGCGGCAATCGCCTGGAAGTTTCCTTCGATACCTAATTGTTCTCGGCAGGTCGTTTGAACCAGCTCGCGGACATACCAGAGACGGATCGCAAGGAACTTCACCAGACTGACCGGATAGGCGTGCTGCCACGCATAATCCCGTTCCTCGGCCCGCCACTTGATCAGTCCCGCCCAGCCGGGAAGGGCTGTGAGCTGAAGCGAAAGATAGTCTTGCCGAAGCTCGTCTGGAATCCCAAGGATCTCCAGACTCTCCAGCACCACGTCTTCCGGATGCTCCGGCAGATCAGCGATTTTTCGACGGCTGTCCTTGATACCGCACGGAGACCATTCAAGTCCTGCAAGAGATTTCCAGGCCCCATAGAATCCCTGTTCTCGATGCGGCATCGACCACGTCGCGTGCCCTTCGTCGAGAAACATTTCACACCATTTGATGAGCTCATCGTTGACCAGGGCAACGATGCGGGTGCCGCACGTACGATCGCACCAATCCGAGAGCGTCAAATAACGGCCCAACGCCGCTCGATCTTGAGATACAGCCGTTGCAATCTTCTCATCGACCGTGGCATCCCTGAGAGCGGGAGTAAGATGATCGGCGAGAGTGACGATAATCTCATCTTCATTCGATGCATGATCCAACAACGCATCCAACGGCTCTTCCGGAACGGAGCACAGTCCATGGGTCAAACAGGCCCGCAACACTTCGCGGTGTCCGATGCGGCACGGACCGACGACGATGTACTCGTCACGACCCAACGATTGGATGGCTTCGTCGAGATGTTGGAGCCGTATGCGGCCTGCGCGAAGATACCCCCGGTAGGTCTCATCGGAGAGGTATCCTTGGCCTCCTAGAAATTTCCGGCCACGCCGGACCGTTTCGTCAAACGGCAAATACTCAAGACTATGTAAGGGATTGTGATGCACGAAGTTGCGCATGGGCCAATATCGAGCGATCACTTCGCCGGCGAGCCGCACGATACCGCGAAGCTCCATGCGACGTGTTTCAGAGGCGATCGTAGTCTCTATTCGTTCCATGTGAGCGACTCCGTCAGGGATGCTTGCAGCGCGCTGATCGCCCCGATATCAAAGAAGCGTGACGGCATGACACCCAAGATAACCAGCAACACGAGTACGATGACCAAGGACGCAAGCTCGTACTGTCGAAGATCCTCATGCCGGCGCACCATGCGCACACCGCCGAACAGGAGTTCCTGCATGAGGGCGAACACGTACCAAGAGGCGGTGAGCCATACGATGATCACCACAATCAACCCGCCGGACCACATGAATGACGGCACGAGCAACAAGCCGATGAAACCGGAAAAGACGCCAAAGGGCGGCATTCCTAATGCAGCGAGGGCGAGCAGTGAGAAAGCGACGGCGAATTTCGGCATCGGTTGAGCCAGCCCGCTCAAAGCTTGAAGCCCGATTTCGCCATACCGGGCGCGCAGCATATACCAGGCCAGGAGCAGTCCGCTGGTAGCCACGCCGACGGCGCTTAGGTAGACCACAATGGACGGCGTCGAGGCATGAATCGCGGCCAGATACCACCAGAGGATCGACTGGAACACGAGGCCGCCGTACGCCGCCACGGATGCCGCACGGAATTGTGCCAAGGCCTTTAACGAACCATAGAGCATTCCCAACAGAGCGAGAATTGTTATCGTCTGCGACAACGCGATTGGAAATTGAGGTAGTCGCGTCAGGAGGGCGTGAAACCCGACAATAGGAAGCAACAGGGCAAGAAAAGCGGGTAAGTTCCCCGGCAATCCCGTGAGTGAGGTGATATAGGTCTTATGAAACGGCACGAGAGGAAGTGCGACCGCGCATGCGACGACGACGGCCAGGGTTGAAACCGGCGGAGCCGAGATTAAGGCGATGAGAATGGACAGCATGCCGAGGACGGCCATCGCGATTCCCCACCGGACATCAGAACCACCCTGATGCCGATAGTGAAACAATATCAGGCCGACGAGACCAAGACAAAGAAGGAAGCACACCAGCGATGACGACGAGTCCGTGGCCAATGCCCCTAATCCAACTCCAAGAAAAAGGATTGTCAGCAACCAAGGTGCGGCGTTGCTCACATGTATGGGTTGCCCCAGCAACGTCACAAAGGCCATCAGAGGGAGAAGCAAGAGGAGAAAGAGATCTCCGGACTGTGCAGGCAGGGTTCCTGAGGTCCAACCAATTGTGATCAGACTGCTTGCCGCGACGAGAAGGAGCCAGGACTTTAAATCTTTCGGTTTTCGCCACAAGAATAGTCCCACCGTCGCGCCCAACAATGGGATCGTCATGAGCAGGACCGTGTGAATCAAGGGTTCCGTCAACGTGCCCTCTCAAACAATCCTTTATCAACGCGTGTGGCAGTCCGCATCACGACTTGCCCGACTTTCGCATATGCGGTATCAAGATAGAGCCTGTTCATGAATAAGACGTAGAGACGGATCCGTAGGCGTTCCATCCACAGGGGCGTCCGCAGACTATGTCCCCTCGTTTGAGCATTGAGAAAGACCCAGCCCAAAAAGATCAGCAACGTCGTCATGACTACTAATCCATCGAAGAGGAAGCCCGGCAGTGCAGCAGCCCGGTAATAGGAGTCCACCACGTCGCGGTCGGGATACAGAAAGGCGGTGAACCGTTCGGCGACAAACAGATAGGTAAAGACGATGACGAGCAATGCCATCAGCATGGCCGCCGACACCTTCCAGGATGCCACGGCACGCAAACGCGTGAGGGTCAATATCGCCTGCGTAGAGGTCACCCAAATGAAGAAAAGAAAGATGACCGAGCCCTGCGAATTTCGAATCGGAATTTGCAACACTCCGTGCGCGACAAGCAAAATCATGAGGGGCATCAGCAGCGTCGTCACAAATCCTATCGACCAGGGTAGCCGTGAGATCTCCGCTTCCTCAGAGGCCTGCACCGCCGGAGGAAACGCAGGTTCCTGTCTGGCCTTATGAATCACGTTTCCGCAATTGAGGAAGACCGTAGCTTTGAAGATGCCATGCGCAATCAGATGGAATACAGCCAAACCGAAAGCCCCTAAGCCGCATTCCATGATCATGTAACCCATCTGGCCAATCGTGGAAAAGCCCAGCGTCTTCTTAATGTCATTTTGGGTCAGCATCATAGAGGCGCCGAGAATGGCCGTGAGCGTGCCCACCACCAAGGCGACGTGAAGTGTGACGGGGCTCAGTCCATACAAGGGCGCGAGACGGTTCATCAGGAAACCGCCCGCATTGATGATGCCCGCATGGAGCAACGCATGGACCGAGGTTGGAGCATACAAGGAGCTTGGCAGCCAAACGTGAAGCGGGAACTGGGCCGACTTGCTCATCACGCCGATGAAAAGAAGGAGGGTGACGGCCGTGGGCCCACCTATCTCCACTCCCGGGAACGGCGAGACGATCAACGACGTTTCGGCTGCTCTGGCAAAGAGCTCATGAAACTCGATCGTGCCGTACAAAGAATGCGCCAGCACGATGCCGGCGAGAAAGGCCGCATCGCCGATCCGTAAGAATGTAAAGGTTTTAAACGCTCCTTCGAGCGTGGCCGGATGCGTCAGGTTATGGGCAAGCAAGTACAGCAGGTAACTTAGGAGCTGCCAAAAGATAAACAACATAATCAAATTAGCGCTCGACACCATGCACAGGAGGACAAACGTGGTCAATCCGATGAGCGCCATAAAACGGCGGTAAAAGCGGTCCTCGTACATGTAATTGACTGAATAGCGATAGACGATCGTGCCCACAGCCAAGATGAGAGTCATCATGACCGCACTCAATCGATCGACATAAAAGCCGAGGGGAAGGGCCAGGTTGGCAATGGATGATGGATCGTAAAACCGGACGGCGATCGGGCCTTCCGAGACAACGATGTACAAGGTGATGAGAGCGCCGACGAATGCGGCCACCAGCGGCAGCACGGCGAGCTGCGCTCGTCGGTACTGAGTCTGCGGCTCTCCCACCAGGATGATCACCGCCGTGAGAAGCGGCAACAGCGGAACGATCACGACAAGGGACATGCTGACTTCCATACCCTAGTCCGATCAACTAGCGAAGAGCCAAGCGTCTCTTAAAAAAGAAGAGAAGTCTGTTAGCCTGTACAGTGACTATTCCGCGTCTGAGCGATCCTCTTATTCCATCCTTGTCAAAAGAGCAAGGGAAACTGCTTATTTCTCATGTTTCACTCGAATCCTAGCGCTCAACAGGCGGGCTTGCGACCTCATTCGACCGATTTCTTGTGGCATGTGTCGAGTCGCTTCACGATGGGCAACGATATCAGTTTTCCTGACTAAGGGATAGACCCGTGTGGCGAGACCATTGCGGTCTTCACTTGATCCATTTCCGGATTGGCCTGCCTCCTCAGGTCAAAAATATTGCTTGTTAAATGCCCAATGTGTTAGAGACATGACCTCACCGGTCTCTATCGGTACTGTTCTTGATGATACCTTTCGGAGTTCGAATTCTTATCATCGAGCCGCCATGCGTTCACTCCTCCCGCTTATCACAATCCTTTCACCGCTGCTTGCCAGCGGGCTAATCGGGTTGCTCGGCCGGACACTGAGCGAGCGGACAGCTAGGATTAGCATCTGGGCCCTGGCCATTTCCGCCGGCGCGGCCATCCTGACGCTGTATGATGTCGTTCAGCATGATGCCACTGTCCTGAAGTTCTCCGGCCTGCCTGCCCCCTTCATGCCTCTCATGTTGGTGGATCGGCTTGCGGGGGTGATGATGGTCCTCATCACCGGGGTGAGTGTTGTGATTCACGTCTATTCCCGGCGCTATATGCAAGGCGAACTGGGCTATATCAAATTCTTTGGTCTCTTAAGCCTGCTGACATTCGTCCTTCTAGGCCTAGTCACCAGCGGGAATTTGTTCTGGTTGCTCGTTTGTTGGCATGCCGTCACCTGGCTATTGAAAATTTTGCTGTCGTTCCATGAGGCGAGGCCCGCCGCCCGGCAAGCTGGGCGCACGGCCATGCGGGTGCTGTGCCTTGGCGATGCCGCCTTGTTGATCGCGATCATCATGACTTACGCGACATTCGGAACGCTCGATGTCACGGAATTGTTCCAGGCCGTGACGGACCCGGCTACCGTCCCCGTACTATGGAAGGGAACGTCGTGGGAGATGTCTTCGGTCTCCGCCATCACGATGGTGCTGGTCGTCACGATCATGACCAAGTCCGCCCAGTTTCCTTTCCACGTGTGGCTCCCCGGTACGATCGAGGCGCCGACGCCCGTGTCTGCCATGCTCCATGCGGGAATTGTGAACGCGGGGGGATTTCTCGTCAACCGATTGGCGCCTCTGTACGGCATGGCACCTACGACGCTCTACCTCCTCTTTGTCGTCGGGGCGCTCACCGCCTTGATCGGGGCCGCCGCGATGTTGGCTCAGCCCAGCATCAAGCGCACGCTCGTCTATTCCACCATGGGACAGATGGGCTATATGGTCATGGAGTGCGGCCTTGGGGCGTTCGCCCTCGCCATATTCCATCTCTGCGCTCACGGACTGTTCAAGGCCACCTTATTCCTTAACTCGGGGACGAATATCCATCGGGCTAGAACCGAGTTTAAGCTTCCGAGCCATCACGCCTTCAGAGAACCGGCCGGCTTTTCTTTCATGACATGGGCCACCGGGCTGGTCATCACGCTCTTGCTGCCCCTTGTCATTGTGCTCATGGCTCACGGCGTGGTGAAGATCCCGCTCTTCGAGGCACAAGGCACGGTCATTTTTCTGTTCTTTGCATGGGTCACCTCGGCCCAAGCGATCTTTAGTCTCTATCGCCTTGAGGCCGTCGCGTCGTGGAAAGTGTCCGCCACCATGGTGGCGACGTTGAGCTTCATCGGGCTGACGTACTTGTGGGCCGGTGAGTCCTTCACTCATTTCCTCTATCCTGCGCCCGGTCAGGCCGCCGCGTACTTTCAGGCGGCGGCCTGGCACCAGGGCCTGTTCGATGCGTTCGTGGCGCTCTCAGCGCTCCTCATCATCGCAGTGTGGGTGATCTTGTATGGCAAAGCCCACGGCATACGACTGTTACTCCCCGCCTGGCTCGGTACGATTTACACCCGTGTCTACGTCGCGTTTCTGAGCGGCCTCTATGTGGAAGAGGTCCTTCATGCCCTCGCTCGTGCCCCGAAGCGCGTGCGCATCCGGCGGCATCGGACACGGGAATGAAGGCGTTCCGGCGCCTTCTTTCCCGACTCGGCAAAGGTTGACTAGATGATGACGATGCAGGAGCCTCAAAGGTTCACCGACGCGCAGCGGATGGAGCTGCGGTCTTATGTCCAGCTGGCCGGCGAAGTCATCTCGCAATATTGGCCGATGCGGACCTTCATCCACCACAACCCGCTTCACGGATTGGAATCACTTCCGTTCGATCAAGCCGTGCAGCGTGGCGCGCTCTTGTTCGGCGGAAGGGAGTATCTCGACAACGAGACCTTCCGCCGCTACGTCACGAGCGGACGCATCCGTACGGAAGATCTGCAAGCCGCTCTCGAGCCGCTCGCAGTCGATAAAGCGGTCGACTTCGCCGGACGGGTCATGTCTCACCTCGACGTCCTCTGCGCCTCCATGATCCATGGCATCACGGAACCGTGCCCACACCGAGGCGATGCGGTTCAGGATGACGACGCACGTACATTCTCCCGCATCGCGGCCTGGCTCCAGACCACCGTGGGCATCCCGGACATGGTCTCATACACCCCCTTAACGTCGGGGCCTTCTCTCGAGTTGCCGTCCCGCGACACCCTCGGTACCTGGTGCGACCAAACCGTCGGGACATCGATAATCGAGACCATCAATCGGGAGATGGTGAAGTGGTGCAGTGTGTTCTTAGATGAAGGTGAAACAAGCTGGTCCATGCCTCACCGAGATCAGACGTTCTACGGAGCATGGACCTTTCTCGCTCAACATGACGTCACGCTTCGTTTGGTCGGCATTCGGGACGCCCCGAAGAAGATTCGCGCCCTCCCGGAGCGCCCGGAAGATGCGGTCCTGGACAGTTTGACAAGGCTACGGATTCCCAAGCGTGCCTGGGAAGAGTACCTATCCCTGCACCTGGCCGCCATGCCCGGATGGACCGGCTATATCAAATGGCGCGCTCATCAGAGCGGATATCCCTGGCAACAGCAGTTCCCGATCGACCTGGTAAAATACCTCGCGGTCCGTCTCTTCTATGAGCGAGAACTCGTGGAAGCAACGTGCCGCGATCGTCTCGGCATCGCCGGAAATTATGACGACATTCGAGCATACATGGACAACTACCCGCACGGGTATTGGCTGCGACGCGAGTGGATTGCCGGACGTCTCCCGAAGCCGGCCGCCAAGCAAGCCCAGCGACTTTCCCGCTCCGATCAAAAGCCGGATCATTTAGCATGGGAGGAGTTGGGCCGGCAGCAATACGGCGTCCGCGTTGATCAGGATGTCCGGGACTGGTTAGAACGGGCGGCTCAATATCTTCTTCACCTGGCGCGGGCCCTGTCGGTCGATCCCGCCGCCATTGAATCGACTTCTCCGTCTGACGTCCGAACGTTGCTCAATTGGCTCGCCGGATTTCCGGTCTCGCAGCACGGACCCCGCTGGCTCGAAGCTTTCGAGTCAAACCATCGGCGACAGGCGCTGAACGATCTCGCGGCAGGGGCCCGCGCGGTCGCAGCCCGCACTTCGTCAGGCGATCAGGAGGCGCAGTCGAGGCCGCTCGCTCAGATCGTATTTTGCATCGACGTCCGCTCGGAAGTCTTTCGCCGGCATCTCGAGCATCGCGGCGGGTATGAAACGTTGGGACTCGCCGGGTTTTTCGGCGTGCCGTTGGACTATCAACCCTTCAGCGCGCACCATGCGGTCTCCCATTGCCCAGTCCTCTTGAAACCAAAGAACCAGGTTCGCGAGGTACCCCGTAGCTATCACGGTGTCCTCGCCCAACGACACAAGACAGCGGCCCAACTCAGTAAGGCCGCGCACACGCTCCTGCACGACCTGAAGGAAAACGTGATCACGCCCTATGTCATGGTGGAGGCCCTCGGTTGGTTCTTCGGTCTGCCCTTGTTGGGCAAGACGCTGCTGCCCCGTTGGTACCACACGACTAGCCGATGGCTGAAGCAGCTTTTGATGCCGTCCGTGGCGACGACCTTGACGGTCGACAAGATCACACCGGAAGAAGCCGAAGAAATGATTGCGGCCAAGCAGCATGCGCTCATTCGGGAGCTCGGACGAGAACGGTTTGGTCTCGCCGGCGCGGCTCTCTCTCCGGCGCTCTTGGAGAAGATCCGAAGGAAGGCGATCGGCCATGCGGACGGGATCAGCGGCGAGGCGACGAACACGTTGCCCTGCACTCCGGAGGCTGAAGAAGCATTCTATCAAGAACTGCGCGAGCGCCATCGGATCAGCCCGCGGGGTATTTCGGATCGCCTCGAACGTCTCACGCAATCGGGGTTCTCCGTGACCGAACAAGCTTATTTCGTGGAGGCCGCGCTGCGATTGATGGGATTGACCTCCAATTTCGCCCGCGTGATTCTCTTCTGCGCGCACGGCAGCACGTCCCAGAACAATCCGTACGAATCGGCGCTCGACTGCGGGGCCTGCGGCGGCAATCAGGGCCTGCCCAATGCCCGGATCATCGCCGCGATGGCCAATAAGCCCGCCGTCCGGGAACTGTTGCAGGCGCGCGGCATCAAGATCCCGAGCGATGCGCATTTCTTGGCGGCACAGCACGATACCACCACCGACCGCGTCCGCATCATCGACATGGAAGATGTTCCGGCCACACATCGGAAAGACCTCACTCGCCTCATGACGGATTTGGAGGAAGCGGGCATCCCGACTGCCCTCGAGCGCGGCCTCGCTCTCGGCATGCCGACCGGCCCGATCGAGAAGACCGCCCGGCAACTCGCCAGCCGGCGAAGCGACGACTGGGCCGAGACCCGGCCGGAATGGGGGCTTTCAGGGAATAGCCTCATGGTGATCGGGCCACGCGCCTTGACTCAGACGGTGAATATGCGCGGCCGTGCTTTTCTCCATTCATACGACTCCCGGCAGGACGCGTCCGGAAAATTGCTCGAAACGATCATGACGGCGCCGCTCGTGGTCGCACAGTGGATCAACATGGAGCACTATTTCTCAACCGTCGATAACGAGGTCTATGGAAGCGGCAGCAAGATCTATCACAATGTGGTCGGCCGGATCGGCGTGATGACCGGCGCGTACAGCGACCTGCGCATCGGGTTGCCCGCCCAGACGGTCTTAAACGGGCGCACGCCGTATCATGAGCCCATGCGGTTGCTGACCGTGATCGAGGCCCCGCGCGACCGCATCGGCGCGATCATCAACCGGCACTCGTTGCTTCAACAGTTGTTTCATCACGGGTGGGTTGGGCTCGTGGCGCTCGACCCCCGAGACCGCATGTTTTATCACTATGACCGCATCGCCGGATGGAGACGAGGAGGACAAGACGATGATCGGCTTAACGTTGCATCGGATGAAGGAAATCAAGATCATAGTTCAGGGCGAGCACCTGAAGTTTGCCACTGACTTGTTGGACCGGGTCGGGGCCACCGGGTACACCATCATCAACAACGTATCCGGCAAGGGCCATCATGGCTTTCACGAAGGCCATCTGTTGTTCAACGATACCAGTAGCCAGGTGATGATCTTCACGGTCGTGCCCGAGGAAAAGGTCGAGCCGATTCTGGCCGGCTTGGGGCCCCTGTTCAACAAGCACTCGGGAACCATGTTCGTCACCGACACGGCGGTCAGCCGCCGGGAGCACTTCATCGCCAAGTAACCTCCCGCCCGGGTCCTCCGCATATCGCACCGCTCGACGGTTTCGGTCTGTGGGCAGTCAGAATACGGGCTTGGTGGTCAGAAGCCTGTCGAACCCTCACCGTCCCTTTGGTAGGAGGGGACAGAGCCGAGTGGTGTTTACGTATGGTTGAGATTGAAGAATAAAAAGCCGGTCTAAGAAAGGGTTACGGTTGAATCTTCAAGCCGATTTGATCGAACGGCTCGGGACACGGCAAAATTGGTATGTGCAGAGGAACAAACTTTCCGTTTGCCCAACGATCTGAAAATCACCAGTTAATGTGGCAAACGACTCTATCGAAGGTTGGTATGGAGGCGCGGGGGGGTTCGAACCGCAGCATCGCAGTTTTGCAGAACGACTCAAGCGAATGTGACTAATTGTGAACAAGAGACACCAGTTGACGGTCAAACCCTTTAGGGAAGCGGCAATCGCTCAGGTCACCTGCTACCGTTCGCTAATTTGATGCATTGGTGAGCGTAACTAAAACCGTGACCGAACCGTGACCACCCCCCGGGGGCTTTCACCGCAGGCGGGGGTGCCGACTGAGGACTCCCAGGCCTAGTGGGAACTGAGCGTGGCCATACACCCCTGCCACCCTTTGACCGTCCATGCCAGTTTAGGGAGACGGCACAGGGTCTCGCGCGGTACACGTTCTGGATATGCGTTAAATCATTTTTTAAAAAAAGAAAAAGGTCTCACCGACTTCACTTTATTCAGTGATACCTCCACAATCATGTCTTTGCGGGGGTCAGACTGATTTGCGTGAGAAGGCAAAATGGTTTCTAAATATAAATACTAATAGCAAGCCAGTGCTAAGCAGCAGCCAAGTGGAGGGTTCAGGGACGGTTGAAGATGTCGGTGCGCTAAACGTTAATACTGAAGAGTTCCAAAAGAAGCAATTCGGTTCAGTCACAGATCCGCATGAATTTCTAAATTCACTGGTCATGGTTCCCGCCCCTGCAAAGAAATAATCTCCGAACGGTCCCTGGTCCAACACGTTACTATTGGGCGACGGAGTCGTGGTACCACTCAAGTTTGCATGGTTAACCGAAACGTCCGAACGCTGATGTTCCAAGCAATACCAAGCATCTACGCGTTGTCGTTAAATTGGCTGCGCAGCCAATAGCACGCCTGAACAAAATGCAGCGACAGTCCAAATCGTCCGGCAAAAAGAGCCGCGAGATATCGGGTATTGCATCGCATGATCCGAAAGCAAAGGACTGCTTTGTGCTTCCTATTGCTGTGGCCGTGGTGCTTCTACGCTGCCCGTGGTATGCCTGTATGTACCTAGATATAAACACCTATACGATCATGACGCTGGACGAGTATCGTTGGCTTTATATCGAACCAAACCGCTTTTAAGGCGCTTCGGCCATGTAAATGTAAGGGTGGAGCGTTCCTCATTGCGTGATGACGTGGTCATGGCACTGACGAAGGATCAGGAGACGGTGGTTTACCATAAAGAGAACGACCTGTCTTTCCTTCCTCGTTTGTTCAAGATTCAAGGGATCGCGAAAGCTGCCTTAGGGAGCTTCAACAGCTGGCAAACACCCGCCGTGCGCATGGTGTCTAGCGGTGCCCTCCGGATCAGGCCCACCGAATCGAAATTAAAAGCCCTGAGCGGCTTGCTGATTTTGGGCTTCGATTAGCTCAAGCATGTATTCGCTTAACCTCTCAGAGGAACTGCTCGTGCTAATTGAAGGCTCAGATAAGAACATGGGTATTTCCGCTCTTATTTGAAGCGAAGTCTCCTTCTCTTGAGCCGCTGCACGTGGGCCTTCAGCATTGATTGTTTCATCTCCGGCTGGTGGTTTCATAGAGGACTCTTCTGACGAATTCGGATCAATCCCGTTTTCTGAAGCGATGACATTGCTTAAACTGCCGAAGCACAAAACTCCTGCGGCGAACAAGAAAGCTGATGTGGGTCGGATCATAAAGTTGGTTTTCATAGCGTTTCCTCCTTACGGTTAACGCCTTTCTCTTCATATTTTGCACAGGCCGCTGGGCTGTCTAGTTTGATGAATCTTACCCATGGGTGTCACTGGGGAACAATCGACTGAAAGGGCGATTTTTGTTCAGCCGTTTAGATGAATGCAGGGGTGTTGTCCTATGCGCGAGATGGCGCTGGACGATAATCAGAAGCTGTTCGTTATTCTTGAGTCCAACGGGCACCGAACCTAGGGCGCTCGCCTTAAAAGGGCGTCCTGAGGGGTATGGTGACTGTGCATGATGGAGAGGTATGGATACCGACCAATGCCTCTCCAGCACAGGCGTTTCTTCATTTTTATAGTGACGGATAGCTACGGGTATAGACTGCCATTCGGGCGTGAATTCGGACCCGAACCCGGGGGTGAATTATATCGCTTCACCCTACGTTGCCTTACGAATTTTACGCCTACTATCAATAATAACACCACCAGGCGAGAAGTTTTATGGACCCCCACCTCATAGAAATATTTAAAGAGCAAGTGTTGCTCCAATGTAGATTTGCGCTTATTGCCGGTGAGCAAGTTAACGAAGGCCTGAACAGGACGGATGTAATCTTCACGTTCTACCAAGTCACCTCGCTAGAAGGAAGAATCGGGCTTTTCGGTACCCTGAGATCAGGCAGTAACACGGTGACGAGGCCACGTTGGGTAGCCGGAGTGAACGGCTTTTTGAAGAAAATGGTTTGCTTCAAGCCGATAACCCTGCTCAGCAAGCTTTCGTCGTGAGTACGCGGACATTTGGACGGCGACTGCCTGCCTACAGAAGTGCGTCAACACGGCAAGCAATTGGGACTCCATCCCCCTCTTCTTCCGTACGGTATTGAGCCAGCCGAAACGCTGGCGATGCTAACACGACATCGACAAGCACGAACTGAATTCGGTGCCCATGAGCTTGCATGACGTTGGCGGCTTTTCGACTGTCCCCCAGTGTCATTGGCGTAAAGCAAGCAGGACAGGGATGAAGGTGCGCCCAGGGGCAGATCACGCTGAGCGATCAGCCGCCGAACTTTACATCAATGCCTTGAAGCGGTGGAACTGACAGGCGGTTCGGCACGGATGAGGAATAAGGGACGTCCATGTAAGCGCTTTCCATTGAGGGCGGCAATTGCTGCGCTCACCTCAGCTTCACTTCCCAACGTGACGTAACCAAATCCCAATGAAGCCCCTGTCGGGCTCCGAACAATCAACACACTTCTAACAGTGCTGTATGCAGTAAAAAGGCGTGCGACGTCTTCAGCCTCATACGAGGGCGGGAAGCCGTCGACTAGCAACCTAGTCGTCATCATTTGAATACGCATAGTGTCTCTACTTATAGGCGGTAGCCAGCGGGGCACGCTGGCACGTGAGAACATCAGTGCTGGGTGTGGCAGGATTTGGATTTTCAGTCAACGAAGCGATGATGGAACTAATTAAACAGATGGAAATCTATCATCGTAAGTGGGAAGAGTTCGCCGACCCTAGCTAGTCTCGTGTCGGACCTTATTCACCATCATTCCTTCAGTCGTTCGCCGGCTGCGGCGAAGGGCAACACTGACTTGCCTTCTGTCCTACACACGTGGAAACAACGCCAACTCAAAACATCCAGTCCACATCTCGAGGCTTCAACTCTGCCGGAAGTCCCGGCATCCATTCGTCACCGTCCAGTGGTATGGACCAATATCCCTGGCCAATCCGCTCGATGATCCAATCCCGACGATCATAGTAAATCATCTTTGAATTAATCTGACGGTTATTGGGCATGCAGCGTACACAGCCTTTGGTAGGGATGAGGCGACAATTGAGTTTTTCACGGTATAGAGGAATTGCCAGCGAGACAATATGTCAAAACAGGAGCTGCATAATCTGACGAATAGTGCTGGATCAAGAACGTATTCCTCTTATGGTAAGGACTTCGCAATTGAGCGAGACGGCGGGACCATTTCGGCAAACCAAGGCGGGAGGCTGGCCAGAACTGATTGAGCCTGTCAGGGCCGAACTTATCAAGGGACCAGTCGCCCAGGAGTAGAAGCGCAACTATCTTTAATTGTCTATGCAGAAGGCACGTGCCGTGGCAATCCTGGACCGATGGCATAGGGGCCAGCATCCAAACAGCTGAAGGCATGGAACTCGACAGGGTGAGTTCTTTTCTTGGGCACGGCACCAACAACACGGCTGAATATTATGCCGCGATTGCGGGTTTGCGAAGGGCAATCGAGCATGGGCAGGACGAGATTGAGCTACGAATGGACAGTCAGCTTATGATCAAACAATTGACTGGAGAATTTCAGATTAAGAAGGCAGAACTGAAGCCCCTACGGAACGAATTATTGACATTGCTCGGGCAGTATAAGAAATGGTCAGTCACGCACATACGGCGACAGCAGAACTCCTTTCACAATCCCCGTTCGAAACCCAGCCTCTATGTGTCGCTAGAGTGGGACCACGGCACCACGTGAGATGTGAAAACCAACTGGTGAATGGCGGAGAGGGTGGGATTCGAAACCCACGGTCCGACCTTGATCATCATCAGTCGTCATCCTCGCTATTTCAGGCACTTCGATGTGATCAATTTTGACCAGGCTGCACGCGTGGGAAGGTTCATCATATCTCTTTAGCAAAAAGAGAATGAGATGATAGGGCACCGTGTGACAAGCCTGCACCGGCTAAGCGTCCTCATTCTTGTCGGTGTCATGGTGACAGCGGTTCAAGTGATCTGCGTTGTCATGGCCACTGCCGGTCCACCCACCGAGGCCATAAGACGAACGAACGAAAGAGTGGTGGCTCTGGTTCAGGATGAGGACTTAGGTCAATTTCTACGCACTAGCGAGCAACGTCAACGGCTAGTGGATGAGGTTGGCAAGCGGTACAGTTGCGAGGACATGTCGAAGCGGTCGTTGGGCGATTACTGGGAGAGATTGGACGACAAACAACGGCAAGAATTTAGGTCCGTATTTCAGGCGCTGTTGGCAAAAACGTACGTCAGCGCGCTATGGTACTTCAGCAAAATCGAACGGCATGGCGGCCAACCAATGCAATATATCCAGGAACGGATCAGGAACGGGTATGCGGAGGTGCTGGTAAGAATAGCCTTCTCAAAGGAACAGTTGCTCGTAACCTTTCGCCTCGTCGAACGCGCCGGAGATTGGGTGGTATATGACGTGATGGTGAACGGGGTGAGCTTGATCGACAATCTCCGAGCTCAGATTGTTAGGATGTTAGCCGTCGCTTCGTATGAGCAATTGCTCGGCCGGATACTAGAAAAGGGGCTTCTCCCCTTGGCCACACCCCACCAACGATAAGGTCTCCATTTGGTCAGCATTGCTGGACGCGCTCGCAGGCACTTTGCACCACCGACTCGACCATGTTCAGTTAGATACCTCCCTCACGGCGCAGGAGCCATCACCCATCTGCGTGCCGCGCCCTACGACACCGTTATCAGTGATGTGAACATGCCCGGCATGAACGGCCTTCAATTGCTGGGAACAGTCAAACGGTTGGCGAAGAAGACATCCGTCTATTAGCCCACTTGATCTTTATTCCTAGTGATGTCAACTAGTGTGGAACCGCTGGTCATCAAGATTTAACGCTCCGTAGTGGACTTGAGACCTTCGCCTACGCAAACCTTTCTTCCTTGTCACTGCACGTACGCTCGTTGCCTGTGGGCGTGACAATGCCGCACGGTGAACGCCAGATTCCTGGTGCTCCATGGCCAATAGGTTCGCCAACAAACCCAACAGCTGGGCGAACTCAATCGGTTTGGAGAGACAAGCGATCACTCCGAGCCGTGCCGCATGCTCCTCACACGCGGTGATGTCCCACCCGGTCATCATCACGATGGGGACATTCGGCTGGGTGCGGCGCAATTGTTCGACGAATTTAATGCCGTTTATACCAGGCATGCACACGTCAACCACCAACGCGTCATACCGCCCTTCGTGTGCCAGGATTAATCCTGTCGTGGCGCAGTCCGCGCTATCCACTTTCAAGGCATGGTTTCGAAAGGCAAAGCGAAGCCGATTCGACAAGGCCGTCAAGCATTCGCGATCATCATCAACAAGCAGTACATGCGGCATGACGGGACCTCCTATATTAGTTAGTCCGATTCGAATCGAACAGATGCCTGATTGTAAATGCATCTCCTGTGCCGTTTATCGCAGGTGTTCGCCGGAGGGTCCTGATCGTTGAGCCAAGGACTTAGAAGTTTTAAGTGCGCGGTCGTCCACCTCGTTCAGGGATGGCAAGTGAGACAGATCATTCTCCTAGGTAGACAAACAGATCCAATATGGTACGTCTGTGCCAATGACATGGAGTGCCCAGCCCTTAATCACTTAGTCATAACGTCACAGCCGTTTTGAAATTGCATTAGCAGCGGCGTGACATCGGCACAGTTTAATAAAAGCTCATTCGGCATTGCCAGGGCGGACAACCTAGGCTACGATGCGCCATCATGATTGTTTTAGACGACCGGAGGAAGACGATGGCGGGAAAGCAGTGGGGTACAACGCGAGAAAAAGAGGACGAACACAGAAGGAAGTTGCTGTCACAGGCCAGAAAAGGTGATTTGAAAGCGCAGGATGTACTGAGGGAGAAGTACGGGATGCGCGTGTACTCGGACAGGGAGCGGTCGAAGATGCCCACCTACTACGACTCAGGCAAAAAGGGCTCTCCGCCATCCCTCGCCTCCCATTCCACTCGTCTACCAGCCAAAGCGAATTCCGCCGCGTCACAAAGCAAAGCGAAGACTCAGACAAAACCAAAGACGCGGCTCAAGACGACACCAAAGGTGAAGAAGCAATAGTGATGTCCCGGTAGGCCAACCAACGACAGTACACTTACTCAATTAGGTATATACCAGGCTGGTTAACATCGTATACATTGCATGGTAAATCATCGTTAAATCTACATCACGAGATCAAGGAAAGTTTTAAAATGGCAACCTGGATTCTTCTAACAAGTATCGTGTACTTCATTTCATGGGCATGGCTGTTCCGTTGTATCAATCAGCAGGCGAGTCGTGTGCCTGAGGGCAGGCCCTTTGATGCGTGCAAGGAAGCAGTTTAGAGAGATTTCTCGATCAGCAAGAACTCGATTGATACCGATTGAGGAACGACCCTCTAATTCAGCAAAATGCCCTGATATCCTTCCTCGGCATCCCCATTCCTTCCCTAAAAATTAGCTAACAACCGTCAAAGAACTTAACACCCTGTATAGAGTTGGAAATATACTTAATTACAGGACACTTATATCAGTTTAATACCGCGTGATGTAAAAAAACTTTACAATCATTGCAGCACGTAGAGACTGCGATATTGAGGAAAATCTGGCGGTTCAGGAAGGGTCGAACCTTGCATAAGTAATAGTCCAAGAACACAACAGGAGTATTTTATGGCTACCCATATACTAGCTTTCTGGGGTGCCGTCATCATCATGACCCACATGGCGTTGATTGGCATCTTGCTTTGTTTAGCTAGGATGAATGGTCGCGACGAGGGGTAGGATCAGTGCCTAGCACGATGCCTTCGCCAAACGGCCTCAAACATCTGCACCACATCCTCGACTGGCAATCCAGGCGGCAAGCCTTGTGTCCATTCCTCACCACCTAACCGACGACCAGTACTCTTCTCCCGACTTCTCACTGTTCAGTCACGATAATCGTGGTAGGTCATGGTTGAGTAAATTTGACCGCACGAGCTCAGATGCCCGACCGAGCAAAAGTCCTCTTGTTAAGGCTTGCCCTCCTCATGCAAAAGTCCAGGCCGCCTTAAATGCGGAGCAGGATTTTCAGCGGAAGCAAAACGGCTAGCTATCGCCCAAACCTTGTTTGCCGGTGTTTGGCCCTATCGTCCAGGCCGTTAAACATAGCCGCCGGTACTGGATTCACCTACCAGAACCTTGCAGCCACGCCTATAAGGGATGGCTGAG
>AR_comb_assmDRAFT_10034808_pt1 | contig 19690 bp, 20 predicted proteins | sample ArasoioldDNA_FD_10543 | JGI IMG/M metagenome (IMG submission 10543) | reverse complement strand
ACCTCTCCTCCCCAGAAAAATCGCGTGGTTCAACCTAACCCCTTGAACGTGAGCTTTGTCAGTGATGCCCGCGTATTACTCGCCGAAGAATTCACTCGGCAACTGCAGCACGAATACGGCATAGACCCGGTCACGGGCGAAGCGGCCGACCTTGCCAGGCGCACACATCTGGACGACACCCGGTAGGAAACTGCGCGTCTGTTACGCGATACGCTGACGCACTCTCTTGCCACCAGTCCGTCTGGTGGGGAGAAGGAGACGCTAGAGCGCATCGTGCGCGAGCAGGCTTTTACTGTGCTGAACCGTCTGGTAGCACCGCGCATGCTGGAAGCGCGTGGCCTGCTCATCGAATCTGTTTCCAAGGGCTACCAGTCGAGAGGCTTTCAGCTCTACCAGTGCCTCGCCGGCTCGGCGCTGGGCGAAACTGGCGATGCCTACCGCTGCTATCTCTTCAGCCTATTTGATGAGTTTGCCCTGGATCTGGCAGTGCTGTTTGATCGCTTCTCCCCACAAGGACGGCTATTTCCGCGTGAATCTGCTTTGTTGGCATTGCTAGACCTTATCAATTATGCAGAAATTGAGCCACTTTGGACTGAAGACGAGACCATTGGCTGGATCTACCAGTATTTCAATTCCAGGGAAGAGCGCAGAAAGATGCGCGATGAGTCCCCAGCGCCGCGCAACAGTCGGTCTACATTCCTTTTCGCGCTCTCAAGGATCCGCGTGATATTACCATGCTGGACCCGGCCTGTGGCTCTATGCACTTCGGCCTGTATGCTTTCGACCTCTATGAGAAGATTTACGACGAAGCCTGGAACCTGGAAAATCAGCTTGGTGCAAAGAGCTTCACCCGCAGTAAGGTGTTGAAGCCGCTACGTGATACCTATACCACGCAGGAAGATTCCCTGCAGGGTAGTCCAGATGGAGGGTGAGAGTTGCCAGGAGCAGCTCCAGGGTAGTCCGTGTAATCTGGCGCCGCTCCAAATGGGGTGTGGTAGAGTAATATCTTAGGATACGTTCTCCAGCAGCAGCGAGACCACAGTACGGTCATCACCGCCCATATTGGCCGTCAAGCCGGTGTGCAGCTCATGCTGGACCTGATAATCCTCACACAGCCCTTTCATCTGGCGATAAATTTCGGCAGCTTGTTTCACGCCTGTGGCACCCACAGGGTGCCCGAAACCCACCAGGCCTCCACCTGGATTGACCGGAATATCGCCCTCGATCGAGGTGCGGCCCGAGAGCACTAGGTCAATACCTTTGCCCTGTTCCGCCCAGCCAATCGCCTCATACATCATCAGCTCAGCAATAGTGAAGCAGTCATGCACTTCCGCTACCTGCACGTCTTGCGGGGTCAGGCCTGCATCCCGCAGTGCCTCTGCCGTCGCTGCTGCGGTCGTGTCGAGCCGGAGGAGATCTTTGACTTGCCCCAGAGGGTTGGTACAGAAACCATACGAACGCACCTTGACACACTGCGCGAGTGACCGTCCAAGCTTCTGTATGCCCTCTGCACTAGCGAGGATGACTGCGGCAGCGCCGTCGCTGACCTGAGAGCAATCGCTGACCTTGAGATGCGCCTTAAGCTCGGGGTTCTGCAGAAAATTGGGATTGGTATCGCTCGCGGTAGCTGCCTGCTCAAGGGTCATCTTGACCGCGTGCATGTGGGCGCGCGGGTTACGGTTGGCATTCGCATAGGCTTTGACGGTGAAATGCGACAAGTCGCGGTCGGTTATGCTATAGGCTTCTTTATAGACTTTGGCACGGCGGGCGAGCAAGGCCGGGAAGGTAAAATCGTCGATAGACCGTTCAGTGGCATAATGTGAAGCGCGCGCCAGATAATCCGCCCCTTCGCGAGGTCTGACCGTCGTCTGCACCTCGGCGCCCACGACCAGCACAACGTCTAGCCCGGCCTGGATGGACTCAATAGCGCCCACGATTCCCACCCCGCCAGAGGCACAGGCAGCCTCGACGCGTGCACAGCCAATACCAGCCAGATGCTCGTCCGCGCGCCCCAGCATCGCCCCTAAAAAGCCCTGACTGGAAAACAACTCGCCAACAAAGTTACCAACATAGCCCCGCTGGATCAGACTGGGGTCGATCTGGTACTCTGCCAGCAACTGGCGGACCACGCGTACCAGGTGGTCTTCCAGTGTAGGATTCTCGCGCTTCCCAAAATCTGGGTGGCCTTTCAGGATGAAATCCGGGTGGCCCTTCCCGATAAACGGGGTCACTGCCTGGGCCGCAATATAGACAGGTCGTACGGGACGCATGGGGCTCTCCTCTACGGACAAGTGCAAGTCGTTGATTCCTTCTGCTAGCGGCAGTATACCCGACGCCCTGGTATTCCCACAAGCAGGAGGCAATTGACAGGCATGAGGGATCGGATGGTTCGTTAGGTGGCAGGTTGGATCGCACGCGCTGTGAAATCGTACGCCTTGGCGGCCGTGATCTCGACCAGTACCAGATCGCCGCTGGTGACTGGCCCGTCGATATACACCACACCGTCGATGTCAGGTGCCTGACTCGCCAGACGCCCAACCGCGTGTTGAGACTCGGTGGCGTCCTCGTCAACCAGGGCCCACATCTGCCGGCCCACCAGGCACTGGTGTTTACGCTGCGAGATTTCCTGCTGTAACGTCATAACGGCGCGACGCCGCCTGGCTGCCTCACGGGTCGGTACCTGGTCGGGCAGCGCATAGGATGGCGTACCTTCTTCCCGCGAATACGTGAAGACTCCCAGCCGGTCTAGCTGTGCCCATTCCAGAAATCGCAGTAATTCCTCTACATCCGCTGGCGTTTCGCCAGGAAAACCTACAATGAATGTACTACGAATGGTCGCCTCAGGCAGACGCTCGCGAATATTGTCGAGCAAACGACACAGCGTGCGCTGCGTATACCCGCGCTTCATGGTGCGTAACAGGCGATCAGAGGCATGTTGCATCGGCATGTCAAAATACTTGCAGAGACGCTCCTGTCGGGCATAGACATCGAGCAGGGCAGGACTTATCATCGAGGGATATAAATACAGTACACGGAGCCAATCGAGGGCGGTCGTTTCTGTACCGAGCCGCGTCAGGAGCTGCGCCAAGCCCTGCCGTAGCCCGAGGTCAGCACCGTATTCCGTGCTATCCTGTGCAACCAGAATGGCCTCACGGACCCCACCTTGCCCCAACCGCCGGGCCTCAGCAAGGATCGACTCAATACTACGACTCTTCAGACGGCCACGCATTTTTGGGATGATACAAAAGGTACAGAGGTGATTGCAGCCCTCCGCGATTTTTAGATACGCTGTATGCCCCGGCGTGGTCTGGATACGGGCGTCGTTTTCCTGATACAGATATACGTCATTGCTGAGGTAGGCACGCTGCGGTAGCGGTGCGTGTAACTGCACTAAAACCTGCGGCAGGTGTTGAAAGTCGCCGGTACCAACCAACACATCGATCTCGGGCATTTCTTGCAGCAGTTCGTCGCCATAACGTTGCGCCAGACACCCGGTAACGACCAGTTTTTTCTGCTTGCCCTGGGCTTTGATCTGGGCCATCTCGAGGATATGGTCGATAGACTCTTCTTTGGCACTCTGAATAAAGCCGCAGGTATTGACAATGAGATAATCGGCCTGTGTAGGATCAAGTGTAAGTTCGTATCCCTGTTCATACAGTTTGCCCAGCATCACCTCGGCATCCACGAGATTCTTGGCACACCCGAGGTTGACCAAAGCAACTTTTTTTCCTGCTGCTGTCGCATGTACCTCCACGCATATCCTCCTAAGGGCCCATTACTCTGCCCCCCTCCAGAGAGAGGGGACTGCCTACATTTTAACGGCGACGCCCAGGCTTGGGCTTCTTGCGGTCCCCATCGCGCTTTAGACGCTCGACTTGCTGTTGCCTCTGCTGAGCACCGAGACGATCGGAGAGTTCAACGAGATGACGTCGGAGGGCCAGGCTTTGGCGGTAAAGCAGGGCGAGAAGCACAGGTGTGATAATCCAGCTCAGCATCAGCAGATAGGATAGCAACGCCCCTGCCACACCAAATCGACGCACGAGCCAAAGCCACAGCGGCAAATCTGTCACAGTACAAGTGCCTTCTTATGTGTTGTGGTCCCATGCCTTCCAGAGCAATGCTACCATTAGGCGCCTATAGGGTGCAAGCATGCACGCCTTGTCCGGACGCGACGGCTGTCTCGTCACACCCGGCCTGGCACGACGTCGCACACTGCAGAAATTTGTCACGCCCCTGACAGTGTGTGTCGAAAGTCCAACATCTGTGCATCCTTTTGTACGATAGTAGCGTCTCAAAATGAGAGACGAAGAGCGCGACGTCAGTTTTCTCTAGGCAATGTAACTCGCATTATCGGCGACGTGCACACGCAACCGTAGATTTGGCATAGAAATTGCTGTTAAATTTCCATAGAGAGTGTCCGGTAACATTGCAACCTTTACATTATGATGTGAGCCCATACGAAGGAGACGATATCATGCCAGCTCTTGCCACGCATCCAGCAGCGCTCCCAGCCACTGCCTCAGAATCAGCACGTATTACGACGACATTGTATGATCTGGTCGCGGCTCTCAATGCTGAAGTCGACCCTGAAGACGATGCTCTCGTTACCGCTGCGGTTGTACACCTCATTAATGCAAATCGCGCCAGATTTGTTGGCTCCCGCAAAAGGCTGGCCATCGTCGATGCCTAAAATGAGGTAACAGGATGCTGTGGTAATTGCGAGCGCAGACGCCCGGGAGTATAGAGACCGCAGCCAAGAATATGACCGGCGTGGCGGAGTATCACATATCCCGGTTGCATATCAAGGTCCAACGGCTGTTCACGCTCGTGCAGGAGCGTGATAACTTGAGTCTCAGACAGGTCCAGTACATGACGACGTGCCTCAACGCCGAAATATTGCAGAGCTGCTGTCGTCGGCTTGAGATGGTGACGGATACTCCGAAGCACTGGCAAGCCGACAGAGTGTACTTGCAGCCCAGCGAGTCGCTCGATATGTGATGTAACACTCAAGAGGCAATATGTTTTATGGCGCAGCAGCAAACAGAAGCTAGCAAATGTTATCAAAGGGATACCAAATCGCTTATCAAAATACCCCAGGATGGTACTGCGTTGCGGCTCAAGCACGAATGCTGGCCACGAAGAATCCCACTGAACCGGTCTGGTGGGGATAGAGTCGCCAGCAGTGCTGCATGCATGCGTCATACGTATACTCCTTCCATTGTAGCAGGCCAGGGCTATGGAGTACCTGAGGCGTAATCGGTTGTAGAGTAGCTGGACGCTGCTCCAGGAGTGCCTGCACGACCGCTTCATTCTCCGCCGGATTATACGTACAGGTGGCGTAAATTAAGCTTCCTCCCGGCGCTAGGATATCAAAACCCCGTATCAATAACTGCTTTTGCAAGCGCGGCAAGTCGTCCGGTGCGCCTGTGGCACGACGCACATGCTGCATGCGTCCCTGCATATCACAGTGATAATTCCCCTCCCCCGAGCATGGGGCATCGACCAACACCCGTGTAAACTTACACCGCAGCGGGACATTCTGGCCTGTATAGCGTGTCGTCACAACATTGCTAATCCCCAGGTGCTTCAGGTTATATTGCAGCATGGCCAGCCGAGCACTGACAGGTTCATTCGCTACTATGACGCCCTGTTTATACATTAACTGCGCCATGTGGGAGGTTTTACTGCCAGGCGCAGCACACAAGTCACAGACCAACTCCCCAGGTTCGGGCGCCACAAAGCGCGAGACCAGGGCTGAGGTCAACGCCTGAGGATGATAATAGCCCAGCAAGGCTTCGCGCAGGCGTCCTGGGTGCGTCATATTAGGCACCAGTAGAAGTTCGTCGGCGATAGGCGAGGGTATGACGCTGTATCCCTGACGCATGAGGAGTTCTCGGACAGCTTCAGGCGTTGTGCGCAGCGTGTTAACCCGTAGACAGCACAGGCGTGGCGTCTGCAGGGCGGCACAAAAAGCAGAGAAATCGGGGATAAAGGCAGCATATGGGGCAAAGACTGTCGTACACGTAGACATCAGGCTCCTGACCTCAGGTGCGGGCGTATGGTGACGCGTTACAACGGCGAGCGCTTATCATACCGTGGGGTTACCATAGCTGCAAATACTGTCCCTCGCTTGTCAGCGTCTCCCCCTTACGCTACAATGCCGCCCGGCTCCAGGAACTCTTGGCGCGCTGCATTCGGCTTACCGAGACAAGACCATGCAGGCCAGAGCCAGCACACGACCAACAAAGGAAAAGTCTATGGGAGATAGAATACGTCGATCGTGGCTGATCGTCCCGGCTCACGATGACACACGACTGGAAGAAGCCGCGCAGGCCGGCGCAGACGTCATTGTGCTCGATCTCCAGGACATGGTGCACGACACGAAGAAGCATGTAGCACGCGCGCGCGTACGCGAGACCATCCCGCGCCTGTGTGCACAGGGTGCTGAGGTGTTCGTCCGCACTGATATCGAGTTACTCTACGCTGATCTCCACGCCTCGGTGTGGCGTGGCCTCAGTGGGGTGATGCTGCCTGGTGTCACGAGCGCGGCGCAAGTCCAGGAAGCAGACAGCCTCCTCGGAGTGTTACAGGCCGAGCGCGGCGTGGTCAGGCCACCGCCAGTGGGCGAGATCCTCGAAGCGGACGACCCGGTCAGCCCGGAGCAAGCCCTGGAGCTGCACCTCTGCTGCGACACCGGACGTGGTAACTGGGACGCCGTGCAACTCATCCAGGCTAGTACACGCGTCAAGTCGATCAGCCTGGGGTGCGCCGACCTCGTGATGGATCTACGCGAGGAACCGTCTGGAGACCTGCACCTCATGCCCTACCTCATGCAGCGGCTCATCATCATTGCCAATGCCACGGGGGTCCAGCCCATCGGAGCGTGGTGGCGCGCCACCTCTCGTGGTCTTGTCGCCAGTTACGACGACACGCTGGCGGCGGCCATCACTGGCCGCCAGGCGGGCTTCAAGGGTGGTCTCTGCATGCGCACGCACCAGGTTCCAGCCCTGAACAAAGGCTTCACCCCCACAGATGAAGAAATCGCCCAAGCGGAGTCCGTACTGGCAGCCTGTGCCGCGGCACGGGTTAACGGTAGCGCCAGTATGCACAAGGATGGCACAGCCATCGATGCGTCGCGTGCCGCCCTTGCGGGGGACCTCATCGCCTGGGCGACGGCGTGTAAAAAACGAGAGCAAGGCAGAGCGAAGGTGGTTGCGCAGACGCAGGCGACTGCATAGCCGAGGGCCTAAACGGGGAACCTACGTGGGGAGCATATACAGATGGCAAGAAGAGTTCGACGTTCTGGCTTGACAATGCCGATTAACACACCACGCTTCGTGGATCGGTCATGGACGCGCAACTGCGACTACCTGAACTTTGACTTTGAAGACTCGGTACCACAGTCTCAAAAGGCCCATGCACGCACCTTAGTGGCCCATGCCATCGCGCAAGGGCTCAAGGGTAGCGCCGACATCACTCTGCGGATCAACTGTGCCTATCCTGAGGCTGACGTGCCCGCCGCCGTGTTGCCCGGCCTCATACAAATCAATTTTCCCAAGGCAGAAACGGCAGAGCAGATGCGCAATCTGGACCAGCTCATCACGGAGGCAGAGCGTGTTCAGGGCATCCGGCCCGGTACCATCCGTATTGGTGCGAACATCGAGACGACGCTCGGGGTTGCGAACTCGTATGAGATTGCCTCTGCCAGCCCGCGTATCGATTCCTTCTCTGGCGGTACGGGCTATGATATGTCTATGGACATGGGCGTCGAGATGTTCGTTGGGTTCGATCAGTTTGTCTACAACCGCGGCGAAGGTGCCCTCGTGGCTAAGGCTCTCGGCCTGGAGTACACGGGCAGCGTGTATGTACCCGATACCAGCGGCAATGTCGGCGACCGGGATCTCACGCGGCAACGGGCGGAGGCCAATCGCAAGGCGGGGTTACGCGCTGGGGGCGGGCTGCACCCGAATACCGTGGAGCCTCAGAACGTAGGCCTGACACCGACGCCTGAAGAGGTCCAGGAGGCACAGCGTATTCTGGCTTACTTTGCACAGCTCGACGAGCAAGGCGAAGTCGAGGGCGCATTGGACGGACGTATTATCGATAAGTATGAAGCCGCGCGTGCCGCAGAGTTGCTCGAATGGTCGGCCTTGTGCGCCCAAAAAGATGCGCACAAAGCCGGCGCGCAGGCACGCACAAAAGCACTGGAAGCCTCAGGGCGTCCACAGGCGTAGGACTGGCCAGCATAACTAAGCGATATTATCTTCACAGAAGGGAAAAGGCATGGAGCCTTTTGTACGACGCTCTCATCTCCTGGTGTCCGCACGGGATGGAGCGCAAGTGGACATGTCCTGGAGGCATGCGGCGGACGCCGTAATCCTGGACCTGGCCGATACTGTTCCTGATGTCGAGAAGCCGCGTGCACGCGCCAATATCAAGGCGGCGATCCCCGTCGCCGCACGCGGGGGGGCTGAGGTATTTGTGCGCATCAACAAAGAGTTGGCGGATGCCGATATCATAGCCTCAGCCTGGCCCGGTCTCACAGGAGTCGTCTTGACGGAGGCTGAGACCGCCGCGGACGTGGAGGAGATCGCCACGACCCTGGCAGTGGCCGAAAAGGAGCACGGCATTGCCAACGGATCGTTGTCTATCATCGTCATGCTGGACTCTGGTAAAGGGGTGTGGAACATCCGTCAGATCCTCACTGCCAGCCCGCGCATCTGCTCTGTCGGCCTTGATGAAGGCCGCCTCTGCAGGCATCTTGGCATCGTCCCGACGCCAGCATTCGATCCATTTGTGTACGCCAAAGGACGCGTCATTATTGAGAGCAGGGCCGCGAAGCGACAGCCGGTTGGCATCAGCCATCCCGCCGGTCTGTTTCCACACTGTGACGACGCTGAGGAGAGGTATCGCCTGGCACTGCGCAGCAAGAATATCGGCTTTGCCGGCGTGATATGTCCAGACCCCTCCTGGGTAGAGCCGTGCAACAGGGCGCTCACACCCTCAGACGAGCGGCTGGAATTCTACCGTGAAACCCGCCGTCTTTTTGCCGAGGGTATCGCGCGGGGTACGGCAGCGATACCCTATCCTGGTACGACCATGATGATCGACGTCCCTGTCGACGAAAGGGCGCGGCTCACACTGGCGCTGTGGGAGCGCTGCGCGGCGCGCGATGCTGAGAAGCAGGCGGCGCTGGCGCGGTTGACGTAGCTTACTATGGACATGGAAAACCGCAAGTCCCATGGAGGAGCAGAGAAGCAGTCTGCCTATTTGTCACTAAAAGACCCGTTCCGGCTGCACGCGGACACCGTAGTCAGGCGAGAGATCGAGCAGTAAGATGTGCCCGTTGGGCGTCTCGCCAGTCCAATTGACCAGGGGTGCCCCGGAGTAGTAGGCCGAAACTTGTCCCTGACTCACATTCGTGAGCACATGCTGATGTCCCAGGGCGACATAATCCCACCCAGTGTCACGAATTTCGTCGGCGAAGATCGGCGAGGAACGGTCAGGCGGCTGGCGGGTCTCGTAGAAAAAACCGTGCGCCATGGCGATGTGCCAGCGCTGATCGTGCCGGGTAGGGATGTGCGCCAGCGGATGAAAGTCCGGCGTATGTTCTTCCATGGCCCGTCCCCACACCACGAGGTCCAGGTCGGAGAACTCGATCACCTGTCCATTCAACTCGGTAATGACCTGCACATTGTTACATGCCGTATGGAAGTTATGGCGGTCATAAATGGCATGCGTGTACAAGCAATCGTGATTGCCTGGCAAAATCACCACAGGGCGTTGCAGACGACGCAATTGCTCCTGAGCAAATGCAATCGTTTCATCTGGGACCCGATTGTGATCGAACAGATCACCAGCGATGAGCAGCACATCCACTTCGGCAGCTATGGCGCGCGTGATAATCGTCTCAAAACAGTGGTGATAGAGGGCACGATGGGCCTGGCGTTGTTCCGCTTTGCCGTAGCTGTCGCAATCCAAATGCACATCGGCTGTATGCAAGATTTTTAAGGTACGTCTGGGCTGGTGTTCCACGCCATTCCTCTTTCTGAAAAGCACAGGACATAACCAAACGGTTGTTTGCTAAACTTGAGTGGCAATTGTCTCTGGGACGTGACTATTTGTCAAGCAAAGGAGAGCGCATGCAGCTTCCGGTCCATGATTATCTCGACGCTCTAGGTATTCCTTATACTACCGGCTCATTTCCGCCGACGACAACGAAAGGCGCTGCCGAGGTCGCGAAAGCCTTTGGCTATGCACCGCGCCAGATGGTCAAAACTCTCGTTTTCGAGATGGATACGGGTGAGAAAGTGCTGGTCATGGTAGGCGGAGATCAGAACGCCATCTCCGGTCATCTTAAGAGAGCCATTGGCTCGCGCAACATCAAGCTGGCCTCGCCTCAGACGGTGCAGGAGACCACCGGCTATGCCATTGGTTCGATTCCACCATTTCATTGGCAGCCGCCACAGTTTCGTACCTTTATAGATGCGGCACTGTTGCGTGAGGACATCCTGGGAGTTGGTACCGGGACCTGGGGGCAGGAAATTTTTATAGCCCCGGCACATGTTGTGCAAGCCAGTCATGCTATTGTCGTGAACCTCACGGATGCCTCACGGCCTGTCTTGCCAGCATAATGGCCTCAGCACATAATAGAGGGAGGAGTTGCGCATGGCACATACAACATCTACTCAGCAGATGACGTTGCAGGTTCATGACACAGAGGGGCATCTCTACAGTGTGCTCATCCGTGTTGACGAAAAAGCGGCGCAGGGTACCCTGATGATCACAGGCAACGCAGCAGGAGAAGCTAGGCAGTACGAGCTGACCCAGCTGCAAAAAAGTCATAATGGGAAAACCTTGGGGTTCAAATCCAGTGGGGCCACTGTCACCCTGACCATTGAGGATGCACACACTCCGCCGCGTCTGCATCTTGTCGCCCGGGTCTTTATCCCAGTGGTGGACACAACGTACACTCTTAGTCAGGCCGAGCAGAAGCGCCTCATGACGTGGATCAACACGTTGAGTCTTGGTGTGTTGTCTTAGGAGGTCGACTCCGTGAAAATTGTTCCTGTGACGGGCAAACTCCCGGCGACGCGGACTGCCGTCGACCGCTTTCTCGCTGCACCACGCCTCATGCGTCTGGGCGTGACGGAGCCTGATGGTACGCCCCTTGTCCACCCGGTGTGGTATACATGGCAGCAGGAGCAATTTCTCCTGCACATCGGCAGTATGTCATCCAAACGGACAGCCATTGACGCACAACCCATGGTGTATTTCACCATCGACGATACAGGGCCGGGTATCTTTGGCGTGCGAGGTAAAGCTATGGCAACTATCGATCCCAATCAGGACCGGTTGCGCGAGGTGACGTGGGCTCAGTGCGATCGGTACAGCGGGGTAGGGGACAACGAGACGCGCCGCTTTCTGATGGGCATGGTCGAGGCAGGCGACCTCCTTCTGGCTGTGCTCACACCTCGCTATCTAGCTACCTGGGGATTGTAGACACGTGGGTAGGCATTGCCTATCACCTCTCCATATGCCCAATGCTACTCACTGGCGGCGTGATGCGTAGACCGGTAGTACAATCGAAAAATTTGAGATCAGGCTCTGGGACAGCAAATTGGTAGCATTCGCCGGGGTGGAGTGTCATAGTCACCGTCGCTGGCAGATTCGCGATGACCTTCTGAGGCGTAGCGAACGACGTTTCCAGGATACCGTAGAGTAGCCGGTCAGCCCCAAGGTATTCAAGACGCGTCAGGCGAAACTGGAATGGTATGAGACGAGCGGCGGTGGCGTGGATGTCACGCGGCAGAAAGTGCTCGGGGCGAAAGCCCATGATGGCAGTCTCTGCTTCGATAAGGTTCATGGGCGGTGAGCCTAAAAAGGCAGCCACAAACGTATCTGACGGCTCATTGTAGACCTCTTGTGGTGCCCCCATCTGGTGCACCTTGCCAGCATTCATCACTGCAATACGGTCCCCTAAGCCCATTGCCTCCACCTGATCGTGCGTCACGTACAGGGTGGTGGTACCGATACGACGCTGAAATTGTTGCAGTTCATCTCGTGCAGAGGTGCGCAACTTGGCATCCAGGTTGGATAAAGGCTCATCGAGCAGAAACACGTCCGGCTCACGCACCAGGGCGCGTGCCAGGGCGACGCGCTGACGTTCGCCCCCCGAGAGCTGGCGGGGCTTACGCTGCAAAAGACGCTCGATGCCGAACATCGCTGCGGCCCACTCCACCTTCTGCTGACGGGCAGCTTTCGGGGTGCCCTGGGCTTTGAGTGGAAAGGCGATATTTTTGAAAACGGTCAGGTGAGGGTAGAGGGCATAGCTCTGGAACACCATAGCAATTTTTCTCGCCCGCGGCGGCAGATGGGTGACCACCTGCCCACCAATGAAAACATCGCCGGCGGTGGGTTTTTCCAGACCAGCAATCATGCGCATGAGCGTGGTCTTGCCACATCCAGAAGGCCCGAGCAGTACTAAGAACTCGCCCTCCTTGGTCATCAGGTTCACCCCATCGACGGCAGGCACTTCACCGAAATATTTTTGGATGTTACGGACTTCCACAGTAGCCATGTTGCATCCCTGCGCGCACGACTGCCATCTCTGCGCGACACCCTATCTACACTTTGCCTTTGTCTTTCCATTTCTTGAAGATGCGTTTTACTTCCTGATCTGCCTGGTTCATAGCGTCGTCTGGTGACAGTTTGCCGGTGGCCGCCTGCGCAAACATCGTCGAGATCACCCAGGTACTAAAAATCTCGTCGATGGCGGCGTTAGCATAGCCCGGATAGCCCACGTTGGTAGCCCATTCCAGACTGTCATCGAGCACCTTGTATTTATCGGCGGGATGAGCTTTGGGATCGTTCGCAATGAGGCTCTTCAAGTCAGGCACAGTCTGCGTGAAGCAAGGGAAATTGTAATACTCACTGGCTAGGAATGCCTGCTTGAAGTTGCCAATATAGTCCACCAGAAACTGCTTAGCGCCGTCGATATTTTCGGCAAACTTCCAGATGACGTAGACGTCCATAACATGTTCGAGCCCCATACGCCGCACCGGGCCTTTGGCGGACTTGGCCAGCCAGATATTGTCCGCCACGGCAATCTTCTCATTTTCGCCAGTGCGCGTAATAGAAATGGCGTTCAGCGCCAAGGAGCCCTGTCCCGCCAGCATCATACGGTTGTTCGACGAGGCGTCCCAGGTAAAAACCTCGTCGGTCATGGTCTCCTCGTATAGCGCCTTGACGAACTTGATCGCCTCCAGAGTCTCTTTGGATTTGAGCGCTGGGTTCCCTTCCGCGTCTTGTTCTGCGGAGCCAAACGAGTACATAATGGCTCGCATCGCCATAGCGGTGTCGATCTCTGAGGCAAGACCAATACCCACCGGGATGTTGTGCTTCTGCTTAATCTTTTTCCCGCCAGCCCGGATGTCGTCCCAGGAGTCGGGATAAACGCCGACATCGTCCCAGAGATCCTTACGGTAGTTGATTGGGTCAGGGACATAACTATCCGAGAAGCCATAGTACTTCTTCGTCTTGGGATTGTACGTACTCTTGATCGCCAGGTCGATCGGCTTGCCGTACTTATGCTCACATTCCTCGTAGAGTTCACGGTGGTCGATCACCTGATCTTCGTGCACTGGGGGGGGCCACAGAAACATGAATAAATCATGGCCTTTCTGGGCTGACACCTCCGCCGCGGCACGACTGTTAAGCCCAGCCAGGCCAATGTTATCGACCGTGACATTGGTATTATTTTTCTCGCCCCAGGCTTTCACATAGGTTTCGTTAAACCACTTATCATAGCCTGGGACAAAGTGATTCCACTGCAAGATCTTGAGTGTTTTCTGCTGGGCGCTGGCACGTCCAGGCACAAGAAGCGCCGTGGTCAAGCTTGCTGATAGGGCGCCAGCCCCTTTGATAAAATTACGTCGTGACACGGATCGTATCAATCGCTGTGCCATGCTTGTCTCCCCTGTGCACACTCCAATCGTTGGAGGAAACACCACCCTCGTAGGCGACGGGATTAAACCATGGTACTGGCAGGCTGTCAATATGAGACACAGAAGTGAGAGGGGAGTGTAGACAGGGTGAAGGGGAAGCACCGGTGGCTAAAACGCTCGGCAGTCCCCCACCGCCTCACTGGCATTATCCGCACATGACCTGGATGTAGAGGTGGGGATAATTCTGTGCCAAAAGCTCTGAAGGGAATACGATACGGTTATCCCGGCAGGGGCTCCAAGGCTTGCGCTGCTGGAATACCATGGAGGCGGCAAGTGCGCTGAAAAAGCTAGCTACTCGACCCTGGGGACGCAATGGTACCTCAGGTGCTGCTGGCCTTAGCGGCACAACTTCTTGCCAGCCCTCTTCGGTGAGAGTGCTAGAGTCATCATCCACGTATTGCATGATATGTATCCTTTCTTTGTAGTGTGGATTGTCTTAAAAACTGGTATTATCTGTTTCTATATCGGTAATTTTTTTGACAGCTTTAATGCTCAACATACGCATGTGTTGAACATGTTAAAAAGTGTAACGTATATCCCTCGCAAGGAAAAACGCATTGATTTCATGTCAGACATGAAGAAATGTACTATCGGTTGATTTCATACAAATCATGAAGGAACGTACTACAAGGAAGCCCCATGGATATTTTGGAAACTCGCCAACTCTTAGCCTTTACCACGATTGTCGAGACTGGTGGTTTCACCAAGGCTGCACGCAAACTGCATCTCACACAGTCGGCGTTAAGCCATCAAATCAAGAGTTTAGAGACGCAGTTGCAAGCCCCCGTGTTTGCGCGTCTCGGTAAACGTGTCGTCCTAACGCAAAGCGGTGAGGTGCTGCTACCGTATGCCACGGCGGTGCTCGAACAGTTGCATGCGGCACGCGAGTCCATTACGGCACTGCACGAGCCCGGGCGGGGACGCCTGCGGGTGAGTGCGGCGAGTTATAGTTGCTATCAAATTCTGCCACATGTCCTGCGGGAATTTTGTGCACAGTATCCGCATGTGGAATTGTTCGTGGCCGCGGAGTATACCGATCGAGCGGTGCAGAGCTTGCTGAGCGGCTCCCTGGACATTGGGATTTTCGTCATGCCTCCGAACACAGACGGGCTGCTTGTCGAGCCCCTGTGCAAAGACGAACTAGTCGTGATCGTCGCCCCCCAGCATCCCTGGGCGCGCCGTCGGCATGTGCAGTGGTCCGACCTGGCCACGCAGGTGCTCATTACCTACAACCATGCCAGTGAAACCTTCCAAATGACCCAGCGCGAGTTGCACAAGCGCGGCGTCAGTATTCATGAAAGCATGGAGGTCCGCCACAGTTCTGCAGTGATGGAGATGGTCAAAGTGGGCCTGGGAGTGGCCCTACTGCCGCGCTGGGTCGTGCGTGATGACGTCCAGATGGGCACGCTCAAAGCATTACCCCTGGGGCGGGGTGGGGTCAAGCGCCAGTGGATCATAGCGCACGTCAAAACCGCCCCCTTAGCCGAGCATGACCGTGCGTTCATGCAATTGTGCCACAAATGGTTTCCCCACCTCATGGCGGATAGCGAAGCACAGCCCACCCCTGAGATAGCGCTAGCGGTACATGGGTAAAACAGATGTCAAGGGAGGAGCATGCGGGCTTGGACGTGACCGTGAGATGAGATGCTTCAGGCCCCGCGTGACTGCCCCTGATTGACTGGTAAAAATCGCCACCCTGGCAAGTCTACCTGCCACTCCCCATCTTCGAGCAACATGGGCAAAATCACGCCAGCCATGAGGCGACGGTGGGTAATCCAGGTCGCGTCGGTTGTTACCCCAAAGGGGAGGAAGGCAAAAGCATGGGTATCGTCCACGTAGCGAGTGGGTGTGATACCCAGGTCATTGAGCGTCTCCAGAGACCAGAACTGCAAGACCATGTGTCGGAAGTCTGCCAGCAGTGCGGCACGCATGGGGTGTGTGACGTCATATGCTGCCCGGTAGGCTGTTTGCATGTCGATATGCTGCCGCGTGGCCCATACACCAAAGCGCATGCCACGCGTCTCTTTGGAGAGCATGGCCCAGGCCTGTTCCATGTCATCATCGCGAATGGCGGCCACAAACACCCCGGCGCGGTAGCCGGCGTCGTCGGGATACGGGCTGCGCTGTTCACCGGGAATCCACATCGGCCGTACCTTAGCCTCTGGTTACGACTTACACTGCCAGATAGCGCTTGACAGCGTCCTCTTGCAGTTCCTGCATTCGACCCTCTAAAACGATAGTTCCTTGCTCCATCACATAAATATGATCAGCGAGGCGCCTGGCAAAATCGAGATACTGCTCGACCAGGAGAATGGCCATATGGCCTTCCTGCTTGAGGCGCTGGATAGACTCCTCAATGTCCAGAATGATCGACGGCTGAATGCCCTCAGTAGGTTCATCGAGGAGGAGCAATGTCGGTTGGGGCACCAAAGCACGGGCAATTGCGAGCTGCTGCTGTTGCCCACCGCTCAGGAGGCCACCTTTTCTGGAGAGCATCGTCTGGAGCACGGGGAAGCGCTGAAAAATCTCGTCAGGAATCATACCGTTGCTGACCCCACGTGCCACAAGCCCGAGGCGCAAGTTCTCGTACACCGTGAGATCAGGGAAGATGTCCCGCCCCTGTGGGACATAGCCAATGCCACATCGTGCTCGCTCGTCAGGGGACAGTACCGTGAGTTCCTGGTCATAGAACGTGATCGATCCTGCCCGCGGGGGCAGCAGACCCATGATGCACTTTAACAGCGTGGTCTTGCCCACACCATTCCGACCCAGGAGACACACTACCTGGCCTGGGGGGACGTCCAGATGCACGTCCCACAGCACCTGGCTGTCACCATACGACACGTTAAGACTGCGGATCGTGAGCATCGACCTTATGCCCTCTGCCCAGGTACACCTCGACCACACGGGGATCGCGCTGCACCATGTCAACTGAGCCCTCGCACAGAATGCTCCCCTCGTGCAGTACGGTCACACGATGGGCTGTCTGACGCACAAACTCCATGTCGTGCTCCACGACCAGCACCGCGTGGTCCTGCGCCAGACGCTGCAGGAGCTGACCGGTGCGCTCACGCTCGTCTTTCGTCATGCCAGCTACCGGCTCATCGAGGAGAAACAGGGCCGGCTCTTGGACAATCACCATGCCGATCTCAAGCCACTGCATCTCCCCATGGGCCAGCGAACCTGCCTTGTGATGCGCTTTCTCGAGGAGTCCCAGGGTCGCCAGCGCGGGGGCAATTTTGTCCATTTGGGTCGTGCCCACCGCACCAAACAGGGTTGACCATACACCCCGTGGCTGATGCAGCGCCAGCGTCAGATTTTCGACTAACGTGAGATGTTTGAATACGGACGGGGTCTGAAATTTCCGCCCAATGCCGAGCATAGTAATCTCATGCTCTTCCAGGGTGGTGAGATCGGTATGATCACCGAAGATCACGCGCCCTGTAGCAGGTTTGACTTTGCCGCAGATGACATCGAGCAGGGTCGTCTTACCAGCGCCATTTGGACCAATGAGGGCACGCAACTCGCCACGATCGACATAAAAATCGACCCCTCGTAGCACCTGGAAGCCGTCAAAACTCACGGTAATGTCTTCAAGATACACAATACTTCCCTGCTTCTCCATATTCCTCCCCCTCACCCCCACTACACCCCTCTCCCAGAGGGGGAGGGAAAAGAATCAGGCACAGTGCGTTCGAAGAGCGAGGCACGCGTGCGTCGTAGGCGCTGTCGTAGCTGGTTAGGGATACCTACAAGCCCATCCGGAAACAGGATCACAACCCCGACGAACAGGCCGCCTAGAATGATCGGCCACCACTCAGGATAATAGGCCGTTAACAGGCTGCGGGCTGCGTTAATACCTACGGCACCGAGCAGTGCGCCAATCAGAGTGCCACGGCCACCGGTGGCCACCCACACCACCACTTCGAGCGAGGGGAGCACCCCTATCTGGCTAGGCGTTATAATGCCTACCTGGGGGGCATACAGAGCACCGGACAAACCAGCCAGAGCCGCCGCCAGGGCAAAAATAAAAATTTTATACTGGGCGATGGGATAACCTAAAAACCGCAGCCGTTGCTCTTGATCACGCATCGCCGTCAGCACCAGACCCATTTTCGAGCTCACGAGCCATTTACAGGCCATAAAACTGCCAACCAGGCACAGGGCTGTCACCAGGTATAACACCCGCAGGGTGGAGGGAGTATTGAGCGAAACCCCAAAGAGACTTTTAAAATCAGTCAGACCATTGGTGCCGCCGAGGTTCATCTCGTTCCGGTTGCACATAAGCCAGGTCGCAAACGCCATAGCCTGGGTGAGAATGGCGAAATACGTGCCGCTAACACGCCGGCGGAACGTCAGGACCCCAAATATACATGCAGCCACAGCCGGAATCGCGAGTGCAAGGAGCACTGCCAGGGGGAAGTACTGAAAGGGTTTCCAAAACAATGGCAGAGTCGTGACACGGTTCCAGACCATGAAGTCCGGAATACGTTCTCCATACACACCCTGGCCACTGGACTGCAACATGAGGTACATGCCCATGGCATAGGCCCCACAACCGAAGAAGATGGCCTGTCCCAGACTTAAAATGCCGGCATACCCCCAGATGAGATCCATACCCAGCGCCAGGATGGCGAGCGCGAGATATTTTCCGAAGAGATTTAAATAGTAGTCTGAGAGGACGCCGAGGGTATTGAGGAGCGGCAGCCCAATGAGCAGCAAGACAGCTAAAATACTGCCTGGAATAAGCACCTTTTTCCAAGCCGGGGAGTGCTTCATGGTCAGCGGTATCCTTGCGGCGATTACCGCACTGTCCCTGCCGCCAGACGCTCTTTCGCTGGGAAGAGGCCAGTGGGCTTGAGTTGTAAGAAGAGAATGACCAACACTAAAATGCCCACCTTGGCATACACAGCAGCAGCAGTGCCCCCGATGGCCGGCTCCAGGATCTTATTGGACATGCCCACCCCCAAAGATGCCAGGACCGTCCCTAACAGCTTGCCAACCCCTCCGAGCACCACCACCATGAAGGAATCGACAATATAGGTTTTCCCGACTTCTGGGTCAACGGTGCCAATCAGGCTCAAGGCACAGCCGGCGAGACCCGCCAGAGCCGTACCGAGGGCAAACGTTAACGTATCGACCTTACATGCAGAAATCCCCATGCACGCCGCCATATCGCGATTCTGCATCACAGCACGCAGTTTCAGCCCAGTATTAGAACGATACAGGAGCCAGTATATCACCACGAGACACACCAGCGACAGCACAATAATGAATATGCGGCTGTACGGCAAGATCAAACCAGGCATGATCTCCCAGCCGCCACGCAGCCATGTAGGGGGATTCACACTCGTCTGATCGCCGAAGTAGAGCCGGGCGCCTTGCTGCAGGACAAGGCCGATACCCCAGGTAACCAGAAGACTTTCGAGGGGGCGACCGTACAGAAAGCGTAAGAGGCCGCGTTCCAGGAGTATCCCAACCGCCCCAACCACCAGGAGTGACAGTGGCAGGGCAACGAGGAAATACGTATCGGCATGGGCAGCGAAGCGGGTAGCAAAAAATTCCTGGAGGACATAGGCCGTGTACGACCCGAGCATGAGCATCTCGCCGTGCGCCATATTGATGATGCCCATGAGCCCAAAGGTAATGGCGAGACCCAGGCTCATAATGAGCAGAATCGAGGC
>AR_comb_assmDRAFT_10063384_pt1 | contig 19738 bp, 18 predicted proteins | sample ArasoioldDNA_FD_10543 | JGI IMG/M metagenome (IMG submission 10543) | reverse complement strand
CTACGCGATCGCGAACGCATCCTGGAACTCTTGACGATCCAGGTGGAATCCGGCGCCGTATCGCTGGTCTTCGCCGGCGGCGCGCTTATCCGCCTCGAGGTCACGGAATTGCGCTGCTATCTCGAGGATCTCAGCGATGCTTGGCCAACCCGCTGGCGGCCCCGTCATCCCGACGACGCGCCCGGCAGCCATCGACGATGACCGGAGCGCGCAGGCGCGCTGACATTTCCCCGGATTGCGTTATGTTGACTGCACGGGCGTGAAGGCGCCCGCCGCCACGGGGGCTTTGGCTTTGACCGATTCGGGATCGGATAATAACCGGCGCATCGCCAAGGTGTCGCTCGACGAGCGCACCGTCGTTCGCCGCAGTGCCGAGATCGAGCATGAGCGGGCGGTCGCCATCTTCGACCTGATCGAAGAGAACAGCTTCGCGCCGGCCGGCGCCGACAGTGGACCCTACAGCCTGCATCTCAGCATCGAAGAGAGCCGCCTCGTTCTCGACATCCGCAGCGAGGGCGACCAGCCCATCGGCAAGGTTATGCTCGCGCTGGGTCCCTTCCGCCGCGTGGTGAAGGACTACTTCACCGTCTGCGAAAGCTACTACGCGGCCATCAAGACCGCCTCGCCGTCGCAGATCGAGGCCATCGACATGGGACGCCGCGGGCTCCACAACGAGGGGGCGGAACTGCTGCGCGAACGGCTGGCGGGCAAGATCGAGATCGACGGCAATACCGCGCGCCGGCTGTTCACCCTCATCTGCGTTCTCCATATCCGCAGTTGATCCGGGGGACGGATGGCCGATCTGCCGGGCAGTGTCTTGTTCTGTTGCACGTTGAACGCGCTGCGTTCGCCGATGGCCGAGGGCCTCTTCAAGCTCCTGCACAACCGACGCGTCTTCGTCGATTCGGTCGGCGTTCGCGCTGGCGAACTCGATCCCTTCGCCGTTGCGGTCATGGACGAGATCGGCATCGACATCAGCCGGCATCGGTCCAAGAGCTTCGACAATCTTGACGACACCTCCTTCGACTTAATTGTCTCGCTGTCGCCGGAGGCCCATCACCGTGCCCTCGAAATGACGCGTGCCATGGCCTGCGAGGTCGAATTCTGGAACACGTTCGATCCCAGTATCATCGAAGGGAGTCGCGAGGTCCGCCTCGACGCCTACCGCGCGGTGCGCGACACGCTGCTGCGGCGCATCCGCGAACGCTTCCCAGTGCACGCTGCGCCGACGATATGAGATCGAAAACGCGGTCGCTTCCGGCCGGGGAGGGTTTTGCAAAGCCGCCCGATGGCGCTATGATCCGGCGCCATCTAGAGTGCCGAGAGGCGGGGTTGAAGTCATAGCCAAGGGGACTGGATGCCGAAGGAAGATCTGATTGAATTCTCGGGCACGGTCATGGAGCTGCTGCCCAATGCGATGTTTCGCGTCAAGCTCGACAACGAGCACGAGGTGCTTGCCCACACCTCCGGAAAGATGCGCAAGAACCGGATCCGCGTCCTCGCCGGCGATCGGGTCAATGTCGAGATGACGCCCTATGACCTGACCAAGGGGCGCATCACGTTCCGCTTCAAATAGCCGTCCGCCGACGGCAGGCAAATCCAGTCGTGGCAACGCCGACGGTGCGCCCGGTGCTGGTGCTGGCATCGGCATCGCCGCGCCGCCGCGAGCTGCTCGCTCAGCTCGGGATCGTCCCGGATGCCGTCGACCCGCCCGATATAGACGAGACGCCACGGCCTGGCGAGCTGCCGGCGCAGCACGCCAGACGGTTGGCGTTAGCCAAGGCGGCTGCCGTCGCGCCCCGTTATCCGCAGTCCTACATCCTGGCCGCCGACACCGTCGTAGCCTGCGGCCGTCGCATCCTCCCGAAGGCCGATACGCGGGCGAGCGCCGAGTGCTGTCTCAGGCTGCTGTCCGGTCGACGCCATCGCGTCATCGGCGGCCTTTGCGTCATTGCGCCGAATGGGAGAACAATCGCTCGGATCGTCACTTCGCAAGTCGTCTTCAAGCGATTGAGCGCCCACGAGAGAGCGGCCTATTTGGCCGGCGGCGAATGGCAGGGCAAAGCCGGCGGCTACGCCATCCAGGGCCGGGCGGCCGGCTTCATCGCCTGGATCAGCGGCTCCTACAGCAACGTCGTCGGATTGCCGTTGTACGAAACCCATGCTCTGCTGACCGGGCTGGGCTACCTGATCGAGCCGATCTGATGCCGCCGTCGCGCCGCGCACGCCACCGCCTCCTTGTCTCGGTAAAGCGCGATCACCGCTGGGCCGCTTGGTTGGAAGACGAGCGCGTCGTCGAATTCCACCATGAGCGAGAGGGCGAGGGTAGCCTGCTTGGAAACATCTATCTCGGCCGCATCACGCACGTGGAAAAGGGGCTCGGCGCAGCTTTCGTCGACATTGGCATGAAGGAGGCGGCGTTCCTCCCGTTGAGCGAGGTTAGCACGCCGGCGGTCGAAGGGGCCGAGGTCGTTGCCCAGATCGAGCGCGTGGGCCGGGCCGGCAAAGGTCCGCGCGTCACGACGCGAGTAAGTCTCGCCGGCGTTCGCTTGATTCTGCTGCCAGGGCGTCGAGGGATTTCGGTATCGGAGCGCATCGCCGACAGGGAAGAGCGGTCGCGACTAACGGCGCTCGTCAAGACGCTCGCTGAGGCCGGCGAAGGATTCATGATCCGGACGGCAGCCGCCGGCGTGGAGGAGCGCCAGCTGCGGGAGGAGGCCGCGGCGCTGAGAATCTCGTGGTGTGAGATGCTGCGCCGCGACCGCGCCCGGCCGCCTGCCGTGATCTACCGGCAGCCATCAATCGATCTCCGGCTGCTGCGTGATCATGGCTCGCAGTTCATCGAAATACTCTACGATCAACGCAACGCCGCAGCGGCGGCTGCGACCTGGTGTCGCTCTGTGCTGCCGGCGCTGGAGACTCAAATTGCATTCCGTCGGGATGTCGACTGGACCCCCAGGCCGGCCGAAATTCTCGAACAGGTCGACGACGCGCTTCAAACAAGGATCGACCTGTCGACGGGTGCCGGCCTCGTGATCGAACCGACGGAAGCCATGACCGTCATCGACGTCAATGTTCAGTCGGCAGGCAGCGCCCAGGCAGATGTCGCCAGCGAGCGCGTTCTGCTGCGCACGAATCTGGCGGCCGCCGATGAAATCGCGCGCCAGGTTCGTCTCCGCAACATCGGTGGTATCGTCGTGGTAGACTTTATCGACATGGAGGAAGCTGCCCATCGTCGGGAGGTCGTCGATCGCCTGCGTACCGTGGTGGCAGGCGATTCGGCACCGGTCTGGGTCGGGACTATGTCGCGTCTAGGGCTGGTTGAGTTGACGCGCAAGCGCCGCGGTCCGACACTGTCTGAAACTATGACCCGGTCCTGTCCGGCGTGCGATGGCACTGGCCGCGTGCGGCAGCCAAGGGACGAGGCATGATGGCCGCCAAACTTGAACATTTCGAAGAACACCGAGAGCTGCGCCGGCGTGCATCTGAGAACCGCTCCCGAAAGGTCGGGCGCGGCTGCCCGATCTGCGGCGCGCCGGCGGCCGGACGCTACCGGCCGTTCTGTTCCGCCCGTTGCGCGGACGTCGATCTCGCACGCTGGCTCAACGAGACCTATCGGGTTCCCGGCGAGACCGCGGAGCGACCGGCTGACTCAGAGAAAACAGAGCCGGATTAAGCAGTTACCAGCTGTCCTGCGCGGCTGGACAGGTCTGCGGATTTTCTCTATAAGCCGGGGCTTCCGACGGACCCCCGCGGGCAAGCCCAGGTAGCTCAGTTGGTAGAGCAGCGGACTGAAAATCCGCGTGTCGCTGGTTCGATTCCGGCCCTGGGCACCATCGCACCACTCGCGTAGCCCTCTTGCGGATTTCAGGCAGCCGATTGACCGGCCTCCGATCGCGGGATACCGTCGTGGCATGGGCACTTATTTTCGGCGAATTAGGAGCGCGCGAATTTCTGATCGGACGGCCCGGCAGGGCTCCGGCGAATCCGCTCGTCTCAAAATTGCCGAAGGTTGCGCGCCCCATGTTTCATTCCGACCGTTTGTCATCCAGCACCGCCGTAACGTGTGAAGCCGGCTCCTCAGTCCAATCCATAGCCTCGGTCTTCTGTTTCTCGATCGACGTAGTGCCGGATCCCGGAGCAATGGCGCGTGTGCTTGAGCAATTCGCGAAGCGCGGTCTGATCCCGACTCGTTGGCACAGCGATGTGATCGACTCTGATGCGATACAGATCGATATTCAGGTCGTCGGACTATCTGCGGCCTTAGGCCAGGACATCGCGCGCTGTCTCCAGTCGATCGTGGGCGTGCACAGCGTGCTGACCGCCGGCAAGACGGATGTTTGTTGAGCGATGCACACTGATCTCTCACTACGCTCGTTCTGATTGGGAAATCCGAAGCGGTTCTGCCAGCCGCTCTATCTAGGCTGCATCAATGCACCGTACCGGCAGCGGTCAATACACTGCGGCGATCGCCCCACCGTGCAGGTGTCACAAACAGTCGCCGGCGCGCGGATCTTCATCTCGATCGAGGCCTGTATCGGCCGCCGCCATGGTTAAATTGGAATGAATCAGAACTGCAAGACCGGGCCTGCGGGGAATCACTGCAATTTACTCGTTTTCTAGACGAATCCTTTACGCCGGTGTGGCAAACAGGGAATGCCGGCGGCGATCGCCGCAGCGTGGGCAGGCCCAGGCGAAACGAGGCCGGGCAATCGGGGATGGGATTCGGGATCTTGCCTTCGGAGCTTTCACCGGTGCGCGGTCGACTGCTCGTCATCGATGACGAGCCGGTGTTCTGCGAGTTCGTCCGCCGCGTCGCGGAATCCGAAGGTTTCGACGTGGCGGTGGCCCGTGACGGCGATAGCTTCAAACAGGCCTATCTTGAACGCGAGCCGGCCGCTATCATTCTCGATCTCGTCATGCCGGATGTGGAAGGGATCGAGTTGTTGCAATATCTTGCCAGCCAGGGCTGCCGTTCCCGGGTCTTCATCGTGAGCGGATATAGCCCCGAGTATCCGCGGCTTGCCAAGGCGGTCGCCTGCAGCCGCGGCATGACCAATGTGGAGGCCTTGGCCAAGCCCATCAAAGCCAGTCAGCTGCGCGCCGCCCTAGCCTCCCTGTCTGCATAGGCCGTCTCTTGCATCTCCTGGGTTTCGACACCGGTGGGACCTACACCGATGCCGTCCTGTTCGACCCCGTCCGCGGCATTGTTGCGGCCGCCGCCAAGGCGCTCACCACGAAACACGACCTTGCCATCGGCTTGCGCGGCGCGATGGAGGCGGTTCTGCGCCAACTGCCCGTCGACGATATCGGCTTCGTCTCACTCTCGACCACACTGGCGACCAACGCAATCGTCGAAGGGCAGGGCAGTCCGATCTGCCTGCTGCTGTTGGGCTATGAGCCTTCGGCGCTGGATCGCGCGGGTCTGCGGCGGGCGCTCGGCCACGATCCCGTCTGCTTCATCGCCGGTGGTCATGGCGCGACGGGCGACGAGCAGGCGCCGCTGGACCTCGTCGCGCTTGAAGCCGCTGTCCGGGCCCACGATCCGAACGTCGCCGCCTTCGCGGTGTCAGGCTTCTTCTCGGTGCGCAACCCCGGACATGAACTGGCTGCGCGAGCGCTGGTCGGGCGGCTCACCGGCAAACCGGTCAGCTGCGGCCACGAATTGACGTCGAAACTCGACGCCCCGCGACGGGCCTTGACCACCGCGCTCAATGCCAGACTGATCCCACAGCTGCAGCAGCTGATCCGTGCCGTCGAAGACTTGATGGTTGAAAAAAGTGTGCGGGCGCCGCTGATGGTGGTGAAGGGCGACGGCTCGCTCGTCTCGGCGGAATTCGCCCTGGCTCGGCCGGTCGAGACGATCCTGTCGGGCCCGGCCGCCAGTGTCGTCGGGGCGCGCCATCTCGCCGGCGAAGAAGATGTCGTCGTCGCCGACATGGGCGGCACGACCACGGATATCGCGCTGCTCGCCGATGGTCTCCCGGTGCTGGATCGGGAAGGCGCTACGGTGGCCGGCTGGCGGACCATGGTAGAGGCTATCGCCGTCCATACCTACGGTCTCGGCGGCGACAGCGAGGTCCGCCGCGCCGGCAATGACCTTCTGGTCGGGCCGCGGCGGCTCGTACCGCTCAGTCTGCTCTGCCAGCAATATCCTGCCATGTTGAAGATACTGCGCGCGCAGCACGAGGCCGATCGCCTCGAACCGGGCGCGGGCCGTTTCGCACTGCGCAACAGGTCGCTCGATACCGGCGCCGGCAGCCTGCCGCCGGCCCAGGCGCGGGCCTGGGCGGCGCTTGCCGACGGGCCGGTTGCGTTGACCGATCTCGCCGGCGGCTATGCCGCGGGCAAGGCGATCGAGCGGTTGGTCGAGCGCGGGCTGGTGGCTGTCAGCGGGTTCACGCCGAGCGATGCCACGCATATTCTCGGGCTGCATCGCGACTGGTCGGAGGAGGCGGCCCGACTGGGCGCTGAGCTGTGGATCCGGGACGATGAGGCGGCGGCCCGTCCGGCAGATCCCGACGCGGCATCCTTGGCGGGCCGCGTGGTCGAGGCGACGATTCTGCAATCCGGCCGAGCCATCGTCGACGCCGCCCTGGCGAACGAGGGCGAGAGTGAACTCGCGGCCGGCGGGCCGCTCGGCCGGCAACTGGTCGATCGTGCGATCGGCCGGTCGGGCGGCGCGGGGCCGCTGTTGACGATCGATATCTCGCTAGCGCGGCCGCTCGTGGCGATCGGCGCGCCGGTCGGATCCTACTATCCGGAGGTCGCCCGCCGGCTGGGGACTCGCCTCGTCGTTCCGCCGCACGCCGGTGTCTGCAACGCCGTCGGGGCCGTCGCTGGGGGCATCATGCAGTCGGTGTCGGCGCTGATCAGCGCGCCCAACGAAGGGGTGTTCCGCGTGCACCTGCCGGTGGGAAATTCCGATTTCACCGATCTGGAAAGGGCCGCTGCGCACGCGCTCGCGGAAGCCTCCCAACTCGCGGCGGGCAAAGCCCGCACAGCCGGCGCTGCCGACATCGAATTGCGTCACCGCCGCGCCGACAAGGTACATCGCGACCCCAGCGGCCTGCAGATCTTCATCGAGAGCCGCATCGACGTGACGGCATTCGGCCGGCCACGGGTCGCCGCCGGCTGACTTGGACGAGACTCTATTCCGTCAGCAGGAGAGTATCGCCCGGGTTCCAGGACAGCCAGAGCTCATCGCCGATCGAGAAGGTCGAGTTCGTCGTGCGCGCCTCGTTCGGCACATTGACGTTGATCGTGACACCGGTGTCGTTCTCGAGGAAGACGTTGCTCTCGTCGCCATAGTAGGCAAGCTCCGTCACGCGACCGCGCAGGCAGACGCGTTCGGCGCCGGGCTGGCCGCGCTCAAGGCGGATCTTTTCCGGCCTGACCGCGATGCCGACGTTCCCCTGGGCGCTGCCGGAATAGGGAACCGCGATGCGACCAATTCCCTTGGCCTCCAGAACGATCTGATCGCCGCTGATGCCGGTGACCTTCGCCTCGAAGAGATTCATTTTGCCGATGAAGTCGGCGACGAACTTGCAATTCGGGAACTCGTAGAGATCGGCCGGTGGGGCAATCTGGCGGACCTTCCCCGACTCCATGACAGCGATCCGGTTGGCCATGGAGAGGGCTTCGTCCTGATCGTGCGTCACGATGACGAAGGTGATGCCGACGGACTGCTGCAGCCGGACGAGTTCGAGCTGCATGGCCTCGCGCAGCTTGGCGTCAAGCGCCGATAGCGGCTCGTCGAGTAGCAGGACCTTGGGCCGCTTGACGAGCGCGCGTGCCAGGGCCACCCGCTGTCGCTGGCCGCCGGACAGCTGGCTCGGCATGCGGCTGGCGAAGCCCTTCATCTTGACGAGTTCGAGCGCCTCTTGGACGCGACGCTTCGTCTCGTCGGCCGGAACGCCGGTAACCCGCAGCCCATAGCCGACGTTGCGCTCGACGCTCATGTGCGGGAACACGGCATAGGATTGGAACACCATGTTCACCGGCCGCTTGTCGGGGTCGACGCCTTCCATCACCTGGCCATCGATGACGATCTCGCCCTCGGTCGGGTTCTCGAACCCCGCCAGCATCCGCAGAAGGGTCGTCTTGCCGCAGCCGGAGGGGCCGAGCAGGGCAAAGAATTCGCCTTCGGCAATGTCAAAGTGCGCGTTGTCGACGGCGACGACGGAAGCGCCGAATCGCTTCGAGATGTTGCGGATCGAGATGATGGGGTTGCCGTTTTTCATGACGCGATCGATTTGCTGCCGGAACGGGACTGAATCCACATGGCGACGACGGTAACGGTCAGAGTCAGGACGATGAGTATGGTAGAAGCCGCATTCACCTCTGGCGTGACGCTTTGGCGGACCATCGAATAGATCTTGACGGGAAAGGTCGTCGAACCCGGCCCCGAGGTGAAAGCGGTGATGACGTAGTCGTCGAGCGACAGCGTAAACGCCAGAAGCGCTCCCGCAATGATGCCGGGCGTCATGTATGGCAGGGTCACATTGAAGAAGGTTTGCCAGGGGCTCGCCCCCAGGTCCCGCGAGGCTTCCTCGAGCGATTCGTCGAAGCCGGACATGCGGGAGCGGACGACGACAGCCACGAACGGAAAGCTGAAGGCAATGTGGCTGATGGCAATGGTCAAGAATCCGAGTGGGATGTTCATAGCGCCAAAGTAGCTACGCATGGCCATGGCCATGCAGATCTCCGGTATCACGATCGGCAGGTAGATGAGGCCCTCGAACGGTCCCTTCAATGGGAAGCGGTACCGATATATGGCCAAGCCGAGCAGCGAGCCGATCACCGTCGAGACAACAGTCGACGTCAGGGCAATGCCGATGCTCCGCAGGAAAGCCTCCTGCAGTCCCGAATTGTGGAAGGCCTGATCGTAGTATTTGAGCGTGAATCCCTGCCAAGTGACATTGCGCTTGCTGTCGTTGAAGCTGAACGCAATCAGGGAGACAATCGGGAAATAGAGAAATATGAAATTGAGGGCGACTACAGCCTGGAGCCAGCGTTTCCGTCCATACTCGAGAGGCGTCGGCCGTGGCTTGCGGGCTACGCGACGGGCAGGCACCGAACCGGGAAGGGCGATGTCGGCGGTCATCAGAAGTCAACTCCCTTGGACCGCGCCGCGAGGGATGCCCTGAGCCATAGCAACGCGAACGTGGTGTACATGAGGAGGAAGGACAGCGCAGCACCGAACGGTGGATTGCGCGCTTCCATGAACTGACGGGCGATCAGCGTCCCGATCATCAGGCTGCTGGTGCCGCCGAGCACATCGGGCACCAGGTAGGTTCCGATGGCCAGAATGAACGTCAATACCGCTCCTGAGACTATGCCGGGCAGGGCCAACGGCACGAGCACCGAAAAGAACGTGCGCCATTGGCCGGCACCGAGGTCGAGGCTCGCTTCCAGATAGGATTTGTCGAACTTTTCAAGCGTCGCATAGAGCGGCAGGACAAGAAACGGTAGATTGACATACACTAGCCCGACGATGACCGCCGGCTGATTGTACAGCAGCTCCAATGGCTGGAACGGAGGAAGCGCATCGCTGAACCCGATCGCATTCAGCAACCCCGCGAACTGGTCGTAGATCCATTCCAAGGTAATGTTCACGAACCCTCTGGTCCGCAGGATGGCGATCCAGGCGTAGGTCCGGATCAGCAGATTGGTCCAGAACGGCAGCACGACCAGAAGCAGCAGGGGATTCTTCCAGCGCGCGGGCGCGAAGGCGATCGCCAGGGCAAGCGGAAAGCCCATCACGAGGCAGATTGCGGTCGCGATTGCACCGGACCACACCGACTTCCAGATGATCCCGAGATTGATCCATTCGAGCGCGCGGCTGTACGCGTCGAGCGTCAGGCTGCTCCAGAATGGTTCCCAGACAACCTGGCCCAGCTGATCGCTCGTGCAAAAGCTGTAGATCCAGATCAGCACAAGTGGGAACGTGAAGAAGGCGAATATCCAGAACGTGCCGGGCAGGCCGAGCACGGCGAACGCGACCTTTTCCTTGCGCCAGTCACGCATACAGCGAAGTCTCCCAGTTTCACCTTACGCACCGGCAGATGTGACTCCCTGCCGGTGCGCGCGCCGCAGTTGTTCGCGAATTGATTGGGATCGAACCCGTCCTCTTCCGTCCGGGATGCTGCCCGGATGGGACGGAGGACGGGATCGATGGGCGCGCGCGGCCGTGCGCGCCCAGATTAGGCGGCCTGCACCTCGGTCCAGGCCTTGTCGAATAGCTTCACGGAATCCCCGAGGTCGCGAAGCTGCTCCCCATGGGCGATGACATCGGCCGGCGGGTAGATCGTCTTGTTGTTCTGCTCCTCCGGCGACAACAGCTTGCGAGCGGCTGCATTGGGTGTCGCATAGTGGATCGTATTGCAGATCTCGGCCTCAACCTGCGCGTCGAGGATGTGATTGATGAAGGCGAGGGCATTCTGAGGATGCGGCGCATCCTTGGGAATGGCGAGATTGTCGATGAAGAGGTTGGTCCCCTCCTTCGGCACGACATAGTTCAGGTCCTTGTCGTCATGCATGACCTGATTGATATCGCCGTTCCATTCCTGGACGATATCGGCATCGCCGGCCACCAGCATGTTCTGTCCTTCATCCGGCGCGAACGCCTTGATGTTCTTCTTCTGCTTGATCAACAGATCGCGCGCCGCCTGGATCTCGGACTCCTTGGTGCTGTTCATGGAGAAACCGAGATACTTGAGCGCGCATCCGATGACGATGCGCTCGTCGGCGAGGAGCGCAATGCGTCCGGCGTATTTGTCGCTGTCCAGGATGTCGCCCCAGCTCGTCGGCGTCTCCACCTTTGACATGCGGTAGCCGATGCCGACCGTGCCCCACTTATACGGCACGCTATGCGCCATGCCGGGGTCGTAGTTCGGGTTCGTGAACGCCGGATCGAGATTGCCGATATTCGTGAGCTTGGAATGGTCGAGCGGCACGATGATGCCGGCCGAGATCATTGTCTGCACCATGTAGTCGCTGGGAACGATGACGTCATAGCCGGGGTTGCCCTCCTTAAGTTTGGCAAACAACTCCTCGTTGTTTGCAAAGAGGTCGGACTGAACCTGAACGCCGGTCTTGTCGGTGAAAGTTTGAACCGTGGTTTCGCCGATGTACGTGTCCCAATTGTAGAAGTTCAACCTCTTCTCTTCGTCGGCCCAGACTTTGCGCGGCATTGCACTGACGGCGCCCAGAGCGCCCGCCACTTTCAGCATTCGCCGGCGCGATACAATCGGGAACGGTGCTTTCATCATGATGGCCCTGCCTCCTTAGGTCTTTGCACATTGTCCGCCGCCGGCGTGCCTTGATGGCGCGTTGGTCGATGTTGGATCATCGTCTGGCGGCGATCGCCTCGATTGGAGTGAATTCTAGAGGAACTCGCGCCCAATGGCCAGCTTCAGACGCTGTGGAAAGCCGCAACGGTTCCAGGGGGTTAAGTCGGGATTTCACGATTGCGGGGACATTCCCGCCGCTGGCCGTCCATCGTCGCTTCGTTCGGCGCAGGCATCCAATTTCTCTTGCTGCTGGCGGGTAGCTCAGGCCGGCCGCTGCTCCTCCAGCGGCTTCAGCCGCGTCCTCGCGAGTTCACCGGCGGCGTCGAGGATCGGATAGGCGACCGACGTCAAGTGCGAATTGATGCGCTTGAGATCGCGGATCACATCGAGGTGCAGGCCGCTGGTCTCGATACTCTCGGGCGTGCCGCGCCGCAGGCGCTGCAAGTGGCTGTCCGAGGCAAATCGCTCGAGTTCGCGGAACGCGACCTTCTCCTCGAGCAGCCGGCGGGCCATGCGAACGTCGCCCGAAATGAAGACATTGAGGGAAAGTTTCAGGTTTTCCATCAGCCGGGCGTGCATGTCGCTTATCTCCCGAAAGCCGGCGGCAGAGAATTGCAGTTTGTGTCGGATCTTCTTGTTGGCCAGCTCCATCAGGTTCTTGTCGATGATGTCGCCGACATGCTCAAGGTTGGTGGTGAAGGTGATGATGTCGACGGCGCGGCGGCCGTCCTCGTCTGCCAGCGTGTCCCGGCTCACCTCGGTGAGATAGAGCTTGATCGCTTCGTTCAGCGCGTCGAGCCCGTTGTCGAGATCTTCGACCTCGTGCAGGAGCTTGCGATCGTCGAGCCGGAAGACGTCGAGAGTCTGAGTCAGCATCTTCTCGATGATGTCGCCCATGCGCAGCGTCTCGCGCGCGGCATTGGCGATCGCCACCGCCGGCGATTCCAGGGCGCCACGGTCCAGATAGCGCGGCCGGACCATGCTTTCGGCCTGCGGTCGATCCGGCAGGCTGCGCGCGCACAGCCTCGCCACCGGTCCGATGAGACCGATGAAGATCGCCGCCAGCACCAGGTTAAATCCGGTGTGAAAGTTCGCGACCTGCCGCCAGGATTCGGTCTCGACCCATCCGATCTTCGGGGCGGCGAGCGGAAGCAGGGGCAGGGCGATGAGGACACCAACGAGCCGGAAGATCAGGTTGCCCAGTGGCACCCGTCGCGCTTCTGGCTCGGATCGCAGCGTGGCCAGGAGAGGCAGTGCGGCGCTGCCGAGATTTGCACCGAGCACGAGCGCAAACGCGAGCGGCAACGCGATCACCTCATGCTGCACGAGCGAGATGACCAAGAGCACGACGGCCAGGCTGGAAGTCGAAAGCAAGGTCACGAATGCGCCGACGATGACGGCGATCACAGGGGTGTCGGCCAGCGCGGTCATGATATCGACCAGGACCGGAGAATCGCGCAGAGGCGCGGCGTTTGCTGCAATCGTCTGCAGCGCCGTCAGCACCAGCCCAAGGCCGATGATGGCCCGCCCGAGGTCGCGCCGGCGCGTCGCCTCGCTGGTCATGAACATGACGACGCCGACGAGGATCAGGATCGGTGACAAGGCCGGCGGCTTGAAGGAATAGAGTTGGGCGACCAGACTGGTGCCGATATCGGCCCCCAGCATGATCGCCAGCGCCGCCGCCGTATTGACCAGACCGCGCGAGGCGAACGACGCGGCCATCATCGCGGTCGCGCTGCTGCTCTGCAGCAACAGCGTGATGCCCAATCCGGTCAGCAGGGCCGCGAAGCGATTGCCCATGCTGCGGCCGAGGCCCCGGCGCAGATCGCCGCCATAGGCCCGCAGCACACCCGTGCGAACCATGCGCAGGCCCCACAGTAGAAGGGCCGCTGCTCCCAGCAGGTTCAGCAGGAAGATCGTGCCGTTAATTCCAACCTCCAGACCGTGACGCCGGGCTGCCGGTCGCGTGGTGAATGTCGTCTGCGGCCGGCCCGGAGATATGTTCCACCGCGACTGTGTCGTCTATTTGTAACTTTTCTGCAACGGCGCGCGGCGCGCCAAGCTCATTCGCGCCCAGTCATGTTGCGCTAGCGACGCGTCCGCGGGCGTTCGAACACGCCGTTTTCGGTAATGAAGGTGCGGGTCATGCTGCGTTCGTTATGTTCCATCCGCCAGGAGAGCAGCTTCCGGCCATAGGCCAGCACCAGTGGCAGGAGGGCCGGATCGTCAGCGAGGTTGTTGAACTGCCCGGGATCCTTCTCGAGATCGAAGAAGAGCGGTGGCAGTGCGGTGAAATGCACGTATTTGTAGCGCTGGTCGCGGATGACGTTGAGCGAGCATTGGTCGCTGTCGAGGCCAAGGGCGCTTTCGGGGTCGAGGTCGACGATGTCGCTGAAGTCGTACTCCCAGTGCACCTCGCGCCGCCAGCCCGCCGGTGAGCGGCCGACGATGAACGGCAGCAGCGAGCGGCCGTTGCACTGTGCCGGCGGCTCGAGCCCGAGCCAGTCAAGGACGGTCGGCATCAGGTCGACCGCCTCGGTGAACTCCGCCACCACGCGTCCTCGGCCGTCTTCGGCGGCCACGCGAGGGTCGCGGATGATAAGCGGGATATGAAAGGCCTCGTCGAAATAGCCGGGCTTGCCCCACAGCCAGTGATCGCCCAGCATCTCGCCGTGGTCGCAGGTGAAGATGATGAGCGTGTGGTCGTATTCGCCGGTCTTCTTGAGATGCGCGATCAGGCGGCCGATCTGGTCGTCGACCTGGGTGATCATGCCGTAGTAGGTCGCCCGCAACTGCCGCAGCTCGGTATCGTCGATCTCCAGCAGGCTGTGGGGGTAGTGTTCGTTATATTTGCCGATCTCCGCCAGTGCCTTGAGCGCGTAGGCCAGATACGGATGCTGCGCGGCCTCGGCGTTCGGCGTCGCCGCGCGTCGCGGCAGCGGTACGGACGCCGGATCGTACATCGCGTTGTAGGGCTCCGGTGCGATGATCGGCGGATGGGGCCGCAGGAACACACCGTGCACGAACCAGTTCTCGTCCTGTCGCACTGAGAGGTAGCGCAGGATGGCATCTGCCATGAACGTGGTCTCGCTGTCGTCGGCGCTAAAGGCCGGCGGTGCGAAGCTGTGGCCGCGACCGTCGGCGCCAGGATAGTTGGCGACGGGGCGGTACACGTCATGCCGGCCGCGCGGAATGTCGTAGCCCTTGGCGCGAAGGTCGGCGATCCAAGCGGCCATGTGCTCGGGCAGCTGCAGACCGACGGTCATGCCCGGCAGCACGCCTTCGTAGGTCTTGAGGATCGGGTCGTCGGACGGATAGCGGCGAGGGTCGGGGCTGGTGTCGGTGTAGCCGAACAGCGTCGGATCGTAGCCGGCCTTGCGGGCCTCGAGCGCCAGGTTGGTGAAACGCGAGTCGAGCGGCGTGCCGTTGCGCAGGCTGCGATGGTTCATCATGTACATGCCCGTCAGCATGCTCGTCCGCGCTGGACCGCAGGGGCTGGCCTGGCAATAGTGATTGCGGAACAGCACGCCGTCGGCGGCGAGCGCGTCGAGATTGGGCGTGCGCACGCAGGTGTGATCGAGGGCCGAAAGGCACTCGCCGCGCCATTGGTCGGCGGAAATGAACAGTACCTTGCGGACTTGGTCGGCGGACATCGTCGCTTCTATCCTCGCTTCTGGGGTCGGGAGACCGGGCGATGATCAATATCGAAGGACGGCTTCCGGTTCAAATAGCCGCGCTCAATGTAAGCGCCATGACTATTTGCCGAACCAGTCGGTGATGTCGAAATATACGGCCTTTTTCTCGCCCCGTGGCCCGACGATGTCGATGCGGTCGTACATGCGTCCGTCTTGTTCGAGCACGGACTGGTCTTTCGTATTCCAGCCGGGGTAGTGCTCTGCGATGTAGACATACTCCGCATGAATGCCCGACATTTCCCCCTTCACGCCTGTGAGCCGGATCGCGGTCTCGGTGCTGGCGCCGGGCTCTGTGGGCGTCACATCGGTAGCCGCGGTCGTGGCCGCAAGGCTGGGGCCGGGCACGATGGCGGCAAGGCCGACGGCCGCCAGCGCGGCGCCGAGCAGTACGACTATCGGGCGAGCGTTGGATTTCATCGGCGTATCCCCTCCGAGGCCGAACCATCGCGAGATTCGGGATTGCAGCCTTTACCCTCGCCGCACGGCGTCGAGATGGCGGCCGAACGCCGGGTCAGCCATCAGGGCGTTGCACCGCTCGAAGCGGTTGACGGCATAGGCCCAGAAGTCGTCGACCGGATTCTCGTTGGCGACCTGGATCACGCCCCATAGGGTCCACAATAGGTCACACATGGCTTTGTACATCACCATGCGGCCGACCTGCGCGGCTGGCGGCTCGCCGCCGAAGTAGGCGCGCAGGAGAGCGGCATCCTGTTCGGTGGAGAAACTCGCTTCGACCGAGACATCGCCGAGGTCCCACATGGGGTCGTTGTTGCCGGCGTATTCCCAGTCGATGATGAAGATGCGCGCGCCCGTATCGAGGAAGTTTTCCGCGAGCGGATCGCAGTGGCAGGGCCGCAGCGCTGCCGGTCGCTCGCTGAGGGCAGCCCGTACGATCTCGGCCTCTTTCTGCACCTCTCCATAGCCGTCGGGAATCCGCGCCTTCTTCTTCCGCAGATAGTCGAGGTACTCGTCCATTTTCTGGAACAGATCGAACACGGTGGCAAAGCTGCTGCCGCAATCATGCATGCGCCGAAAGGCCTGGGCCGCACGGGCCACCGCGCCGAGATCCTTGAACCGCTCGCCGTTCATCGTCGCAGCGCCGTCGACGAAGCGGGTCAGCATCAGTCCATCGCTCTCATCGAAGAACAGGACCTCTGCATTGACACCCGCCTCGGCGGCGATATGCGCCGCCACGGCCTCATGCCGGCGATTGATGTACTCGCTTGTGCCCTCGCCGGGGATGCGCAGTACAAACCGCTCGTCGCGGGTCGAGACCTTGTAGTTACGGTTGGTGAGTCCGGCGAGGCGCTCGATTCGGACTTGATCCGCTGCGACCCGGCTGAGCCGTGGAACCCGGGTCAGCGCGGCGCGTACTTCCTGAAGGTTCTCCATCTCTTTGATGCTCTCAAACGATCATTCGCAGGCTGATTCGCGTCGCCGCTAAACCCTCAACCGCTCATTCTTCGGATCGTAGAGCGGGCCGTCATGGCGGGTGGCGGGGATCGGCTCGCCGAACACTTCGATTGTGAAATCGCGGTGCGCCGTCTCTTCGACGGGAATGTATCCGTAGGCAATCGGCTTGCTGATCGTATGGCCGAAGTTGGCGCTGGTGGTCATGCCCAGCACCGTGCCATTGCGCAGAATGCACTCGCCGCCGACGGCACCCGCGAAGCGTTCCAGAGCGAACGTGCACAGGCGCTGCTTCGGGCCTGCGGCCTTGGCCTTGACGAGCGCATCCCGTCCAACGAAATCGCTCTTCTTCAGCGAGACTCGGAAGCCGAGTCCGGCTTCGAACGGCGTGTTGTCGGGCGTGATGTCGCTGCTCCAATAGACGTAGCCCTTCTCCATGCGCAGCGTGTCGATGGCCCGATAGCCGACATTGGTGATCCCGAAGGTCTGGCCCGCCTCCCAGAGGCGCTCGTAGACGTGGGCAGCATACTCGGTCGGGACATGCAGTTCCCACCCGAGTTCGCCGACATAGCCGATCCGCACCGCCAGCACCGGCGCCGCGCCCAACGTGATCTGCTTGCAGTGGGCAAACGGCAGGACAGCGTTGCTTACGTCTTCTTCCGCAACTAGCTCCAGCACCTTGCGCGCCAGCGGCCCGCACAGGTTGATTACTGCGCGTGCGGATGTGACGTCGCGGATGATCGCGCTTCCATCCGGCGGCAGGTGGCTGTGGATCCAGTGCAGATCATGCGTGCCAAAGGCGCTGCCGGTGACGATATAGAAGTGGTTGGCATCCAGGCGGGACAACGTGAGATCGCATTCGATCCCGCCGCGCTCGTTGCAGAGCTGGGTGTAGATGACGCTCCCGGTCGGCTTGTCGATGTCGGCGGCGGCAAGGCGCTGCAGTGCGGCGGCGGCGCCGGGCCCCGACAATTCGAATTTGCTGAAGGAGGTCTGATCGATGAGGGCGACGCGCTCGCGCACTGCGCGATGCTCCGCGCCGACATGCTCGAACCAGTTCGGCCTGTCGAACGACGGCCGGTCGCTGGTGTCGGTGCCGGGCGGCGCGAACCAGTTCGGCCGTTCCCAGCCGCCGCGCGAGCCATAGACCGCGCCGAGCTTGCCGAGCGTCTCATAGAGCGGGCTGCGACGGATGCCGCGCGCCGAGTGATGTTCGACGCGGGGATAGCCGACCGCATAGTACTTGCCGTATAGGTCGACGGCGCGCGGGTAGATGAATTGCTTCGCGGCGTGATGGAAGGAGAACCGCCGGATATCGAGCGGCCACAGGTTGAGGCTCGGCTTCCCGCTCATGATCCACTCGGCCATCATCTCGCCGGCGCCACCGCCGCCGGCTATGCCGTAGGTGAACCCCGCGCATACGAAGGCGTTGTCCAGTTCCGGCGCCTTGCCCATGACGAACTCGCCGTCTGCTGAAAACGGAATAGGACCATTGATAAGCTGGCGGACTCCCACTTTCTCGACGATCGGCGTGCGCTTGAAGGCGGCCTCGGCCAGCACCTGGAAGCGCTCGAAATTGCCCTCGAGCAGCTGCTGGCCGAATTCGGGCGGTATGCCGGCCTCCCCGAAGGTCGGCGTGCCTTCCTCCCAGCCGCCGATCACAATGCCGCGCACCTCCGGCTTGTAGTAGACACGCAGGTCTGGATCGCGAAACGTCGGCATGGCCTTCGGCAGGTCCGGAATCGGGGCGGTGATGAGATACTGATGCTCGACGGCAATGGACGGCACGCGCACGCCCATCATCAAACCCAATTCGCGCGCCCACATGCCCGCGGCATTCACGACAATATTGCACTCGATGGCGCCCTGGTCCGTCTGCAGCTGGGTTACGCGCTGCCCCTTCCGTTCGAATCCGGCAACGCGGATGCCCTGGCGCATACGCGCACCTCTCATGCGTGCGCCCTTCGCAAGCGCCTGCGTCACGCTGGCCGGGTCGACATAGCCATCGCTCGGCAGATAGGCGGCGGCCAGCACGTCCTCGACGTTGAGAATCGGACAGAGATCCTGCGCTTCCTTTGCCGATACGATGCTCATCTCCAGGCCGAAGCTCTTGGCCATCGTGGCAGCGCGCTTGATCTCCAGCAGGCGGTCCGGCGAACTCGCGAGCCGCAGGCTGCCGACTTTCCTCCAATCTGTGGCTTGGCCGGTCTCCGCTTCCAGGCGGTCGTAGAGCGCGACGCTCCGCTGCAACATGCGCGTCAGGTTGCGCGACGAGCGCAACTGGCCGACGAGTCCGGCGGCGTGCCAGGTTGCGCCGTGCGTCAGCCCGCTCTTTTCGAGCAGCAGCACGTCCGTCTTGCCCATGCGCGTCAGGTGGTAGGCGATGCTGCAACCGATGATGCCGCCGCCGATGATGACGATTTCGGCGCGGTCTAGCACTTGATCCGCTCCATCTTGGGATCGTAGAGCGGCGCCAGATGGACCTGCGCCGGCACCCGTTCTGTCGCCACCTCCAGCTCGTAGCGGCCGGACATCAGCCAGTCCGTCGGGACGCCGTCGGGATTGCGCACGTAGCCATAACCGATGTTCTTCGCCACGGTGTAGCCATAGCCGCCGCTGGTAAGCCACCCGACTTGCTGGCCATCGCGAAAGATCGTCTCGCGGCCGAGCAAGACGACGGCGGGATCATCGACCGTGAAGCCCGCGAGGCGCTTCTTCAACGGCTTGTCGGCCTGTTCCGTGAGGGCCTCGCGGCCGAGGAACGGCGTGTTCTGCTTCAGCTTTACCGCCCAGGCCATTCCTCCTTCGAGTGGCGTGTGATCGGGACCGATGTCTGACCCCCAGGCGCGATAACCCTTCTCGAGTCGCAGCGATTCAATGGCGCGATAGCCGGCGTTGGCAATACCGTGCGGCTGACCAGCCGCCATGATGGCGTCGTAGACGGCGCCGGCTGCCTCGACCGGCAGATGCAACTCCCAACCTAGCTCGCCCACATAGGTCACCCGCAATGCGCGCACGGGCGCGCCGGCGATCATGACCTCGCGCCATGTGCCAAAAGGGAAGGCCGCGTTCGACATGTTGCCATCGGCCACTGCAGCCAACACCTCGCGTGCCCGCGGACCCATGAGGGACAATACGGCGTAGGCCGAAGTCACATCGATCGGGCGGGCGTCGAGGCCGTCACGGATATTGGCCTTGATCCAGGCGAAATCATGCGTCGCAAATCCGGTGCCGGTGACGATGTAGTAGCTGTCTTCGGCAAGGCGCGACACCGTCAGGTCGCACTCGATGCCGCCGCGCTTGTTGAGCATCTGCGTGTAGACCAGGCTGCCGACCGGC